>Ga0334898_1004091_pt1 | contig 11169 bp, 10 predicted proteins | sample GraSluR3_MG_10_FD_207228 | JGI IMG/M metagenome (GOLD analysis project Ga0334898, IMG submission 207228) | Sludge microbial communities from methane-producing bioreactor in Wageningen University, Netherlands - Granular Sludge_3_08-R3 | ecosystem: Engineered > Bioreactor > Anaerobic >... | reverse complement strand
AAAAAGCTAATATCAATACTGCGCCAACTCTAAACAACTGCTCTATAACCTGGGAAACTGCAGTAGGTATCATTGATTGATGCCCCTGGAAATAGCCCCGGAAAACCGACATCATGCCGGCAAAAAAAATGGCTGGGGCTACAGCTAAGATAGGTAAGTAAGCCCGGGAATCTTTTAAAACACTGCCAGCAAAAAAATGGGCTGAATTCATTACTATAAAGGTTAATAAGAGACCAAAAATAAAAAGTATACAAAGGGAAACCTTAAATATTTTTCTGCTGTCCCCGTTATATCCCTGGGTTTCTTTTCTGGAAACTAAAACTGAAATCGCTACTGGTACTCCTGCGGTAGCCAGTGCTAAAATAGTTGTATAGATGGGATAGGCCATCTGATAAAGACCCATTCCTTCTCCACCTAAGAGCCGGGCTAATGGAATACGATATATGGCTCCCAGTAATTTACTGATTGCCCCGGCAATACTAAGCACCATGGCTCCTTTAAGAAAATTCTGCTGCATTATGTTCCTCCCCATTATCGTGAGGTATATTATACCACAGTAATACCCTGGAAGTAAGCTATGAGACGTTAAGGCATAACTTAATCTGTGTACAAATACTCCTCACAATTATAAACACCAAAAGAAGCGATCTTAAAAATAAGACCGCCTCTTTTTAAAGCTAAAATGCTACTGCTCCATCTGTTTAGCCAGAAATCCGGCTGCGGTTTCTGCCAGCTTAACCTCCAGGTCTCCAAGTTTTACTCCCGCTTCTTTGCTGACGATGATAACTGCTCCAATAGGATCTCCTTGACTGATAATTGGCGCTATCACCTGAGATTTAATGGTGTATTCCCTATCCTCATTCTGGATAATATGAACACTTTCATCATCTGGTGCTGCCAGATCATTCATTATTAAAGTAGTTCTTTCTTCAAGTGCTCTTTCAACCGCATTGCCAATTGCCTTATTTAGAAATTCTCTTTTATTGGATCCAGCTATAGCAATTATAACATCTCTGTCAGCAATTAAAGAAATGTGCCCTATAGTTTCGTGCAGAGAATCTGCATATTCTTTAGCAAAATCTCCCAGTTCTCCTATGGGAGAATATTTTTTTAATATAACTTCACCTTCTCGATCAACAAAGATCTCTAGAGGGTCACCTTCACGGATACGTAAAGTCCTACGTATTTCCTTGGGTATGACAACCCTTCCCAGGTCATCTATTCGGCGAACGATTCCTGTTGCTTTCAATTTACTATTATCCCTCCTTTTTCACTAAATTAATGATGTTGATTTTCTTTCTCAATCATAGTATATAACTCAAAATCCCCTTTTATTCACTTTTTACCATCAAGCCTAAAAAATATTTTACTTTATCACTATTAATACTTCTATTAACAACTGTAACCAACTAGTATTTTCCCGGCAGGCATATACCGTAGAGGAGACTTCAGTCTCCTCTAAATACCGTTATTATCCAGCTATTTTTTAGGTAGTTCTGGAATATAAATAATAGTTTTGCATAAATAACCTGTTTGATGTACAAACTTATTACGAAATCTTAATAAATGCTTTAATAATTATTAATTGAATGGTAGGGAACTCATTATGCGCTACCTTAATGAGAATAAAAAACAAAAAAATAAAAACCAGGCCCACGAAATAATTGCAGAACCGGTATCAGTGAACATCCAGGATAATATTGATAAACTAAAAGTTTTGCTTGATAACTGCTCCGATTCAGTAATCCGGGAGTTTAGGTTTGGCCGGCAAAAGGATATAAGATGTGTTCTGCTTTATTTTGATGGACTGGTTGACCGGGCGGAAATTGAAGAAAACCTCTTAAGGCCTATGCTATTAGAACTTAATATGATTGATACCCAAACCAAGCCCCTTGATGGTCAAAATCTCCTGCAGGAAATTCAGGACCGGGTATTATCACTGGCGGAATTAGAACAGCTTTCAACCCTCCAGGATTTATGTCACCATATAAACTCAGGAGATACGGTACTGTTAATCGACGGCAGTGATAAGGGCCTGGTAGCCGGAACCCGCTTCTGGCAGGGCCGCGCTGTTGAGTCTCCGGAAAACGAATCGGTTATTCAGGGCCCTAAAGAAGGATTTACAGAAACCCTGCGCTTTAATACTGCCCTGCTCAGGCGCAGGATAAAATCAACCCGGTTTAAAACAAAACATTTGGTTATGGGCCGGATTACTAAAACCGATGTAGTTGTATGTTATATAGAGAGTATCGTTTCTGCAGGCCTGGTACAAGAAGTCCTTGAACGGCTGTCCCGGATAGATATTGATGGTGTGCTGGATCCCGGCTACCTGGAGGAATTTATAGTAGATACCAGGTGGACCATTTTTGCCCAGGCGGAATACACGGAAAAACCTGATAGGGTTACCGGGCATCTCTTAGAGGGGAGGGTATGTATAATGGTTGATGGCTCACCTATGGCTATGATAGTCCCCACGTCTTTTCTCCAGTATTTAATATCTGGAGAGGATTATTACCAGCGGTTTATTCCCGCCTCAATTTTTCGTGTATTGCGTTTTACCGCCTTTTTCATTGCTCTGCTTTTACCCTCTCTCTATATAGCAGTTATCACTTTTCACCATGAACTAATACCTTTTTCCCTCTACCTAACGCTGGCTACCAGCCGTGAAGGGGTTCCTTTTCCTGCTTTTATAGAAGCCTTGATGCTGGAATTAACCTTTGAACTTTTAAGGGAAGCCGGCTTAAGACTGCCGAGAGCAATAGGTCCTGCTGTAAGTATAGTAGGTGCTTTAATAATAGGTGATGCCGCTGTCAGGGCCGGACTGGTATCTACCCCCATGGTGGTAGTAGTTGCTTTTACTGGTATTGCCTCATTTGTAACTCCAGCATATAATGCCGGCATTATCATCCGTATCGCCCGCTTTGGCATACTGGCAGCAGCTGCACTCCTGGGTTTCTATGGGATAATTATTGCCCTTTTACTGATGTTAACCAGGATGATATCTTTAAAATCGTTTGGCCAGCCTTATTTATCACCACTGGCACCCTTAGATATTTCCCGTTTATCTGATATCCTGGTCCGGCGTCCCTGGCCTAAAAACACTCTGCGTCCGGATATTGACGGCATGCAAAACCGGACCCGGCTAAAACACTGTGAAAAGTGAGGGGTAAAATGCAAAGGTATTTATTAATAATATCCCTATTGTTATTTTTTTTCATCCTTCCCGGCTGCGGGAACAGTCTGGAAATTAATGAAACCATAATTCCTATAGGAATGGGTTTAGAGCTTAAGGGGGATGACAAAGTATTATCCGCCCAGATGGCATCTGCGCAGGAAACAGGATCTGGAGAAGGCTCTTCCGCTCCTGTACTTGTAATTTCCGAATCCGGGACTGGCACCTGGGCTGAACTCGCCCGCAGGTCTTCACTCTCTTTATCCAGGTCCCCACTCTGGGCTTTCACCAGTTCTGTTTTTATAGGGGAAAACCTGGCCCGAAAAGATACCGGGCTTTTTGTTGATATTCTTGCCCGCAACCGGTTTATTCGCAATAATATATTCCTTTTTTTAACTAAAGGTACCACCCCGGAAGAGATTTTTAGATGTAAGGTCCAGGCAGAAGATTATTCGGTTACCACCCTGGAAAAAACTATTACTACCCAGGAAAAACAGATCGGTATATATATGCCGGTATATGCCAGTGATTTTCTATATAAATCAGCTACTCCCGGTATTGAACCGGTACTCCCCCAGGTTACTATAGACAAAGAACCAAATGCAGAGCAGATTAAACTGAACGGAACTGCCGTGTTTTTAGAGAGAAAAATGGTCGGTTCTCTGGACCAATATGAAAGCCGGGGATTCAGGTTTTTAAGTCCGAAAATGATATCCGCCGGACTTTTTAACCTAAAAGCCCCGGAAGGTACAAACAACGATTTAGCTGATATCATAACCATGGAATTAATCCGCTCCGAGGCTAAATGGGAACCGGTTATAAAAGATAATAAGATTAATATCCAGGTTACCATAAAAACTGAAGGAAATCTTTATGAACAAAACAATCTAATTGACTATTCAACACCGGAAATGATAAATAAATTGGAAAGAGAAGCAGAAAATTTAATGAAAAACAATATCACTGCCTGTATAGCTAAAGCCCAGCTATTACAAAGTGACATCTTTGGCTGGGGGCTTGGTATTAAGAAAAAACACCCCCGCTTATGGGAGGAAGTAAAAACTGACTGGCCCCAGGTTTTTTCCCGGTTAGATACTAATATAGAGGTAGATTTTAAGCTAAGAAGATCTTATTTGTTGGAAAAACCGTTTAAGTTTCAGTAAACCAGAAAGAAAAATGGCTTAGGCTTAATAAACTCAAAAACTTGAAAAATCATCAAAACCCTGAAGGAGCTTAATTTATATGATAGTATTTGGTTTTTTTATTCTGGTATTACTAATTGTATTGCTGGATGCTCCAAAACTTGTTATAGAGCGCAACTATAAAGAACTCCTGGTATACTCTTTTTTCCTGCTTATAGGCCTATACCTGGGAATGGTACAGCTATTTGACTGGCCCTTTTATAATCCTATTGTCGAATGGGCAATAATGTCGGGAAAAAGCTAGTACATATGTTTGTATATATGTAAAGAAAACCATTAAGAATAAGAAAGTGGGTATTATTATGCGGCAGATAAGCAATTACCAGATTTTTGCCATTTTTTTTGTAGCTATCGCCCCCTGTACATATGTTTCATGACCCAGCATACTGACTGCTATCGCAGGCAATAATGCCGGTCTGGCATTCTTACTTGACCTGTTACCCGGGGCTTTCATTATCTATACCTATATTTATATACTTAAAAAAAGCTATCGTCCCTTTCCCCTTATGCTGGAAGACCACCTGGGGCATCTGCCCGGTAAACTGCTGGGGTTTATCTATATCCTGGTTTTCCTGCTTGCAGCTGCATTGACCCTGCGTTCCTTTGTAGCCTTTGCCGAAAGTATGTTTATGTACGGTTTCCCGGTAAGTATTTTAATAATAGCTGCGCTTATTCCTGCATTTTATATGCTTCGTATCAGTTTACAGGTTTATGCCATGGTTACTGAAATTATCTTTCTCGTTTCATTACCGCTTCTTTTATTAATTATCCTTTTGGCATTACAGAATTCAGATGCAACTAATCTAATGCCGATCGGTTATGTTAGCCTGCGGGATCTGGCAACTGCTTCTACTCAATCATTCTGGCACTTATCAAATTTAGCGATTATCCTGACCCTGGCCTATTACAGCAAAGACCGGAGTAAAATCCCCACTACCCTTTTTAAAACTTATATTATCTTAATTATAGCAGGTTTTCTATCGGTAATAGCCTCTATTATGCATCTTGGTTCAGACCTGGCTTCAAGGCTAGCCTTCCCTATTTTTACTATTCTGCGGTCTGTTTCCATTGGTTTTATACAGAATATTGAAGTCATATTTATTTCACTTTTTTTAGCCGGAACATCTATAGGTTTAGCCCTGTACTGGTTCATGGCCTGCTACACCTGTCAAGAGGTGTTTAAATTAAAAGACTACCGGCCGCTTTTAGGCCCGACCGCTATTATTATTGGCTTATTTACGGTACAGGTAAGCCCGAACTCCGGTATCCTATATCTTATAGCCAGGAATGTGGCCCCTTTTCTATTTGGTTTCTTTTTTATAGTAATCCCTTTGTTTCTGGCAACAGTACTTCTCTTTAAACCTTCAGCCGGTACCTATCAGGGTAGCGGGCTTCAGGCCGATGACAGCAGCAGCGATTAGCAGCTCCTGGAAACCGGCTCTTAGCCTGAAATGTAATAGCAAAAAGCCTTCTGTTAAGTAGATCGGCCTCATATCATTTGTAAAACATTTTCTAATGTTTCCAGGGACCTGTCTCCTCCTGATATTGAGAAAGTGCACTCATTTACTCTTTTTATCTCCGCTTTATTGGCTAATGTTTTTAAGTTTTCTGGAAGGCTTTTAGTCATCTGTATTTCAATATGGTGCCCTTTTTTGCGGAGAACTTTTATATCTTTGTCACGGGCTTTGATCCTGAGCAGTGCTATCCGCAAAAAGTTTTTTACCGGATGGGGAAGTTTTCCAAAACGGTCAAGAAGCTCCTTTTTGATTTCTTCTATTTCTTCTTCTTCTACTGCCAGCAGTAAGCGCCGGTAAATCCTTATCTTGATCCCGGGATCAGGAATATAGCTGTCCGGAATATAGTAATCAACATCAATATCCAGCTGGGTATTATAGTTTGGCTGCAGGGTCTTCCCCTTCAGGCGGGCAGTCTCCTGCTCTAACAGGCGGCAGTACATATCGAAACCTACGGCCTGGATATAGCCATGCTGTTCAGCCCCCAGGATATTCCCGGCACCCCTTATCTCCAGATCCCTTAAGGCTATTCTCATTCCTGAGCCCAGCTCATTAAATTCTCTGACTGCGTTTAACCGCTTCTGGGCGGTTTCGGTTATAATCCGGTCCCGGTGATAGGTGAGATAGGCATAGGCTATTTTATTGGAACGACCCACCCTTCCTCGTAATTGATACAGCTGGGCTAAACCCATTTTATCTGCTCTATCTACTATTATGGTATTTACATTAGGCATATCTAAACCAGATTCTATTATAGTAGTACATAAAAAAACCTGGAAATCGCCTTTAAGAAATCTTTTTACCATACCTGCCAGCTGATCTTCCGGCATCTTCCCATGTCCAATACCCACAGCAACCCCGGGCAAAATCCTGTCCAGCTGCTTTTTAACTTCATAGATATCTTCAATACGATTATGAACAAAGAACACCTGTCCATTGCGCTCTGTTTCTTTTATTATTGCATCAGCTATTATTTCTTCATTATATTCCATAACATAGGTAGTAATCGGGTAGCGCTCCGGTGGAGGGGTATCGATAATACTTAGATCCCTTAATCCCGAAAGGGCCATCTGCATACTCCTGGGAATCGGAGTTGCTGATAGGCTTATTACATCCACGTTTTCTTTTATGATTTTAATTCTTTCCTTCTGTTTTACTCCAAAGCGGTGCTCTTCATCTATCACCAGGAGTCCTAAATCCTTAAACTCAACATCCCTGGACAACAGCCGGTGGGTGCCAATGACAATATCTACCGCGCCTTTTTTTATATCGTTAATTATCTTTTTTTGTTCTGAACCTGATCGAAAACGGCTTAATACTTCAACTGTAGTCGGATATTTTTCCAGCCTTTCGGTAAAAGATTGAAAATGCTGTTCAGCCAGTACGGTGGTGGGAACCAGAATAGCAACCTGTTTGCCATCCATAATCGCTTTAAATGCAGCCCTCATAGCCACCTCAGTCTTTCCATAGCCTACATCGCCACAGATAAGCCGGTCCATGGGGCGGCTGTTCTCCATATCCCGTTTTACATCATTTATGGCCCTTAATTGGTCAGGGGTTTCCTCATAGGGAAAATCATCTTCAAACTCTCTCTGCCATGGAGCATCGGCCGAAAAGGCGAATCCTTCTCCACTTTCCCTGTGGGCATATAGATGTAAGAGCTCTTCAGCCATTTCTTTAATAGACTCTGATACCCTTTTTCTGGTTCTTTCCCAGGAGGTACCCCCTATTTTACTCAGTCGTGGTTCTTTTTCCCCTGATGATGTATATTTATACAAAAGGTCGAGTTTGTCAAGCGGAAGGTAGAGCCTGTCGGTTCCGGCATACTGCAGCAGTACATACTCCTGGACGGCACCATTATTATCTATCCGGGTAATCCCTCTAAAGATTCCTATCCCGTGATTTTCGTGGACTACATAATCCCCTGGTTTTAAATCTTCAACCAGGAGGTGCTCTTCTGTTTTTCTTGTTTGCTTGCCGGCAGTCGGTACCGGTTTTTTCCCCCAGATATCTTTTTCTGAGATGAGGACGGTTTTAAATGTTTGACTCTTAAATCCTTTTTCCACTTTACTATGTGAAAATTGAATACCGGTTAAATGTCTATCACTAAGGTCCTTTTTTATCTGTTCCCTGGCAAGAGTGCTTTTTACCGCAATTTTAACTGTATATTCTTTCTTGAGCCATTCTCTCACCCGGGAAAAAAATTGTTCATAATTATTGTAAAAGTTTTCCATTTCTATCTGGGAAATATGTTTTATTAAAGCTACCTGTACCTGGGGGATATTCCCGGCAAAGAATGAATGAAAGATTACCGGGTGTGATTTTATCTGCTGACCCAATTCTTCACGACTTAAAAGAAGTAGTTCAGGTACATCTTTGTTTTCATGGTGAAGCTCCTTTATCATTTCCCGGTATCTTTTTATACCCCGTTCGTAATTGCGGTAAAATTCACGCGGCTCATCTAAAAACACGGGTACGATTTTTTCTAGATAATCAAATAATGAAGCATCCAAATTATCTTCGTAAAGCTCATCCGCCGGCATGATTTTTATCACAGCTTCAGATTTGCCTGATCTTTGACTGTTTATATTGAATCTATGAATAGATTCAATAAGATCGCCGAAAAATTCTATTCTGTATGGTTGTTTATCACTTAAGGGATATATGTCAATTATTCCCCCACGGACTGCAAATTCTCCGGGTCCAGTAACTGTAGCTGTCCTGGTGAAACCGCTGTTTACTAATTGCCTTAGGATAGCTGTCATTGGTTTTTCTTCTCCAACGGCCAAACAAAGAATATTTTCTTTCATTCTCAAAGGAGAAAGCAGGTAGTATCTCAGTGATGCCGGGGTAGCTATAATAAACGCTTTCCGTTTCGGGTGCAGTAAACATTCCTGCAGGGTTAAGATACGGTTTATCTCTGCATTAGAATAGTTTTCTTTTAAAAAAACAAAATCACGACCCGGAAATAAAAATACCCTGTCCCCATCTACAAATTCTCGTAAACCCCGGGCTAGATCATAAGCTTTTTCTTCAGTAGCTGCCAGACATAGAATTTTATTTCTGTTTTCTTGATATATTCCATTTAAAAAAAAACACTTGGCTGAACCTGCTAATCCTGTCAGAAGAATATTCTGCCTCTTTTTTATCAGCTTATTTACCGTTTTTAGCAACCCTATCCTCCCCATAGACAAAGGTGGACACCAATTATAATTAGCCCCCACTTTATTTCTTGATAATAAAACTATTTTTAGTTATTTTCTGGTTATTTATAATATTTAACCCTTTTCATAGGCAATTAACTAAAAATATCAATCCCTAACCTGAAAACCCTCTGTGTCCATATATATTAAATACATTAGAGCAGGAATGGAATAATTAATTGTAATAATGAAGACTCTTCAAATGGGGTTCTTCTATCAACCCCATTTCAAGAACACATTCATTGCAAACCCCTTCTATTTCCATAATACCCGCCTGTTCAGAAACCTCCACTATATTATAAACCTGATCACAATACTTACATACATAGTAAACCTTCATCAAAATCTGCTCACCCTTCTGGATTTTTTTTATCTTGCCATGGTAAGCAGTTAAATATACATTATATCTAATTATAAGCATTCATTGCTGCAGCTATACCATTTTTAACCCAACAGTCAACAGCATCACCTGCTTTTTTAACTGTGGCATTTATAATTATTTTTTCTTCATCAGAAAATTCTCCTAAGACCCAGGGTATTACCCCCTCAGGAGCTCTTCCAATTCCAATCCGGATACGCGGGAAATCTTTAGCCCCAAGGGATTCACAAACAGACATCATCCCTTTATGTCCACCGGTTCCCCCATCTGCCCGTATTCTTAAACAACCCGGGCTTAGATCCATGTCATCGTATATGACTATAAGATTATTAAGATCTATTTTATACCAGTTTATAACAGGTTTTATCGCCCTACCACTTAAATTCATATAGGTAAGCGGCTTTACCAGTAGGACTTTTTTATTACCTATTCTAATATGGCCTATTATAGTATCATATTTAGTTTCCTCTTTTTCAATCACATATCGTGATCCTAGTTCCTCAATAACTTTAAACCCGATATTGTGACGAGTATTACTATATTTTTTACCGGGATTCCCGAGTCCAACAACCGCTTTTATATTATCCCGGTTATTTTTTCCAAATCGAAATTTTAACAGGATAAATATCATTCCCCTTTGGAATTATAATTTGATTTTAATCAAATAAAAAGGATTGAGAAATCAATCCTTTTATTCTACTCCCTATAGCCTTATAATAGCATGAAAATACCAGTTTTTTTAATACTTATTCATTTTCTTCAGCAGCTTCTGTTTCTTTTTCTTCTGCTGCTTCTTCTTCTAGCTCTTCAGAAGATTTAGCTGGTACCAGTATTGAAGCTATCAGTAAATCTGGCTCACCTATTATCTCAATGTTTTCATCTATTTCAAGATCTCCAATAGTTATTTTATCCCCTATCTGTAAATTGGAAACATCACAGGTGATATAATCAGGTAGATTTTGAGGCAGGCAGAAAACCTCTAGCTCTTTGGCCCCAATCTGGAGTATTCCTCCTTTTTTATTAACCTCTTCCTCTCCAATTATATGGATAAAAACACTGCTGTTAATCTTCTCATCCATCTTAACCACCAGGAAATCAATATGCATTATCTGCTCATTAAGCGGATTCTTTTGTAAATCCCTTATTAATGCCATACGCGGATTATCACCATCAATTTCAAGTGAAAACAACCCCCGGGAACCATAATTATTAAATGTCCTGATTATCTGTCTTTCACTGAGAAATACAGGTTCATTCTCTTCTCCTGCACCGTAAATAATTCCCGGAATCTGATCATCCCTCCTCATTTGTTTAAGATAGCCTTTACTTTTAATAGTACGTTTCTTGCAATTAAGTGTCTGTGCTAATGCCATCCAATCACCCCTTATTTTTTCTTGATTCCACTCCTGTTATTTTATATCTGCAATTTGTATAGTCTCTTTGTTCGGCTGTTTCTGTTAACTGGCATAATAAATCCCTGCATTGCTAGAGAATAAGCCGCTTTTGGTGGATTCAATCATTAATTTAAAATTATATCAATAAAAACCCCGGTTGTCCAAGTCATTACTAGTCTTCGAATAATTTACTTACCGATAAATCTTCGTGTATTCTTAAAATTGCTTCACCAATTAATGGAGCTACTGATAATAAAGTAATATTGGGAAGCTGCTGTTTCTCTTCTACAAGAGGAATAGTATTA
>Ga0334898_1004088_pt1 | contig 11173 bp, 3 predicted proteins | sample GraSluR3_MG_10_FD_207228 | JGI IMG/M metagenome (GOLD analysis project Ga0334898, IMG submission 207228) | Sludge microbial communities from methane-producing bioreactor in Wageningen University, Netherlands - Granular Sludge_3_08-R3 | ecosystem: Engineered > Bioreactor > Anaerobic > Unclassified... | reverse complement strand
TCTCCTTGCCGTCTATGGTGGCGGAGCCTCCAAATGCATAGATGATGCAAGTCTCACCCGGATTGGTTGCGAAAACATCAGTAGTGTTTGCCGGGACTCTGATATCCCAATATTGAGGCTTGACCACGATATCGTCCAAGGGCCCGCGGGTACCCAGATACTCTCCACAGATGATTCTAATGCTGCTGCCAGCTTCAGTATGAACTACCGGCATGTCCTTGGCACGAAGATCCCTATAGCGGGGAGTGTCCATCTTTGAACTGGCGGGTAGATTGGTCCACAATTGGAAACCATACATCCTGCCATTTGCATCCGGTTTTGGCATCTCTTGATGAATGATGCCACTGCCGGCGGTCATCCACTGTACCTCACCCTTGTGGATAGTACCCTTGTTTCCCAGGCTGTCACCGTGCTCTGCTGATCCTTCCAGCATGTAAGTGATGGTCTCAATTCCACGATGTGGATGCCAAGGGAATCCGGCAAGATACTTATCAGGATCATCATTGCGAAAATCATCTAACATCAAAAAGGGATCATATGACGGCTGCTGGTAATAGCCAAACGCACGTTTAAGATAAACCCCCGCGCCTTCCAAAGTAGGCTCTGCATCTCTTATACTCTTAATCTTTCGAAGCACATCGATCTCCTTAAGCAATTTTTCTAAGTTTGGCAGGAGTCTGAATCACGTCAAGAGATTTGTTATCAGGATGTGATAGGTGAGGTGAAGCGAGAGTCTGCTTTATGATATTGTGTATAAACAGAAAAGGCGTTAGCGATGGCGGCGACCTACTCTCCCACACAGTCGCCCGTGCAGTACCATCGGCGCAAACAAGCTTAACTTCTGTGTTCGGAATGGGAACAGGTGTTGCCTCGTTGCTATAACCACCATCGCTAACGCCTAGCTTAATAGGGTTAGCAATATAGTGCTCCGTTAAGAATGAGTGGTAAAAACCACAGAGATAATATAAGGTAAAAGCCAATCGATTTATTAGTATCACTCGGCTAAACACATCACTGCGCGTACACCTGTGACCTATCAAGGTTGTAGTCTCCAACCTATCTATTGGGAAATCTAATCTTGGAGTTGGCTTCCCGCTTAGATGCTTTCAGCGGTTATCCTCCCCGAACGTGGCTACCCGGCAATGCAATTGGCATCACAACCGGTACACCAGAGGTTCGTCCGCACCGGTCCTCTCGTACTAAATGCAGATCTCCTCAAATTTCCTGCGCCCACGAAGGATAGGGACCGAACTGTCTCACGACGTTCTGAACCCAGCTCGCGTAACTCTTTAATCGGCGAACAGCCGAACCCTTGGGACGTTCTTCAGCCCCAGGATGAGTTGAGCCGACATCGAGGTGCCAAACACCGCCGTCGATATGAACTCTTGGGCGGTATCAGCCTGTTATCCCCGGAGTACCTTTTATCCTTTGAGCAACGGCCCTTCCATTCAGGACCGCCGGATCACTAAGACCTGGTTTCCCATCTGCTCGACCCGTCAGTCTCGCAGTTAAGCTCCCTTATACCTTTATGCTCTATGGCTGATTACCAACCAGCCGGAGGGAACCTTGGTAAGCCTCCGTTACTTTTTCGGAGGCGACCGCCCCAGTCAAACTGCCCACCTGGCAATGTCCGATAGCCTTACTATCGTTAGTAAATCAATACAATAAGGGTGGTATTTCAACGGTGGCTCCACACACACTGGCGTGCACGCTTCATAGCCTCCCACCTATCCTACACATAATGCACCAATTTACAATGCCAAGCTACAGTAAAGGTTCACGGGGTCTTTCCGTCCGTTCGCGGGTAGGCGGCATCTTCACCGCCACTTCAATTTCACCGAGTCCCTGGTTGAGACAGCGCCCAAATCGTTACACCATTCGTGCAGGTCGGAACTTACCCGACAAGGAATTTCGCTACCTTAGGACCGTTATAGTTACGGCCGCCGTTTACCGGGGCTTCATTTCGAAGCTTCGCTTACGCTAACCTCTCCATTTAACCTTCCGGCACCGGGCAGGTGTCAGTCTATATACCGTGGCTTTCGCCTTCGCATAGACCTGTGTTTTTGATAAACAGTCGCTTGGGCCTCTTCACTGCGACCCCTTCTCGCTCACGGCGCAAGCCGGTCACGATAATGGGGTACCCCTTCTCCCGAAGTTACGGGGTCATTTTGCCTAGTTCCTTAACCAGAGTTCTCTCGAACACCTTAGGATACTCTCCTCGCCCACCTGAGTCGGTTTGCGGTACGGTCTGTATATACATAAGCTTAGAAGCTATTTCTCGGCAATGTCTGTAAGTGGACTTTGTCGCTTACGCGTCGTCCTGCGCCTCGGAGTATATGTGATACGGATTTGCCTATATCACCTCCTACACGAATTCAACAGCTATTCCAACAGCTGTCTCCACGGCACCATTGCGTCACTCCATCACTGCATACACAGGTTCAGGAATATTAACCTGATTCCCATCAGCTTCGCCTTATCGCTATACCTTAGGGGCCGACTAACCCTGAGAAGATTAACTTTACTCAGGAATCCTCGGGCTTGCGGTGTGCGGGTTTCTCACCCGCATTATCGTTACTCATGCCAACATGGTCTCTTGTGAACACTCCAGCAAATCTTACAATTCACCTTCAACGCAGTTCACAATGCTCTCCTACCAACAACGCTATGCGCTGTTCCGCAGCTTCGGCAAGATGCTTCTTAGTCCCGATTATCTTCGGTGCTCTACCACTCGACCAGTGAGCTGTTACGCACTCTTTAAATCGTGGCTGCTTCTAAGCCAAGATCCTGGCTGTCTGGGCAATTGAACATCCTTATGCACTAAGCATCTATTTGGGGGCCTTAGCTGACAGTCTGGGTTGTTCCCCTCTCGCACGTGAAGCTTATCCCTCACGCCCTGTCTCCCAGGAAATAATTAATGGCATTCGGAGTTTGATTGGGTTCAGTAAGCGTGTGTGCCCCCTAGCCCATTCAGTGCTCTACCTCCATTAATCTAATCCTGAGGCCATACCTAAATATGTTTCGGAGAGAACCAGCTATCTCCAGGTTTGTTTGGCCTTTCACCCCTACCCACAGTTCATCCACCGCCTTTTCAACGACGGTTGGTGCGGTCCTCCAGTTGGTTTTACCCAACCTTCAACCTGACCATGGGTAGATCACCTGGTTTCGGGTCTAATACCATAAACTTGACGCCCTATTAAGACTCGCTTTCGCTACGGCTACGTACCTGTAATACTTAACCTCGCTTATGACATTAACTCGTTGGCTCATTATGCAAAAGGCACGCCATCACATGGACAAGTCCACGCTCTGACCGCTTGTAGGCACACGGTTTCAGGTTCTATTTCACTCCCCTCCCGGGGTGCTTTTCACCTTTCCCTCACGGTACTGCTACGCTATCAGTCACCAAATGTATTTAGCCTTACGAGATGGTCCTCGCTGATTCACCCAGGATTTCTCGTGTCCCGGGCTACTCGGGAGTCAGCTACTTGTACAAACCCATTTCGACTACGGGACTTTCACCCCCTACGGTCGAACTTTCCAGATCGGTTCGTCTATAAGTTTGTCTTCGATATCGCTGTCCCACTACCCCGCCTTTAAGACGGTTTAGGCTCTTCCCCGTTCGTTCGCCACTACTGAGGGAATCATTGTTATTTTCTCTTCCTGGCGCTACTAAGATGTTTCAGTTCACGCCGTTCGCCTCCGGTATCTATTCTGTGCTCGCTATCATACTCATGCCTAAGATCGTTTACATGTAGTACGATTAGTTCTTCGCTTTCACTCAGAACTAAGCAAACACACAATAGATACCGGATGACAGGTCTTCAACCTGCCGGGTTGCCCCATTCGGAAATCTCCGGGTCTAAGCTCGCTTACAGCTCACCGAAGCTTATCGCAGTTCGCCACGTCCTTCATCGCCATTTGGTGCGTAGGCATCCACCATGTGCCCTTTGTGCTTTCACCATAATATAGTATCTCTATAGTTTTACTCTCTCTTCTTAACGGAAACACTCTATATACTTTCAAAGATCTGGTGGGCCTGGGCTGACTTGAACAGCCGACCTCACGCTTATCAGGCGTGCGCTCTAACCAAACTGAGCTACAAGCCCAAGCTCATTTAAATAAATGAGGCTATAGAGAAAAGTGATAAGATTCTTGTCTTTTTGTTACACCTTAAAAAGGAGGTGATCCAGCCGCACCTTCCGGTACGGCTACCTTGTTACGACTTAGTCCTCCTTACGAAGCACACCTTCGAAAGCTGCATCCCTTGCGGGTTAGCTCACCTTCTTCGGGTGCACTCCACTCGGCTGACTTGACGGGCGGTGTGTACAAGGCCCGGGAACGTATTCACCGCGTCATGATGTTACGCGATTACTAGCGATTCCAGCTTCATGAGGCCGAGTTGCAGACCTCAATCCGAACTTGGGTAGCTTTTCTGGGATTCGCTCCACCTTACGGCTTCGCAACCCTCTGTAACTACCATTGTAGCACGTGTGTAGCCCCGGACATAAGGACCATGATGACTTGACGTCGTCCCCATCTTCCTCTGCGTTGTTACCGCAGCGGTCCTTCCAGAGTCCCCAACCTAATGATGGCAACTGGAAGCAGGGGTTGCGCTCGTTGCGGGACTTAACCCAACATCTCACGACACGAGCTGACGACAGCCATGCAGCACCTGTCTCATGGCTCCGGTAAACCGGCACTCCCTCATCTCTGAAGGATCCCATGGATGTCAAGACCGGGTAAGGTTCTTCGCGTTGCTTCGAATTAAACCACATGCTCCACCGCTTGTGCGGGCCCCCGTCAATTCCTTTGAGTTTCAACCTTGCGATCGTACTCCCCAGGCGAATCACTTATCGCGTTAGCTACGGCACCGAATCCTCTTCGAACCCGACACCTAGTGATTATCGTTTACTGTGTGGACTACCAGGGTATCTAATCCTGTTTGATACCCACACCTTCGCAGTTTAGCGTCAATAACGGCTTAGAAGACTGCCTTCGCCTTCGGTATTCCTCCTGATCTCTGCGCATTCCACCGCTACACCAGGAATTCTGTCTTCCCCAACCGTATTCCAGATCTACAGTATCCGACGCCGTACAGCGGGTGAGCCGCTGCCTTTAACATCAAACTTATAGATCCGCCTACCTGCCCTTTACGCCTAGTAATTCCGGACAACGCTTGCAACCCCCGTGTTACCGCGGCTGCTGGCACGGAGTTAGCCGTTGCTTATTCATATGCTAATATCTCTCTTCTCATGCTATTCACATAAAAAGCATTGCTCACATATAAAAGAACTTTACACCCCGAAGGGATTCTTCGTTCACGCGGCGTCGCACTATCAGACTTTCGTCCATTGTAGACTATTCTCGACTGCTGCCTCCCGTAGGAGTCTGGGCCGTATCTCAATCCCAGTGTGGGCGACCACCCGTTAAGGCCGCCTATCTATCATCGCCTTGGTAGGCCTTTACCCCACCAACTAGCTAATAGAGCGCAGGCTCATCCCCAAACGGCAGCCGAAGCCACCTTTTATACAGCACCTAAATTACCCCAAATAAGATAATTTAGGTGCTGCACGCATCCGGTATTAGCCCAAGTTTCCCTGGGTTGTCCCCGATTTGAGGGTAGATAACCTACGTGTTACTCACCCGTTCGCCACTCTCATATCCCCGAAGGAATACTACCGTTCGACTTGCATGCCTAATCCACGCCGCCAGCGTTCGTCCTGAGCCAGGATCAAACTCTCCATCATTTACTAAATGACTTGAACTGACAAGAGCTTCTCTTTCACTTAATCTCTATAGCACTCTATAAACTTGTAAAGAACTTTTTTCCCCGCTCATGCCGAGCAGGTTTTGCCACTTTCTTTATGGGGCTTTTTTTGTCAATAGATTTCTTTGCCGCATAATCGTCAGATGCGACTAACAGAGCATCTATCTATCTGCCAATGAAACCTCTAAGAATCACAAAAAAAATATCGACCTGAGCCAAAATACTCAGGTTTCTTTGCATTCATCTGCGGCATGGAGCCCCAGATCTAGCGCAGAAAGCTGTTTAATAGGTTTGCAAACGGATCCCGACAGGGCGGTGATCTGAGATGAGATTGTAGTAAGCGGAGATTCCGCCGACGTGGTTTTCGACCCGAATGACACGGCAGACGCTTCCCGCTGCGGCAAAATCCTCAAAGAGCTCACTGGTGATCAAGATGTGATCGATCATGCTATTGTAGGAAGGATATGAGACGGTATTGGGGGTTGGATTTTGTGCGATCGGCATCGTAGTGAACATATATTCATCGGGTTTATCTAGGAATGCCATGAAGACGTTTGTCTCTATGGGCTCCTGAATCTGATCGTTGAGATCGCCCAGAAGGATCACATTATCATTTTCGTGATTTTCGCTGATGTGTCGTTCAAGCAGTTCGATAGCATATCGCCTGCGCACCTCTTCATCCCAGGGGTCGTCTTCGTCGATGATATTGTCACCAAGGGCTTTTAAATGGTTGTTTATAATGACATAGTCTTTGTTTGCAAAGGTGATATCGAGGATGTATGGAGGTCTTGGAAAGGGATTTGACATCCCGTTGTAAATAGTGTATTCATCGTTTACCGTCACGGTTCTGGAGTCATATAGATATGCCAAGCGCCAGGATGATGTGGCGTTGTAGACATATGCATTGTAGTATGGGATGTTCTCTGCCAGGGCCTGAAACTGAGCATAGTCCATAATCTCTTGGAAAGCGATGATCTCGACATTCATCTGTGGGATGATATCGCTTAGAAGATCGACTGTATCTGAGGTCAAGGGGAAGGTTTTGAGGTTCCAGGTAAGGATATCCAATGTGTTTTGAGTCCCAAAAGCCAGCCCGCTCTCATCCGAGATGGGTGGAGTAAGTTTTTGATTCTCACCGCAGGAGCTCAGGGCTATCAGGAGCGCGAGCAGGAAGCTGATCAGGTATATTCTCTTTTGCATAGTTGTTTCCTTTCGAATAGGAAATGGTGGCTTAAGACAGGGTCCAAGTCAGATGCACAGCCATATCCGATATTTTCCCAAAAGCCTATATAGCCGATAATTGTCAAGAGCTTTCACAAAGAATGAGCCCGCAATCATTTCTGACGCGGGCTCGAGCTTAAGTAGCTATATTGATTATTTCATCATAAGCATTTTGCGAGTATGGCTTTGGTTTTGGATCTTGAGGCGATAGAGATATAGCCCTGTTGCCACCAACTTACCGGAATCATCAGTACCGTCCCAGACGATGCTATTGGATCCGGCTTGGACCGGTCCATTGTGCAAGTCACGCACGAGCTGTCCCTTGGTGTTGTAAATCCTCAAGCTAGCCGATGTAGCGATCGCGCTATTGAAGGCAATGGTCGTGCTTGGATTGAAGGGATTCGGATAGTTTTGCAGATTTGTCACCGGGATGCTTGCTACGGCATCATCGGTGGACACATAGTTATCCGGTGCTGTTGTGGTGAAGCGGATGGAGCGTCCGGCCTGCAGCGGTGCCGCTGTGGGCGGATAGATATTTGCATAGGTGTAGGTCAAGCCGGTGAGATTACGATGATCTTCCAAGCCGATGGTGCAGTAGTTTCCGGTGCTGGCGGGGTTGTCCACAGTGTGGAAATGCAACACGATGTCGCCGTCATCATCATCTTTAGGATAGAGAATGATCTGGAACATCTCCAAGGAGGCGTCGTCGCCGGCTTGGATGGTATACTGGTTGTAGGCTTCGTTATATTGGACGATATAGCGATGGTTATCCTCATCGTAATAATAGAGGATGCGCATATCGGCGAAGATGTCGTCTCCACCGGGGGTGGTGCCGATCTTCTTTCCTTTGAGATCATCCCAATATCCCGCGATCAGTGCTTGGGGTCCTAGAGCTGCCGGGATGAAGTGGTTGTTGAAATAGCTTTCGTCCGTATGGATAAATGATATCCATCCGTTTGAAGAAATGGTCATGCTATCATAATCTTGTCCATAGAATCTGAACGTGAAGGGCAGATCTAGTTCCAAGACGCCATCATCCATTTCCAGCCAGAGATTACCGGGTCCGTCAAATTCCGGATCCAGCTCAAACCACTCATAGCTAGGCGCCATGGCATAGTCCACATCGGTGTCATCATAGGCATAATAGCCATATTCACAAGGTCCGGTGGGATCATTTGTGCTTGGGAAGCCAGCGGTCACTGAGTAGAATGACATCCATTCATAGCCGGTGTCATCACCAAAGACAAAGCGCAGGCCAATCTCTCTGCCATCCCATACATCCGGCATCAGAGAGATGCTGACGTCAAAGTCAAAGACCTCTCCCGGAAGGATCTCACCGAGATTAATCGGGCTAGCGGTGGCAGTGGCAGCTTCTGTGAGAGTGGAAACCATCACGTGAGCTGTTGAAAGCGGAGCTGTGCCGCTGTTTGTGGCTGTAAAAGTGACTGTGGATGTCTGCCCAAGCGGCAAGTCTCCACTGTGATCATAGACTTGGAGCATGGCTCCGCCGCCTGCAATCTGAAACATATGGGTTCCTGCGGGGTTCTGAGTCACAAAATTCAGATTCAGAACGTCGCCGGGGTGGATATTGTGGTTTGCCGCGATATTGAAATATAGCGTATGAGTCTCACCTGGAGCGAGATCAAAGCTATCGGGGCTATCGTTTGTAATAGTGAGATTCTCATATGCTTCGATATCTCCGGTAACTCCGCTGAGAGCGGCATCAGAGTAGTTTTTGACTGTGATGGCGATATCAAGGCTTTCATTGGCATTGATTTGCGCATCAGCACCGGTATTTTCGCTAACTCCGATTCCGGGATCGCCATCCACCGTCAGAGTTCTGACGAGCGGCACCCAGTTTTCTTTGGAAACCGTAAGCAGCAGATCCCCTTCCTGATTGGGATCAATGTTTAGGATAGCTTCGCCATCCACCACTCTGGTGTATGTGAAGTTTTCTCCGTCTTTGGTGCCGGAAACGATCGCATCATTCAGATGCGGAGCATTGATGCGTATATGAGAGTCAGACTGAGCGAAGCTGAGCCCACCCACAACGATGTTTTCATTGATCACTCCCGGCTCGAGGATCCACATATTCATGGAAGGATCGGAGAGCAGGTTGTAGACGTGGAAATAGAAGGGGACATATTCTCCCGCGCCTTGATCATTGGGGAAGTTCTGATAGAGCTCCATCTTTCCCATGAGGACGGATGTTCCAAAACCGCGCACGTTGTAGTCCAGAATGGAACGATAGGTGCCGCTGGAGATGGCGTTGTTTAGGCGCGTCTTGGTATGCAGATCGCTGGGCCCGACAAATGCCACAGCGCCGCCGAGACTGGCAGTGGTGCCCATGCGCATCCATGCTTCACCAAAGGATGGATTGACCGAATTTGCAAAGTCTCCGGTGTTGCACACAAAGCTATAGACGATGGGCATTCTTTGCCCATTATAAATGTTTGCCAGATCCGGGATATGGAAGCTTGGATAATGCCATCCATTTGCGTCTCCCCAACCACGATAACTGATGATCTGCACGCCTTGGTTGATGCTTTGGGTGATGGCGGATGTGCCGGGGTAGCTTGGCGGGAAAAACACGGTGTCCACTTGAGCATAGCCAAAGTCCAAAAGACGATCGCGGAACCAACGGCTCATCCAAACCGGAGTAGTCGGCCTTAGGTTTCCTTCAGCATAGTTTCCGGCGATGGCCAAACCGCGTTTCATCCACGAAGTGTCAGTCATAAAGGGTTCACGCTCATAGCGAACCGTCTTTTCCAGCATGATGATGAGCTCCATGATATCATTGAACGAAAAACGTCCAACGAGCATTTCAGGGAAGTAATCGTCACCTTCCAAGAGGGTGTAATACTGGTCGTCAGCATCGTTTTCATTGTATTCCGGGGATGGATAGAAGTTTGTGGGGATACTAAAGTTTCCGACGGTGTCACCCATCAGCAAGAGGTAATCACTCCGATGTTCCAAATAGTGCTGACGAATGGTTTCGCGGATCTCGCCAATGCTGGAGCCGGCGTCCACTCGATTAATCACAAACACATCAAATCCCAATTGACGTTTCCATTTGATAAAGTCTGTCTGGAAACTCGCCAGATTGGCATGGCTAATGATCAGCATTTTGGGGCGATGCACAGGAAGATTGCGCAGATAGCTGGTCTCCCAATTGTCTGCCAAGACCTTATAGGCATCTACAAACGCTGGTGACAAGCTCTGTGGAAGCTCGATGCTGCCACTACCTTGCAGATTAAAATCCAGATTGTCCAAAGTGAGGATCTCTGTCTCATTTTCGATCTGAGTATTAATGCGAATCGTATATCCCTGCATCTCTCTAAATGTAAATGGCAAAGAAAGATCCAGCGCGGATTCATTGACTTCAGCGCGTGTATTGAGATATTCTCCATCTTTGTTAAAAACACGCCAGGTCATCTGATTTATGGATAACTCAGCGGTCTCAAAAGGCAATGCCAGAGTGCGAGAAATCATCGGAGTATCGGGGAATTGGTCTTCTCCCTCATCGATAGAGATTTCTGAACGCTCAAAGGGACTGCTGCGTAGATTTTCAAATCGGGCATTTACCCCGATTCCGGTGTCTTGAAAGCGCTCCAAAGTGGCCGCGCTCAAAAGGCTTATGCACATTAGACTGATGATCAGTATGATATTTCTCATTGGTCCTCCCATTAAATGGTAGATTAAAGATATGCAAGAACTGTTCCCAAAGAAGCGCCAATGAAAGAGTCACTAGCATATCAGATATTACATAGATCTGTTAAGATGCTGTTCTTCAGAATATTGAAGGAAGATATCAGCAGGCGAGAATAAATCCAAGACTATCAGTTGATAAAAAACCACCTGAGATTGGCGTGGACAGAAAGCGGGATGGGATACAGTCCATATATACTGGTGGACATGATGTTTTTCCCCGTCACTGAGAAGTCAAAGAGTTTGCTGATTCTCACAGCAGCCCATGCATCCAGGATGGTTGAGGCCTCGATCAGATATGGATTCACCGCATTGGGCAGATAGTAATCCGTATGTCCGCTGATGGAAAAACCAAGTTCCAATCGGTTGTCATGGCTGAGATTGCGGAATAGTCTATGCTCAGAGCTGAAGCTATATTCAGGAGCAGCCATCAGGGCGGGATCGTATTCTTGATAGCGCCAGCCGGTATCAACC
>Ga0334898_1004087_pt1 | contig 11176 bp, 10 predicted proteins | sample GraSluR3_MG_10_FD_207228 | JGI IMG/M metagenome (GOLD analysis project Ga0334898, IMG submission 207228) | Sludge microbial communities from methane-producing bioreactor in Wageningen University, Netherlands - Granular Sludge_3_08-R3 | ecosystem: Engineered > Bioreactor > Anaerobic >... | reverse complement strand
TTTGAATGGTTAAAAGGCTGGACCAAGTGGCATAAAATACGAATATTTTAGTGCTAAGCAAATTCGTATTACACCGTGGGTAAAAAAGACCCCAGCGGAAGGTTCCTTTTTTAGACAAAAGAACCAACCTGCCGGGGTCTTTTATTAAATAAAAGAAGTAGAAAAAGAAATCAATTATTGATAAGAGAAATAAAGGGGTGAAAACATGAAATTAAGTGGGACTGAAATTATTCTGGAATGTTTAAAACAGGAAAAAGTGAAAGTAGTATTTGGTATACCTGGTGCTGCAATAATGCCATTATATGATTCATTTGGGAGGGTAGAAAAACTTTCATTCAAAAATATCTTGACCAGACATGAACAAGGTGCTATCCATGCTGCCGATGGTTATGCGAGAGCAAGCGGTGAAGTCGGAGTCTGTATTACAACATCTGGTCCCGGTGCAACTAACCTGGTGACAGGGCTTGCTAATGCTCATCTGGATTCAGTTCCACTGGTTGCATTTACAGGCCAGGTACCAACAGATATGGTAGGAAATGATGCCTTTCAAGAGGTAGATATTACCGGTATTACAATTCCTGTTACAAAAAATAATTATATAGTCAGAAGAGTAGAAGATCTGGCAGCGGTAATCAAGGAAGCTTTTTATATAGCTAGAAGCGGAAGGCCAGGACCTGTTTTAGTTGATTTACCAAAAGATGTTCTACTGGCTAAATGTAGTTTTAAATACCCTGAGAAAGTGAACAGAAGGGGATATAAGCCTTCTTATAAGGGGCATATAAGGCAGATAAAGTTTGCAGCAGACAAAATAATGAAAGCCGAAAAACCAGTCATTATTGCTGGTGGCGGAATAATTAGTGCTAATGCTTCTGGTGAATTAATAAAATTAGCCAGTAAAACAAATATCCCGGTTGTAAATACTTTTATGGGGATTGGCAGTTTTCCAAAAAATCATTTTCTTTCTCTGGGAATGCTGGGGATGTATGGCTGTTATATAGCAAATCAAGCTACCAGTAATGCGGATTTAATTATTGCTTTAGGAACACGTTTTGATGACAGAATTACTGGAAAGCTCGAACAATTTTGTCCGCAGACGGAAGTTATTCATATCGATGTTGACCCGGCAGAAATAGGGAAAAATATCGGTGTTAAAATACCTATTGTTGGAGATTTAAAATATATACTTCAACGGTTAAACAATTATCTCTCAGAGAAACATAATAAAAAATGGTTAACAGATATTAAGAATATCCAAAGCAATATTGTTATTCAGGCAGAAGAAAAAAAAGGAGAATTAAGGCCAAAATACATTATTAAATGTATTAATGAATTATTAAAAGGGGAAGCCATTATTGTAACTGATGTAGGACAGCATCAGATGTGGGCAGCTAACTATTGTCAAATTCTTCATCCCAGAACTTTTATTTCATCTGGAGGTTTGGGCACAATGGGATACGGTTTACCTGCTGCAATAGGTGCAAAATTTGCATATCCCCAGAAATCTTTAATATGTATATCCGGGGATGGTAGTTTTCAAATGAATATTCAAGAGCTGGCTACGGCAATCTACAATAGACTACCTATAATTGTGATACTGATGAATAATGGATACCTGGGAATGGTCAGGCAATTACAGGAATTATTTTTTGAAAAACGTTATGTTTCTACCCTGCTTGCTGGAAGCCCTGATTTTGTTAAGATTGTTGAAGGTTATGGTGGAACAGGATTTCGGGTAGATAAAAAAGAAGAATTTTCTTCTGTATTAAAAAAGGCTGTTGAATTGGAGCAATTTGTTTTGATTGACTGTCAGATACCCAAGGAAGAAAATAATTTTCCGATGGTACAGCCGGGTTCATCGATTAATCAAATGATAGGAGTTGAAGAATCATGAAACATACTATAGCAATATTAGTAGAAGATCAGCCAGGAGTAATGGTCCGTGTGGCCAGTCTGTTTACCAGGCGTGGTTTCAATATTGAAAGTATTGCAGTAGGTCATTCAGAAAAACCAGGAATTTCCCGTATGACAATTATTACCAGTGGTGATGAAAAAGTTTTAGAGCAGATAACCAAACAATTAAATAAATTAGTGGATGTTATACGTGTTCGTGATATATCTCCACGAAATGTTATTGAGAGAGAGCTTGTTTTAGTAAAGGTACATACAGATTCTCTATCCATTCGAGCGGAAATTATTCAACTGGTAGAAATATTTAAAGCAAAAGTTGTATATGTGGAAAAGAATACCCTGACTATTGAAATGTCCGGAGATGAAGAAAAGGTTAGCGGACTTTTAGAGTTGCTGAAGCCCTTTGGTATTATCGAGATTGTCCGTACCGGAAGAATTGCCATCGCAAGAAGCAAGAACAACGGAGATATTTAAGAATACTATGTAAAATAACGTTTTTTAAATAAATGAAATTTAGATATATAAAAAAGGAGATAAAAATGGCTGAAAAAATATTTATTTTTGATACCACATTACGTGATGGAGAACAATGCCCGGGAGCTTCTCTTAATACCAATGAAAAATTGGAGATTGCCAGATATCTGGAAAAAATGGGAGTGGATGTTATCGAGGCAGGTTTTCCTATTTCTTCCCCCGGTGATTTCGAAGGTGTACAGGTAATTGCTAAAAATATTAAAAATTCTACTATTGCTGGTTTATGCAGGGCAGTTGAACAGGATATAAAATGTGCCTGGGATGCCATTAAATTAGCACAAAAACCTAGAATTCACACCTTTATTGCCACTTCTCCGATTCATATGAAGCTTAAACTGGAAAAAACACCCCAGGAAGTTCTTAAGCAAGCTGTTAATGCAGTCAAAATAGCAAAGAGTTATTGTTTTGAGGTGGAATTTTCAGCAGAAGATGCCAGTCGCAGTGAGCCGGAATATTTATATAAAATTTTCGAAGAGGTAATTAAGGCTGGGGCAACTGTTATTAACATTCCAGACACAGTGGGATATTCACAGCCTGAGGAATTTGCTTTGCTGATTAAGGGAATCAAGAAAAATGTTCCTAATATTAATCAAGCAATAATGAGTGTCCATTGTCATAATGATTTAGGATTGGGAGTGGCAAATTCATTGGAGGCTCTGAAATATGGAGTTCGGCAGATTGAATGCACAGTTAATGGCATTGGCGAAAGAGCGGGCAATGCCTCTTTAGAGGAAATTGCTATGGCTTTACATACCAGAGAAGATTTTTATAACATGACTACTAATATTAACACCAGGTATATTTATCCAACCAGCAAATTGGTAAGCAGATTAACTGGCTTTGTCATTCAGCCTAATAAGGCAATTGTAGGTAAAAATGCCTTTGCTCATGAAGCTGGTATACACCAGGCAGGAGTATTAAAAGATGCCTCTACTTATGAAATCATGAAACCGCAGACCATTGGACTGGAGAGCAATCAGCTCGTATTAGGAAAACATTCAGGTCGTAATGCCTTTAAAAGTCGTTTGTCAGAATTAGGCTATACGCTGGAAAAAGAAAAATTAAATAAATCTTTTGAGCAGTTTAAATTACTGGCAGATAAAAAGAAAGAAATTTATTCCGAAGACCTAATTGCCCTTATGTCTGAAGTATTAGTTGAAGATATAAAGGATATTTATGAATTAAAATATTTTCATATAAATACTGGCAATAATATTTTGCCAACAGCTACAGTTAAATTGGTGAAAGATGAAGAGATTTTAGAGGATGCCGCTTGCGGTGATGGCCCTGTAGATGCAGTATTTAATGCCATTGATCGGATTACCGGTTTGAAGGTCAAATTGGCTGACTATTATATTAGGGCACTGACAAGAGGTAAAGACGCCCAGGGGGAGGCAGTAGTTGAGATAAAAGATAATGGCAATTCCTTTGTTGGCAAAAGCATTAGCACTGATACTTTAGAAGCAAGCGTAAAAGCTTATTTAAAGGCAATCAACAAGATGTTATCAAGGCAAAGTAACTGTAAAATGTTAAAATAATATACTTAAGAGAATAATATACTTAAGAGAAAAGACTAATTATTGTATGATAAAAAATATCAACAGAAGAGGATAGAGAAATGGTTAAAAAATTAAAGATAATAGATACAACCCTAAGAGATGGGGAACAGATGAAAAATGTCAGTTATTCCCCCGAAGAAAAGCTAGCTCTTGCTAAAATATTGTTAGATGATGTCAAAGTAGACAGGATAGAAATTACCAGTGCCAGGGTAAGCGATGGTGAGGAGGAAGCCGTCCGAAAGATTATCCAGTGGGCTGATGCAAAACAATATTCTGAAAGAATAGAAATCCTGGGTTTTGTTGATATTAAAGAATCAGTTGACTGGATTGCAAATTCAGGAGGGAGAGTCAATAATATTTTAGCAAAGGGTTCAGAGAAACACCTTTGCACTCAATTAAAAAAATCACAAGAACAGCATGTGGAGGATATAAAAAATACTGTTGCTTATGCCGCAAAAAGAGGTGTAACATGTAATCTTTGGTTAGAAGACTGGTCAAATGGGATGATTAATTCACCTGAATATGTTTATTATTTAATTGACAGCCTTAGAGAAGAAAACATTCAAAGATTTATGTTACCTGATACCCTTGGAATTTTATTCCCTTCCCAGGTATATAATTTTACCAAGGAAATAGTTTCGAGATATCCTGAACTCTGTTTTGATTTCCATGCTCATAATGATTATGGATTGGCAACTGCCAATACTATTGCCGCGGTTGAAGCTGGAATCAAAGGGGTACATTGTACTGTAAATGGGATGGGTGAAAGAGCCGGTAATGCCGCATTAGAAGAAGTTGTAGTAAGCATCAAGGATTTTTTAGGCGTTGATACAGGGGTAAGAGAGGAAGGGTTATATTCTTTAAGTAAAGCTGTTGAGGCGTTCTCTGCCTACCGTATTGCGGCAAATAAACCAATCTGTGGTGAAAATGCCTTTACTCAAACAGCTGGAATTCATGCTGATGGCGATAGAAAGGGAAATTTATATGCCAGCAGACTCTTGCCAGAAAGATTTAACCGAAAAAGGCAGTATTCTCTTGGGAAGTTAAGTGGAAAATCTAACCTGGATTACAATTTGGAAGAGATAGGTATTGAACTTAACAGGGAGCAAAAAAGAAAAGTGCTGGACAAAGTCATTGAATTAAGTGATAAAAAGAAAACCATTACAACTGCTGATTTACCTTATATTGTTTCTGATATTCTGGATACCCCGGGAGAAAGTGTTTTTAAATTAAAGGCTTATAATATTCTAACCAGTAAATCAACCAGGCCTGTTGCAGTCATTAAAATACTATATCAAGACCGAGAAAAAGGTCAAGAGATAGAAATCGAAGAAAATGCCCCTGGGGATGGTGGTTATGATGCTTTTATGAATGCCATAAGAAAAGTTTTTAAAAAAATAGGATTTGAATTACCAATGTTGATTGATTATGTAGTTACTATTCCACCGGGAGGCAAAACAGATGCACTGGTACAATGTTCAATAACCTGGGGATTGCAGAATAATAAACAGAATATAATAACCAAAGGAGTTAATTCTGACCAGGTTTTGGCAGCTATTGAGGCTACAGAAAAGATGCTGAATATTATAGTTTTATTAAACAAGAAAAATAAAGAAAATTAAAGGAGGAAAATGTGGGAAAGACAATTGCAGAAAAAATAATTCAATTGCATTGTGCAAAAAAAGATATAAAAATTGGTGATTTAATTAAGGCAAAAGTAGATTTCGCTTTCGCCAATGATATTACCGGCCCCTTAGCTATAGATGTTTTTAAGCAAATTGGTTCCGAGAGGGTGTATGATAAAAATAAAGTTACTTTTGTTCCAGATCATTTTACCCCGAACAAAGACATAAAATCTGCTGAACAGTCAAAAATTATCCGGGAATTTTCTCAAGAACAGGGTCTTACCAATTATTTTGAGGTAGGAAAATGCGGAATTGAACATGCCCTTATACCGGAAAAAGGACTGGCCTTGCCAGGCCAGCTTATTGTAGGGGCTGATTCTCATACACCGACTTCCGGAGCCTTAGGGGCTTTAGCGATTGGAGTTGGCAGTACTGATTTAGGTGCTGTATTAGCTACCGGGGAAATATGGCTTAAGGTCCCTGAGACAATTAATTTTATTTATAATGGAGAACTAAATAAGTGGGTAGGAGGGAAAGATCTTATTTTGTATACCATAGCACAGATAGGTGTAGATGGTGCCAATTATAAGGTTATGGAGTTTTCCGGTGAAACTATTAAAAATTTATCAATGGATAACCGATTCACCATTTGTAATATGGCTATAGAAGCGGGCGGAAAGAGCGGTATAATTGAAGCAGATGCTCTTACTTTAGAATACCTGAAAGATAAAACAGATAAAAATTTCCAATTAATAAAAAGTGACCCTGATGCCCAATATGTGAAGGTATTTGAATATAATGTATCGAATATTGAACCACAGGTAGCATTCCCTCATTTGCCTGATAAAGGGAAACCTATCAGTGAAGTGGGAGAGATTAGAATAGACCAGTCGGTAATAGGCTCCTGTACCAATGGCCATATTGAAGATTTAAGAATAGCTGCCCGGATATTAAAGAATAATAAGGTTGATTCTAAGGTACGGCTTATTATTATTCCTGCTACTCAGCAGATTTATTTAGATGCCATGGAAGAGGGTTTATTAAAAATATTTATTGAGGCAGGAGCAGTCATTAGTCCGCCTACATGTGGTCCTTGTCTTGGCGGTCACATGGGCATACTGGCAAAAGGAGAAAGGGCAATTTCAACCACCAATCGAAATTTTGTGGGTAGAATGGGGCATCCAGAGAGCGAAGTTTATTTATCCGGTCCGGCAGTAGCAGCAGCTTCGGCTATTACCGGTAAAATATCCAGTCCAGAGGAGGTAGTTTAATTATGATTATAAAAGGAAGTGTATGGAAATTCGGAGATAATATTGATACTGATGTCATTATCCCTGCACGTTATCTTAATACATCAGATACCCAAGAACTGGCAGCACATTGTATGGAAGACTATGACCGGGATTTTGTAAAGAAAATTAAAGAAGGTGATATTATTGTGGCAGGAGAAAATTTCGGTTGTGGAAGTTCCAGGGAACACGCACCTATTGCTATCAAAGCTGCTGGCATTTCCTGTATTATTGCAAAATCTTTTGCCCGTATTTTTTATCGAAATGCTATCAATATTGGATTACTCATTTTTGAGTCTTCTGAAACCTTTGAATATTCCCAACAGGGAGATATTTTAGAAGTAGACACAGAAAAGGGAATCATTAAGAATTTAAGTAATAATAAAAAATTTCAGATAAGTCCATTACCTGAATTTATTCAGAATATTATTGCAGCCAAAGGACTTGTGGAATATACTAAAAAAGAAGTGGAAAGGAGAAAATTATAATAGAAATGTATAACATTGCTTTAATTCCCGGAGACGGAATAGGACCTGAAATCATTCAGGAAGGAAGAAAAGTTCTGGAATCAGCATCTAGACAAAATGGAGTTGAGATTAATTGGACTGAATATTCCTTTGGCGCAGAACATTATCTGAAGACAGGTGAGTTGTTGCCTGATAGTGCTTTAAAAGAAATGGAAGATATGGATGCCATTTATTTAGGAGCTGTAGGAGATCCTCGAGTAAAGCCGGGGGTTTTAGAAAAAGAAATTCTGCTAAAACTAAGATTTTATCTAGACCAATATATTAACCTAAGACCGATAAAGCTATTTAAGGGTGTTTCTACTCCATTGAAAGATAAAAAACCTGAAGACATTAATTTCTATGTTGTCAGAGAAAATACTGAAGATTTTTATGTAGGAGTTGGAGGAAGATTTAATGGGGAGAAAAATCAAGACCATTTAGAAGTATTAAGAAAATTGTACAAAGCCGGTATTGAGGTTAATTTTGAATTAGATAAAAAAGAAGAAATAGCCTATCAGGTTGGATTAATAAGCGGATCTGGAACTGAGAGGGTCATTAAATATGCCTTTGATTTAGCTAAGAAAAAAGGATTAAATAGATTAAGTTCTGTTGATAAAGCAAATGTCTTAAGCAATATTTATGGGCTTTGGAGAGATAAATTTGAGGAAGTTGCCCGAAAATATCCATATATAGAGACTGAGTTTACCTTTGTAGATGCTATTACTATGTGGTTTGTGAGAAAACCAGAATGGTTTAAAGTTGTAGTTGCGCCGAATATGTTTGGTGATATCATTACAGATTTAGGTGCCATGATTCAAGGGGGTCTAGGTGTTGCAGCTGGAGGAAATATTAACCCAGAGGGAGTATCTATGTTTGAACCAATACATGGTTCTGCTCCAAAGTATAAGAATAAATCTATAGCTAATCCAATTGCTACAATATTGGCAGGAGCAATGATGATGGATTCTCTGGGTGAGGTAAAATTAGCCAAGAATATTGAGGATGCTGTAGAACAAGTTCTAAGTGAAGGAAAAGTAAAATCTAAAGATTTTGGCGGAAAATCATCAACTGTTGAAGTTGGTGATGCCGTTATTAGTAAATTAAAAACACTTTAATGAAGCATTTTGCTTAATGAATTTTATTATGGTAATAACTTATTTTACAAACTATATATTAAAAAAGGGAATCAAGAATTATGGACATTGAAGTGATATGTTATTACAGTTCACTCTTGGGTCTAAAAAATAACACTGATAAACAGGCATCCTAACTTTGCTAATAGTTATAGGGTTAATATTAAATATCATAGGAATAATCGGTGTTATTCTTCCTGCTTTGCCAGGCATCGTGCTGAACTATATTGCACTAATCTTGCTTTATATAGCTAAAGGAGAAGTGAAATTTAGTCTTCGTATGATCATTGTCTTTGGTATGCTGACTTTATTAGTGACATTGCTTGATTATATTCTTCCCCTACTGGGAGCCAGAAAGTATGGTGCATCTCGTATGGGAATCTGGGGTGCTGTTATGGGGATGCTGTTGGGTATTATATTTTTCCCGCCCTTTGGCATCATCTTTGGCCTTTTAATCGGTGCTTTTGTAGGAGAATTAATTGCCGGCAAACACCAATCACAGGCGTTTAAGGCAGGATTTGCAACCTTTTTGGGAAGTCTTACTTCAATGGTGGTTAAATTACTCCTTGCTATAGTAATGACTGTATATTTTTTAATTAACCTTATTTAAAATTTTTAATAGACATTACTTGAGCTTAATTATTAAAAATATTTTTCTTCTACGGGTGTATGCAAATAAATTTTTAACTTTATTTGAACGTAATTTTTTCCTAAAAAATTATATAATGAAATTGATTATTTATATTTTTTTGAGGAGAGAAATTTTTGATGTTAAAAGAAAATCTAGATATCATAAAAAAGAAGGGTATCAATTATATTAAAATTGATACCCGTGTTAGAAGATATCAACCATGGATAGGTGACCTGGTAAATATTTTTTATGACCAAATTATGGAAAAATCAGTTTTTCCAAAAAAATTTAATGGTAATATACAATTGCATTACGATATTCTGAAAAAAGAGTTAGAAAGGGTAGGTGGCAAAAAAGTTTTAGAATTAGCCACAGGCAGCGGAAATGCTGTAAAGTTCCTTAATAAGAATAATCAATATACAGGCATAGATATAAGTCCTGGCTTATTGCGGAAGGCTTGTCAAAGATTCAGAAATAATGGATTTCAAAATACTGAATTCTTTTTAACAGCTGCAGAAGACTTACCTTTTCAGGATGGAATGTTCGATATAGTGATTTGTCATTTATCTTTGAATTTTTTTGGGTGTGTAGAAAAGGTCATTCATGAATCAACTCGAGTTTCCAAAGACTGTGCTATTTTCTTTGGTAGTGTTCCGGTACCGGAAAGAAAATCTAACGATGCTACGATAAGAGGCAGGCTGTTTTCCAGAGAAGAACTCAATGAGCTCTTTAAAGCATTTGGCTGGGAATTCGTTTCTTTGCCGGAACGAAATGGAGTATTGCTTTATTTTAAGGCAGAAAAAAGGAAGTCGCAATTCAATTAGACATTATAGATGGAATTATCAACAGGAGTAGTAAATATCGCACCCGCAAAGCAGGTGGCTTTAAGAACCCCTAAAAGGGGTTAATTCTCTGTTTACTTTTAGTTAACCTTTTTCTACTATTTTAACTGAATATTTACAAATAATATAACTTTTTTAGATTTCAGATGAAAAATGATCATATGGATTATCTAGATATTTTAATGGCAAAACCCTTATTTAACCATTACCACCTTCTAAGAAGGTGTTTTTTCATGGTTAAATAAATCAACATTTAAAACAAAAGGAGTGTAGTATTCTGATGGAAGAAAAAGTAAAAATAGGCATTATAATCTGTCATCGCTATCATCGTTGTGCTGGTGGTAAATGTTTAAGAGCTTTGCGCAATAGAGAAGGTGCTTTTTCAGTTTATAAGGATAAGGAAATTGAGCTAGTTGGGTATACTACCTGTGATGGTTGCCCAGGAGGAAATATAGAATATTCACCCGAAGAAATGAAGAAAAATGGGGCACAGGTTATACACTTAGCTACAGGATTGGTAGTTGGATACCCGCCTTGTCCGAGGATTAATTATTTCAAGCGATTTATTGAACAGCAATTTGGTTTAAAAGTAGTAATTGGGACTCATCCTATCCCCCAAAAATATTATATAACTCATTCAAAATTACATACCTGGGATTCCTCAGGCTGGCAGGAGATTATTCAACCTACACTGGCGAATGAAACAATTAGATTAGCCTATGACTGATTAGTAGTGTACGTAGCAGGGATTTATTATTGAGTTAATTATAAAAGAAGTGTAGATAGTGTTTGACAGATGCAGTTAATAGGGGTAAAATTAAAAAAATTTATTTTAAGATAAATCAAGATTATAAAAGAAGAAAGTAAGCCTGTTCTAAAATATCAGAGAGCCAAAAAAGGGTGAAAAATGGCAGGATGTATAGGCTGAAAATCACTTCAATTATTTTTGAAAATATAAAATATATAATAAAATATAGAATTAATTTCTGTAATGAGAGTGAGAATAAAAATCAGGATATCTGTTTTCTTGCTAAATTAGGGTGGTACCACGATACCTTCGTCCCTATTGTTTGTAACTTTAGGAATGAAGGTTTTTCTTTTTTATGTAAATTAATTAGATGATTGAAAAAGAAGGAGGTGAATCAGGAG
>Ga0334898_1004086_pt1 | contig 11179 bp, 10 predicted proteins | sample GraSluR3_MG_10_FD_207228 | JGI IMG/M metagenome (GOLD analysis project Ga0334898, IMG submission 207228) | Sludge microbial communities from methane-producing bioreactor in Wageningen University, Netherlands - Granular Sludge_3_08-R3 | ecosystem: Engineered > Bioreactor > Anaerobic >... | reverse complement strand
AGCAGTATCGTCAGATCACCACCGCGGTCGCCGATGGAACCATTGCTGCAATCGCTATTTCAAAAGGGCTCTGATCCACAATGAATTGCCTGGCATGCCAGACTAAGTCCTGCAGGAGCACCGTCTCCTGTGGGGCCGAGTCCTTCGATATGGACACGCAACTGGGACTGTACCACCATCAAGATACCCAGAAGATCATCCAAGCAGCCGCACATCTGGTGGATGGCGACAGGGCGGGAACATTGTCCAGAATCCGTGAGATCATCGAATTCGCCAAAGAAATGAGATACCGGAAGATCGGACTCGCCTATTGCTTTGGAATGGAGCATCTTGCACAACAGGTACGGGATATCCTTGGATCGGAAGGTTTGCCTGCCACGGGAGTATCCTGCACCGTAGGAGGATTGGGCCAGAATGCAATCAACCAAGAGAGTACTCTTGCCGGAGTCTCCTGCAGTCCCTTGAACCAAGCGGCCCAGTTGAATGCCCAGGGTGTGGACCTCGCCATAGTGATGGGACTCTGCATGGGACACGATATCCTCTTCAATCGCCATTTCGAAGGAGATGTGACCACATTGGTGGTCAAGGATAGACCATTCGGCCATGAACCGGTCAAGGGAATCGAAGCATTGCATGCCTCGATTCCCAGATAATGGTTGTTCCCCCTGCAGGGAGCGATTATAATTGGAGTGCAATCGGGAGGAAGAAAATGGAAAAGGAAATCACCATCACCCAGTTCGCACAAGAATTGAAGCAAAGGCTTCAGTCGGGCAAGACCGTCGATTGCTGCAAGGACGAGCTGCTCCGACTTGCCGATCTCATTACCGCGAAGATTGGTGACGAGAAGATCTTGGTGACCTGGAAAGATTGATCTGATTCAGTACAATCCCAACTCTTTTACAGTCTCGATATACTGGGCAACCAATGTATCGTAGTGTTGCAATGCCTTCAGGAAGATATCCTTTCCCATGATGGCCGCTCCTGCATCCGAAAGGGATTCCACAGGTCGTCTGGAACCACCACTTCCCAACAACCCGAGATAGCGCTCGACCGAACCCTCTTTCGCAGCAAGCAGGTCGTTCGCGATACCCATGGCTCCCGAGGCTCCCACAGGATAAGTGAACATATAGTAGGGTAGGTACAGGTGTTCCACAGTGAGCCATTCGAGATTTCCATACTGCTGGATATCGACCTCGGGTCCCAAGTAGTGGGTCAGAAGTTCCCCATACAGAGTCGCGATGGCTTCCAAAGTGAGTGGCTCCTCGGCTTCTTCCATCGTGTACAGGGTGTGTTCGAATTCGGTGAGAAGGGTTTGCCGCATCAGTTTCCGTGTAAGTACCAGAAGCACTCTTTCGAGCAAATATGCCCTGGTGTGAAGGTCGGTAAATTGGGCAAGCAAATAATTGGCCAACAACTCTTCATGGACGGCAGCCACCGTCTCCGACTCCAAGATGGAAAACTCATACGAGCAAAACCGGTTGTGCCGGATGCTGTACCAGGCATGCATCGCATGACCCGCTTCATGGGCCAAGGTGAACAAGCTCTGCAGGACCCTACTCGAATAGTTGAGCAGAATTTTCGGTCCCCCCACATAACTGGCCACCGTATAAGTGCCGGGACGTGCCTTATCCAAAACCCACTGTGCAAGAAGTCCCTTTCCCAATACCGCGGAGAATTCACTTCCCAACATTGCACACGATGCGCAGATCAACCGTACGGCCTCATCGTACATCACCTCCATCTTCGGCGGAGTCATCAAAGGAACGTCCAGATCGTACATCTTCAATTTCCCTACACCCAACAATCGTTTCCTAACCGAAAAGTAGGCATGGAAACTCGAGACACCCGATCGTATGGTTGTGGTCAAGGAACCATGGACCGATTCATCGATCTCCTGGGAATCGAGGATCCTCGTTCGCGTGGAGGAATATTCTTGCATTCTGGTGAACATGATCTGTTGCCGAAGATTCATTCGCAAGATGGCAGTCAACGTCTCCTTGTGGGCGATGAACGGACGATAGTAGTGGGCATAGGCTTTTTCCCGAACATCCCGCGCAGGATGTTCGAGCAAGCGGGCAATGGTAGCATGTCCCACGAGGATGGTTCCGATGGGTTTGAAGGTAAAATCATTGTGTACCAACTCATCGTGGATCCTCTTGACCTGGATGTGACTACCCGAGAGGATGGAAGCAGTCTCCTTATGGGTGCGTCTGATGTATCGCACCATACGACGATATGGTGCGAGTTCCGGTGCTTCCAGAAAAAACCGTTCGATGATGGAAGAGGGTATCGACGCGATTTGGTGAAGGGTGGGACTCCACTCGTCTTCGATCGCCTCCCATTGGGATTCAACCTGTACGAGCCGTCCAGTATCGGACGGCTGCACATGGGAAGCGATGAATGCCTGCTGGTGGGCATATTCATGCTCTTCGAGTAGTTCGCTGTAGGCTTCAAGTACACTCAACAAGCCTTGAGCATCATCGATTGTCCTGCTCTCCATACCCGGTTATACCACAAGTGAATAATGGTGGCCATATACAGAGAGTCGGATCGCACAAAACGATCCGACAGAGGTACTTCTACGCCCGGGCTCCGTAGGTGTCGTCCATATCCACGGATGCGATATCGATGCCGAGTGCCTTGGCCACTCCTTTGCCATACTCTTCATCGGCAAGGAAGCAGTGGCGGATGTGGCGCTTCTTCACCAGAACAGTGGTTCCCTCCATGTTCCTCCCGGTGTTGGCGAACAGCCGCTCCTTCTCATCGTCGGACATGAGGTTGAAAAGTTTTCCCACCTGTTCGTAATAGTGGTCGTCATCCTCCCTGAAGTCGTAATGGTCGATCGGCCCCTGACCGTCGTATGCCGGTTCGGCAAGCTCTCTGTTGTCCTTCCACATGCCGTAGGAATTGGGATTGTAGTGGACCGAGCCTCCGAAGTTCCCATCGACTCGCATGAAACCATCCCTATGGAAGTGGTTCGAGGGGACTTTGCTTCTATTCACCGGTATTTGATAATGGTTCACTCCCAAGCGATACCGTTGCGCATCCCCATAGGCGAATAGCCTTCCCTGTAGCATCCTGTCGGGACTGTATCCGATACCGGGTACGCTGTTGGCGGGATTGAAGGCCGACTGCTCGACATCCATGAAATAGTTGTCGGGATTCCGGTTCAGTTCGAAGTAACCCACTTCATGCAGGGGATAATCCTTATGAAGCCAGACTTTGGTCAGATCGAATGGGTTGTCGGGATGGGTGAGGGCCTGTTCCTCGGTCATGATCTGCACATACATGGTCCACTTGGGGAAATCGCCTTTCTCGATTGCCTCGAACAGATCCTTCTGGTTCGATTCCCTGTCTTGGGCCACCACTTCGGCAGCCTCCCCGTCGGTGAGATATTCGATTCCCTGTTGCGTCTTGAAGGTGAATTTCACCCAGAACCGCTCATTGTCGGCATTGATGAAGGAATAGGTGTGTGAACCGTATCCGTTCATATGTCGATAGCTCTTGGGAATACCGCGATCGCCCATGGTGATGGTCACCTGATGCAAGGCTTCGGGAAGCATCGACCAGAAATCCCAGTTGTTCTGAGCCGAGCGCATGTTGGTCCTCGGATCACGTTTCACCGCATGGTTGAGATCTGGAAAGAGCATCGGATCACGGAAGAAGAACACCGGTGTGTTGTTGCCCACCAGATCCCAGTTGCCTTCATCGGTGTAGAATTTCATGGCGAACCCACGGATGTCCCGCTCGGCATCGGCCGCGCCCCTCTCTCCTGCCACTGTGGAGAAACGCACGAACATGTCGGTCTTCTTGCCTATTTCCGAGAAAATCGCGGCTTTCGTCCACTTCGTGATATCGTGGGTAACGGTGAATGTACCGAATGCACCCGAACCCTTGGCATGCATTCTTCTCTCTGGAATCACCTCACGATCGAAGTGGCTCATCTTTTCTAGGTACCAGGTGTCCTGCAACATCACTCCACCACGTTTTCCCGCGGTTTGGATGTTCTCATTGTGTGCGATGGGTCTCCCACTGATCGATGTCAATGGCTTCTTGGGAGAAAAGTCCCTCCCATCGCGGTCTTGGTCTTTTTTCTTATCTGCCATATCCACCTCCTGTTGATATAGGTGATTGTCGCATGAAATGGCCACGATGTGAACCAAAAATGAAATTAGTATAATTTGAAAGCAACTTCATATAGTTGACTTCATTGGAGGGATGGAATATCATTGGTTATATGACAGATGTCATAAAGGAGATGATAGTTGCCTCCTGAAACAAAGGTTTCCAAGCAAGCCATCATGGAAGCCACCTTCGCCATCACCCGTGAGGCTGGATTCGAGAAGGTGAACGCGAGAAGCCTTGCAGAGAGGATCGGTTGTTCAACACAACCGATCTACAGCCGGTTCAATTCGATGGTTGGTGTGAAGCGGGCCTTCCTGGCCTATCTGGAAGCCTCGTTCATCGAATATGTGCAGAGATACGCACCTTCAGGCAATCCTCTGTTGCAGACGATGGTCGCCTACGTTTCGTTCGCACATGAGCAACCGAACCTTTTCAAATTATTGTTCATGGAGCGGACTGCCGGAACACAGACGCTGGGGCGAAGCATGAGGATTCTGGAACGACTGGCGGTGGTGGACCGCACTAAGGCCGAGCCTGAAACAGCCCGCCAAATGGGAAGACAAATGCTTTACCACGCCCATGGGATGGCAGTGATGTTGGCCACAGGGAATCTCGTGCTGTCCGATGGGGAAATCACTCGCTCGTTGGAATCGATGTACTCGATGTTGCGAAATTCGATTCCGACGGAGTAGCGATTCGTACGGGATCCTCCTTCACCGTATAGATCTTTTGGGTCGGGTAGGCAAACTCGATACCCTTCTCGTTGAAGATTCGGAAGATCTCACGATAAATCTCCTGCTGTACGTTCATGTATATGAGGTAATCGGGTGACGGTACATAGTAGACCGTTTCGAATTGCAGCGAGTAATCACCGAATGCTTGGAAGTGGGAACGGTCGAACACCACCCCTTCGATGGTCTTCACCGATTCGATCACCGAGCGGATGATCGTGGGAACCTCCTCCACATGTGCTTGGGAGGTCTCGTAGGTCACCCCTATCTTGAAAACCACACGACGCCGCTGCATCTGCTTGTAGTTGTGGATCCTTGCTGCGACGAGATCGGAGTTGCTGATCACCAGCACCTCTCCACTGAGGACCCGTATCCTACTCGATTTGATCCCGATTTTTTCAACCACACCCGCCTTGTCGTCGAATATGACAAAATCCCCAAGCTCGAACGGTTTGTCGAAGAAGATCACGAAATAGCTGAACAGATCTCCAAGTATCCCCTGGGCGGCGATGGCCACCGCGATACCACCTACTCCAAGGCCGGCAAGGGCGGTGGAGACATCGAAACCCAGATTCGCCAAAAGGAAGATGAATCCTATGATCCAAATGATGAACTTGACCAGTGAGATCAGAGGCCTGAGATTCTTCTCATGTTCCATGTTGGCCCATTCCCGTTCGAAATAACGGGAAAAGCTCAACTCGATCCCCTTGTTTATCGAACGTACGATGATGAAGACCATGATGATGGAGAATATCGCCTGGACCGTGGATTGGATCCTCTCATCGAAAGCGACGATCTTCACTCCAATCGAGAGTATTCCCAGGAAGGCCAATGGAATGGCTATGCGCTGGAAGAATCTCAGGATAGGCAGTGCACGCGACTTGCTCCTCTCCTCGGCGGTACTCTGCCGTTCCTCCAGTTTTCTGATCCTCCTCTTGAGGATGGCATTCACGATAAGGAGAACCACAAGACCACCCAAGACCAATAGGAACGCCCTGAGATACTGCTGGGCATGGGGACCAAGCCAATTTTGTAAAGTAGCGATGATTTCCATACCGTAAGTATAGCCAATATCCAGTCATGAAGCAAATCCAACCTTTCGGTATTTTCAACGATTGTTCGTTGCACTGATCGGCTCCACCTTCTATAATCCGCACATGGAAGAATGGTTGGAAGCGATAGAGCAGGAATTGTTGACAGTGTTGCCGAGAACCGTCGACCACGCGTGGGTGGAACGGGTATTCGGACATGAAGTGCCGTTGATGAGTGAAGGTCTTTTCGACGAAGTCTGTGCACCGGCGAGGGACCTCCTCTACAGTGGCGGAAAGCGGTGGCGACCGCTACTCATGCTGCTCACAGCGAAAATGTTGGGAGGCCAACGGGCCTTCGACAAGGCAATGCGGTTTGTACCGTTGGTGGAATTGCCCCACAACGGCAGTCTCATCATCGATGACATCGAGGACCAGTCCGATCTCAGGCGAGGTCTACCGGCCACGCACATCACCCATGGGATCGACCTGTCGATCAATGCCGGTACGTTCCTGTTCTATCTTCCCACCATGATACTCGAGGATGCCGATATCACCGATGCCGAGCGGCTGGGATTATACAGGATCTACTCGAAGTACATGCGCAAGATTCATCTGGGACAAGGCATGGACATCGTATGGCACCATGGAATCGAAACGATACCCGACATCGGTGCCTATGAGACGATGTGTAGACTGAAAACCGGTTGTTTGGCTGCGATGGGTTCCGAGATGGGTGCCGCGTTGGCCACCGACAACCAATGGATCATCGGTGAAGCGGGATTGATCGCCGAGACGATAGGATTGGGCTTCCAGGTGCTCGACGATGTGATCAATTTGGAGAAGGGCAACCCCGGCAAACAACGCGGGGACGATATCGTTGAAAACAAGAAGAGCCTTCCGATCATACTCTATGCGAATGCACACCCGAAGGAGAAACCCCATCTCTTCTCCGTATTCAGAAAGGCGCAGACCGAAGGGTACGGGCCGGCGAAGGACGATATCATCGAACTCATCGACAGGATGGTGGCCTCCAAAGTACTCGAACAAGCGAGAGACCATGCCCATGAATTGTTCTTGGAGGTGTTGAGGATGATCGAAGGCCTCTACCGTCCATCGCAGGATCGCGACCTACTGGTGGCGATGATCAATGGCTTCCTGCAGGCGTGAGGAGGAAAGAATGGAAACACCAAGACTCTCGGTACGATCGGAGATAGGAAAATTGAAGTCGGTACTCCTCCATACACCGGGAAGGGAACTCGAATCGCTCACTCCCGAGTATCTCGATTCGATGCTGTTCGAAGACATCCCCTTCCTGGAACAGATGAGGGAGGAACACAACCTGTTCGCCGATGTACTACGGAATCAAGGCTGTGAAGTACACTATATAGAGTCCCTGCTCGAAACGGTGTTCGCCGATGAATCGCTCCGAAATGCGGCGGTTGATCATCTGGTGGAGAGTGCGAGACTCTATTCCCCCTCCTTGAAGAAAAGTATCGCCGAATTCCTCCATGATTGCACAGCTTCACAAATGGTTTCCCATGCGATAGGAGGATTGCTGAAATCGACCGTAGACGACAAGGTCAGGAACAAGACCCTCTCGTATTACATCAGGGAAACCTATCCCTACTATATTTCTCCGCTTCCGAACCTCTATTTCACCAGGGATCCTGCAACCATGGTGGGTGAGGGGATATCCATCAATGTGATGCGAACAGAATCGAGACGGCGTGAGAATTGGATCATCTCACTGTTGGCCAACCATCATCCCTTGTTCGCAGGTACGAAGGTGCATGCCGACTACAGTCATGGGAACAGCATCGAAGGAGGCGATATCCTGATGCTCAACGAAAGCTGTGCCTTGGTCGGGAGCAGCGCGAGAACCGGTGTATGGGCGATCGAATCGTTCGCAAGGGAAATGATGCTTCCCATAGAGGAGGGAGGAGAAGGACTGAAGGAGGTTTTGGTCGTCCAGATTCCCTATACCCGTGCGTACATGCACCTCGATACCGTCTTCACCATGGTAGATCGGGACAAGTTCTCCATCTTCGGGGCAATTGAACCATCCCTACGCATCTTCAGTCTGAAAAGGAATTCCTTTGGAGCTCTGTCGATCGACGAAGAGCCCTCCTTGAGGGTGGCACTGCAACGGATCCTCGGCACACCTGTCGATCTGATTCGCAGTGGTGGAGAGGACTCGATAGCGAGCGCAAGGGAACAATGGAACGACAGTACCAACACCTTGGCGGTAGCCCCTGGAACGGTGGTGACCTACCGTAGGAATGTCGTCTCCAACGAAACATTGGAGCAACATGGCATTACCGTCATTCCCATACGGGGTTCCGAACTGGTACGGGGAAGGGGAGGACCAAGGTGCATGAGCATGCCGCTTGCCCGTGAGAAAGTGGATTCCTAGCGAGCTGGTGAAGTCTGTGCAAGCCTCTCTTCGAGCGCCCGTAAAAATGAACCCACATCGCTGACGATACCGATCGCTTGACCGCTGCCACGGTCGGTGAGTTTGGTGACCACCGCGGGATTGATATCGATGCAAACCGTCTTTACCCATGAGGGAGTCATATTCCCCACACCGATCGAGTGGAGCATGGTAGAAAGCATGATGATCAGGTCGGCACCTTCGATGATGGCCGCATACTGGCGCTGCGCCTCGATCATATCCGTCACCGTCTCCGGAAGTGGTCCGTCGTCCCTGATCGAGCCTGCGAGACAGTAGGGGATCTTCGACTCGACGATCGCATGCATCAAACCTTCGTTCAGGGCACCTTGTTCGATGGCGGCCGCGATCGAGCCATACCCATAAATCGTATTGATGGAACGCATATGATGGCTGTGGCCGTGTTCGGCGACCGTTCCCGTCTTCAGATCCACTCCAAGCGACGTGCCGTGGAACTGCAGTTCGAGATCATGGACCGCAACGGCATTGCCTCCAAGGAATCCGTGCACATATCCTTGCCTTACCAATGATGCGAGTGCGGGTGAGCCTCCCGTATGTACCACCACCGGACCACACACCACCACAGTCTTGCCCTTTTTCGCTCTAATGCTCCGCAACTGTTCGGCCAAAGCCGATACGGCGATCTCCACGCTTCGTTCGGAAGAGACGTCGTTGGTCATGAATGCGAAGGAACCACCGTTGTCCTTGTGTTCACGCAATTCGGCTTCGACTGGATAGACACGAATGGCCTCATCCCCACACACCACCAGATCGTCCTTTTTGAGATCCCGCAGTTTGCTGCACGAGAACGCATCGGAATCGTTGTCGTACACTATCGCTGCATCCATCCTCTGACCAGCCACTGGATACCACCTTCCTTGATGGAAGACTTCAGTCCTATGGTTGGAGGTGCTGTAAAACGACTCGGGAGCATGGGTGTCGATGTCCACAGGTACGAGGACGGCAGGTGGAACCGTCTTCTCAAACACCCCGGACGTTTTGAGCGCACTGACAAGCTGGTCCATCTGCTCTTCACTCTTGCCGATCAATTCCAACTCGATGCGGGATATCTCCTCGGGAGTCTTCCCCACAGTGAAACTGGTGATGCGATAATCCCCTCCCTTCGCCAAGATGGTGTTGAGTATGGAAGAGAGGATTCCTGAATCGATGAGATGACCTTCGGCCTGCAGCATTCTTGTATCCATACCCTCTTTCTTACCCTGTATTCATCCAATTGTAAAGGAAAAACGTTCCGGTTTCTCCAAGGTTATATATCAGCAAGGATTAAGGGAATCATGATGACGATGTAAACGATTTCATTGTGGCATATGGATATAACTGATAATACTGAACTGTTAAGATAGTGAAATTGGCCATATCATCAGAAAATAAGTATAATATTAATGATATCACAAAAAATAATTAAAAAATTTTATGATATCCCCTTGATTAAAGTTTTTAAAATGAGTATTGTCCAAATAGATAAAAAATTAATCATAAGGAGTGTGCACTATGGAAAAGATAACTTGGTTTGCAACCTATTTCGGTGTGGTCGCGGGTGTCGTCTCCCTAGCTTTGGTATTGGTCAAGCATATATAACATATATCTCCACACAGTTCCAAAAGAATTCCGATGGCGGTCGCATGGTCGACCGCTTGCTTTTTATGTATCATGTGGCAATGGAACAGGTACGCAACAACTACAAGAGGAAATTCGGATATGGGGAATTCTACCGAATCCTCCTTGATGCCATGAGGGCAATGCCGAACATGGCGAAAAATCGAAGACAGGGAGTGTTGTCTCCCCAATTCGTGGAGAGGATCATGCTGGCTGTGACCGAAGTCAACGGTTGTGCGGCATGTTCCTACGCACACACCAGGATGGCGTTGAAGGAGGGCATGGACTCCTCTGAAATCGCCGCGATGCTCTCGGGAAACACCGGACAAGTACCGGTCGGGGAGGCGAAGGCGATCATGTTCTCCCAACATTTCGCAGAGGCAAAAGGGCTACCTGAAAGAACCACGTTCAACCTGCTTGTCGACGAATATGGGTACGAAAAGGCGCAAGCCATCCTATCCGCAGCCCAAGTGATCCTGTTCGGCAACGCCTATGGGATACCCTTCAGTGCCTTCATATCGAGGATGAAGGGCACTTCGTATCGCGACAGCAGCCCATGGTATGAGCTGTCGATGCTGTTTTGGGGAGTACTGTGCGTTCCCATTGCACTGCTTCATATGGTGGTGCTCGCAGTTGCCAAACAGCCCAATATCCGTTTTGGGATTGAAGACTAATCTGGGGGAAAAAGTGGGAAAATCCCTCGCATCCCCTTGTCGAAGTGGAAAAATATATTACAATTACATGATTTTGTTTCGAAAAGGAGAAGACGATGGCAACGATCAAACAGGTGGTGTCCAAAAAGGACTGGAATAGGTTCTTCACATTCCCGAACGAATTCTATAGGGACAACCCCTACTATGTTCCCACGCTCCTGTTCGATGAAAAATGGAATTTCAATCCCAAGAAGAATCCCGCCTACGAATATGTCGAAACGATAGCCTTTCTTGCCGAGGATGGAGGCAAGATCGTGGGAAGGATCGCCGGTTTGATCAACCACAAGCTCAATTTCATGAAACAAGAGAAGAAGATGCGGTTCACCCGCTTCGATGTGATCGATGACAAGAAGGTGTCGGAAGCCCTGTTCGAAGCCGTCTCCACCTGGGGCAAGGAAAAGGGAATGGAGACGATCATCGGCCCCATCGGCTTCTCCGATCTGGACAAACAAGGTCTATTGGTCGAAGGATTCGACCAGCAGGGCATGTTCATCACACTCTACAACCATCCCT
>Ga0334898_1004082_pt1 | contig 11184 bp, 10 predicted proteins | sample GraSluR3_MG_10_FD_207228 | JGI IMG/M metagenome (GOLD analysis project Ga0334898, IMG submission 207228) | Sludge microbial communities from methane-producing bioreactor in Wageningen University, Netherlands - Granular Sludge_3_08-R3 | ecosystem: Engineered > Bioreactor > Anaerobic >... | reverse complement strand
GCAGCCTGTGATCTTGTAGTCTTTAAATATATCGCCTTCAATTACCTTGACTTTGTCACCCTCAAGCAGGCCGTAACTGCAAAAATTGTCTTTTCTAAACCTAATGAATTTCATTATGTTCCCTCCCCTGGTATTACCTTGTAAACCGTCAAACAACTACTTGAATTCATTCTATCACCCCATACATTTTCTCGCAATGTGTTTTGTAGTCATCCGCCATTACATGATAAAAAAACACAAAAAAGGCCCCTGGCGCTTTGGATTAATTCCAAGGCCCAGGATGCCTCGGTAGCTGCAAATTAAACCATCCCTTTGTTTAAAAATCAATAAAGCTTAGTATACCGGAAATCCTTTGGAATCGAAAGCATCTCATAAGCTTTTTTTCTATTCTCGTTAATTATTCCGTCAAGATTTTCGTAGAGATTATTACCTTTACAATCAATATCCACAACAAAGGGACCCAGTTTATCCAGGTGCATGTGCCAAGCTGCTTCAATTGTTCCCAATTCGTCAAAAAGGTAAACGTCTTCTATTCTAATAGATTCTACCCATAGATTGGGGCTGACGCATTGCGGAGAAACATGAACACACTTTTTCTCCTTCATCATGGCAGCAGTTTTCTCTCCCATTGTGGTTTTACCCACAATCATCTTAAGATTCCAATCCGCAACCGATTTTGTACCCCATTTTTCAAACCTTATACTGGAAGTCGGCATAAACGAAACCAGTTTCCACTTGCCCCGTTCTTTAATCACTATAGGGCCTACGTGAATCAAACAGTTTCTCTTTTCTGTGGAGAAGGGCAATGTATGACCTTCATCAAAAATATAACGCTGCAGCCGCGAACGGCACGTGAATACAGGACCGCTTATATACACCAGATCGTTCAGCTTTAGCTTTTCGATATCCTCATCTTTCAAAGGAACGTTTAGATAATGTACAGTCATTTTATTACCTCCCGTAAAACCAATTTGGACTATCTAACACTTCAATACTACCATCATGGTTTATTCTGCTGGTGGCACGTCGGGCAACCATGCAGTTGCTGCTGGTCGCTACAGCGATACCTGCTATATGCGTAAATGCATATTCAACGTTTACTGCAAACACCGAAACATCTCCTCCGGCTCCCATGGCACCAATCCCAAGACTATTAAGTGCCTTGTATAGTTCTTCTTCGATTTTATGAATCATGGGTTCCGGATGGGCTGATCCAATGGTCCTGAGACAGGCCGCTTCCTTTGCAAGGTTGGCCGCAACATTGGCCGTCCCTCCTATACCGACACCCAAAACAGAAGGCGGACAAATTGCACCAGCACGGGTGGAAGCAATGTAGCAGTCGACAATAAACTTCTCGATACCTGCTATTCTGTCCGCAAAAGCAATTACCTTATGCCGCGTACCGCCGAAGCATTCGGAGCCGCCCCCCTTAGCCACATAGGTAACTTCAAATTTTTTACCATCAACAAACTTATACGTAAAATCCGGTATGTTCATTCCTACATTATCTCCAGGGTCATATCCGGTCAAAGGATGCTTCATGGTAGCTCTAAGATAGCCTTGTTTGGTCGCTTTTCTGACAGCTTCTCTTGCAGCTTCCTCTAAAGCCACAAATCCACCTTCCAGTTCGCATTCATTACCAACCTTGAAGTAAAAGATCGGCCAGCCGGTATCGGGACAGGCAGGATTATCCTTTTCAACCGACAGCTCGATACTTTTCAGCGTCTTTTCCAGACCTTCCCTGGCAGCTGGGGCAGTCTCTGCAGCAATAGACCGTTCAAAGGCTTTTTTAACATCTTTGGAAATAACCGTTGCTCCTTTTTTTATAGTTTCGAAGATAACCTCCTGGTATAATTCTCTTCTAATCAAGTCATTTGCCTCCTTAAATATCGATAAAACAAAAAATTTACATATTTGCCTTAAGGAATCATCACATTAGATAGCGGGACGTGCTGCTGGCAGCCATAAATATCAGCATCCAGTATAGAACCACTTATTTCTTTACGAGGAATGGTTATCTTTAACGATGTAACAATATGATACATTATAATAGATACATTATTTGCATCCACATCGTATATATCCGCGATCAATTCCTTGGTTAGCACACCGGACTTTTTCACTCTTTCATAGTTTTTTTGATTATCAAAAATTACATCAAACGTAACAAACAGCGGTCCTGCATTCTTGCTTCTTAATATCGCAGCCAAGTCTATTAGTCTGGTCATTTTATTCACCAACCTTTACATAATTAATCTCAGATGTCTCGCAAAGGTCATCCACTTCGGCCAAGTGGTAAATCCCGAAAGTATATACCGGCCCGCAGACGATATCGGATGGTGAATAGGGAAACGCAAGATTGCCTGCTGTACTTTTACGTCCCTGATAGTCTTTATGAAGCAGCCGTGCCCTCGCCAGAGCACATATGGTGTTGGCTATGTCCTGCGATTTGGCTACTACATCCAGAATAATTCCCAGATTACAGTTCGGAATGCTTTGTGGAATACTCCCCGGTAAGGCCTCACCGTATTTTCTCAATGTAATCGTATACTCGTCCGAACCAATTTTACCTGCCATATTACCGGCTATGAATTCTTTGACCTCACTAAAAATGGCATCTATTCTCTTTATTGTCATCGGATCATTTATTCCGGCAATAGTAATGGTCCTATACCCGACAAGCATTGTTCCTTCGAGTTTCAATGTCTTTATACCCGCTTCTCTAAACTTACTGTTAGAAATTCGAACCGCCCGGTTAGAAATCTGCTCATATTGACTCTTTTTCAGGTCAATAATTCCGTCAGGCTCATAGATATAGTAGGGATTGGTTTGCTCGTACATGGTATGGGCTGCCACCCTTTCAATTGTACAACGACGGACAGGGTTTGCCGGCTCCAATGTGAAGCTTTCTTTTTCTATATCCGCCACTATCATATCTGCTGCTGCCATAGGGATTGCACATAGGGCACCGCATTCAATAATCTTTGCCATATGAAAAGCAAGGCCCCAATCCATCCCCGCCTTAATAGCAGGAGCCGCGAAAATTGCCGTATCACATGACCTGCCTGCTAGAATCACGTCTGCGTCCGATTCAAGAGCCTTTATATATGGATCTATACCGATCTGGGAAACGATGCGATTGCATTGGTCTATTATTTCCCGTGTCAACTCTAGGCCTGGCCCTATATTCTTTATCTTGCCGACGCACATTTTTTCCCGGACATATTCCTTGGTAACTTCACTTTGAATTATGGCAATTTTCAGGCCAAGCCCCTGTTCTTTTGCAATTTCCTCAATGATTTCCCTCATCCATTGTACGTGTGCGTTTCCCCCTGATCCTCCCGCAGTGCCTATAATCAATGGAATTTTCCTTTCTACGGCATAGGGCAGCACCAACTCCACATCCCGTTTTACGGCATCACGGTTTGTAAACGATGTCCCGTTGCCTAAATAGAATGGTCCCGGGTCTGAAGACCCGCCATCTACTCCTATATAATCAATATCCATGGCCTTGATCTTTTCTAAACTTTCTATTGAATATCCGTAGCCTAGCAGCCCATTCAAAGATACAATTTTCATATTAAGACTTCCCTTCTGAAACCATAATTTCTGCATAAACATTGTGTAAGCATTAGGTTATTAATCTATTTGAACTATTTGTGTAATAAGGCCGGAGCCAAACTCCCTATTAAAATCTGCCACCAACCAGTTTCCAACATCACTTTTTCTAGTCTCTAACAATGCTCCCTTGGGTAATAATCTTCTGGCCTGTTCGATACTATCAACCAAGCATGCAATGTGATGAAATCCCTCGCCATTATTTCTGATAAAACCGTTTAAAGGAGAAGTTTCAGTAGTAGGTGCCAGGTATTCTAAGTAAGTATCTGCCATTTTAAACAGCACTGCCTCCATCTGGCGTTCCGTAATCTCCGTCCTGCTATGGACTTTCATTCCATAAGTGTTTTCCATTAATTTAATTATTTTGTCTAGATCTCGGACTGCAAAAGCAACATGGTGGAACTCCTTTATCACAGGTTTAAACTCCTTTGCTCTAGATTTCGTTAAAACACAACAATTTATATTACCAACCCCGCCAGCAATGCCTCCATTCCTCTTGTTAAATGATACTGCATGTGGCTACCGACTAGTTGTTTGTCCTTCTTCTTAATCGCTGATATTAACTCCCTATGCTCGGTACACGTCTTTTCAAAACGTCCTTCTTTCATGAATGAAATAGCCTGGATAACTTGAATTTGAGTCCAAATGTCCCTTACAATCTTTTCCAGCCTATTGTTATTGGCAGCTTTAATTATATGCATGTGATAACTCGAATTGATACGTATTATATTGGTTTTATCGTTTGATTCTAACGCCTCAAACTGATTTTGTATTCTGTAGAGTTCATCGATATCCTTATCTGTCATATTATCAACTGCCTTCTCCGTAGCCAATACCTCAAGAGCGAGCCGTATTTCCCATAAATTCTTGATATCTTCAGCAGAAACCGGAGTAACCATTACCCCTTGATGTGAAGAATAAGTAAGCAAACCCTCCGACTGCAGAATACGGAAAGCTTCACGTAAAGGAGTTCTGCTCACATTCAATTCCTCACAGATATCCTTTTCCTTTAATTTATCCCCTGGTTTGTACAGTCCGTTAATCATGGCGTTTCTCAAAAAATCTGCTATTGAAGCAGCCACCGATACCTTTTTGAAATCTGGGGTTATTTCTGTTTTATCCCTGTTGTTTCCGCTACCAAGGTTGATCTCAGGCACGCAATCAACTCCTTTCATCATTTTATTACTAACTCACTGGACCTAGCTCATATAAGGCGGCGCAAACGAATATTATCGGACAATAACAATTGTATTCTACATAGTCATAATAATTCAAGTTATTAGAAGCCACTGTCTTATAAGCAAAATCAAGTGGAAGGGGGAGTTTATCCCCCCCATCCTTCCATTTCCCTGTACGCACCGTCCGGCGTATGGCGTTTCAAATAAGCTTCATTAATATGTTTTAGAATGGCCCAAAGTTAATCAGCGTAGCTATTATAAGGAAAACACCACCAACTGCAAAGTTAAGCATGAGCCATTTCCAAACGAACTTTATCCATTTGTTATAAGGTATACCGCCCATTGCTATTCCCGCCATCAGAACAGAAGACATAGGCAGTATCTGATTGGTAAAGCCATCACCTAGCTGGAATGCAAGAACAACTGTCTGTTGGGTTAATCCAAGTACATCTCCAACCGGCGATAGTATAGGTATAACGGTTGCAGCCTGACCAGAGCCGGAGGTAATAAAACAGTTGATTATAATATTTACACAATACATCATAGTAGCAGCTAAAACATTTGGCAAATCAGTCATTAAACCAGCTAATGCATGTACTACAGTATCTATAATTTGGCCCTTAGTCATAACAATACCTATGCCAGCAGATATACCTACTATAAGTGCACCAAAGGTGATTTTTTTAGCTCCTTCAACAAATATCTTGGCTATTTCGCTTGGACCGAAGCCATATATAAGACCACAAATTACCCCTGTTGAAAGAAATACTGCGGGAATAGCATCATTGGCACTCCATGAATTAACAGCCCCATATACAATAAAACAAAAACCAACAAGAAATGCTGCAAGAACCAGTTTTCTTCTGGAGTTTAACTTTGGCATTTCAACATCTTCGCTTTGGGTAACAACACCTTCGACACCATAAACCGCACTCTGAGTTGGGTCATTTTGCACTTTCTTAACATAACGAATAATAAATATCGAACCTACTATCCACAACGCAACTGCCAATGCAAGGCGAAATTGAAAACCTGAGAATATAGGCAACCCAATTATTGTATGTGCAGTACCGGTGGTAGCTGCTACAAACGGGCCAGCTGTAAACCCTAGATTCATACCCATACCTACAAGGGCAACACCTACACAGGCATCCGCCCCCAGGTTAAACGCAATCAACAGACCAAGCGGAATAAATGCAACTATTGAGTTCCCTACTCCCATCGCGCCTAATGCTACAAAGCATAATAACAGCAACGGCAGTACTATGTATAATTTATCCTTATACTTCTTAGCAAGTCTGCCAATTGATGCTTCGAGGGCACCTGTTCTGTTGATTATCTCAATCGAACCTGCAATTGTGATAATCATAAACATTATACCTGCTTGCTTTACAAGACCCTGTGGTATTGCCAGGACCATTTCCCACGGACTAACAGGCGTCTGTTCAACAGTATGATAAGATGCTGGATCAACAACGCTGCGTCCATCAATTTCAACTCTTTCATACACGCCTGCAGGGACAACATACGTTAGTATGCCGACAAAAATAATGAGACTTACAATTAGCACATAAGCATGTGGCATTTTGAACTTAAACTTGCTTTTGGTCGCTTCCATTATTAGACCTCCTATTTTTTGGATTTATTAAACCAACATAGCTGTTACTATGTGTTTAATCTGTGTTATAGATTTGATATACCGTTCATATTATCCAGAACAAATTGCACACAAGTTAAACTCCCTGAAATAAAAGCGTCTTCGTCTATCATAAAATCATTATTATGTGGAAGTGTATTACAGCCTTTTTCTTCATTACGCGTACCTAGCCGGAAAAAAACACCCGGCTTTTTTGTCATGTAATGAGAGAAATCTTCTGAACTCATCTTGGGCGGCATGGGTACAATATTGTTCTCGCCCACCACTTTTTTTGCCGCTTCAATTACTTTTCCGCTTATTATTGGATTATTGATGATTGGATAAGACCTAATGCCACCTTTAATTTTTACAGTGCCACCCAATTCATCTGCTGCGTTATTTGCTATCATTTTGATCCTGCCCTCAATAAAATTATTTAGTTCTACATCGTAAGTCCTCAAAGACAGTTTCATTCTTGAATAGTCCGCTATTACATTGTTGGTGTGACCTGCATTCAAAGCGCTGATTGAACAAACATATTTTGCGAAGGGATCTATTTCCCGTGCAAGCATAATCTCTATATTGTTATAAGTCTTAACTGCCATCGCCAGTGCATCATTCCCTGCCTGGGGCAAAGTAGCATGAGCCGCTCTACCAAAAAACTCAATATCAATGGGATTACTGGCAGCCATAGATGGCCCTGAGCAAACACCAATGCAGCCGGAATCAAGCCAGTTTTCAATGTGCATTCCAATAATAATATCGATGTCATCCATTACACCATCTGCCACCATAAGTTCAGCACCACTGCCAGCAACAGTTCCTTCTTCACATGCTTGAAAGAGGAGTTTTATCCGACAGTTAAGCTTTTTTTCTGCACGTTTTAGCGCTCTAGCAGTTCCAAGCAGCATTGCAGTATGTGCATCATGCCCACATGCGTGCATTTTTCCATCGTTTAATGATTTGTAAGGTATATCATTAATTTCTTTAATAGGAAGTGCATCCATATCTGCACGTATACCGATTGTAAACCTATCACAGCTGTCATTAATTGTTGCAACCACACTGCTACGTCCATATTTTTCGGTATATTCAACTCCAATTTTCTCTAATTCGCGCTTTACTAAAGCAATTGTATTTGGCAAATCAAATCCAATTTCCGGTTTCATATGTAACTCCCGTCGTATACCAACAATATAGTCGGTATCATCAGATTGAAAAAAATCCTTGGCTAGCATTGTATTTCCTCCCTCAATAAATTATTTTGGCCAATTGCAATCATAAGTCACATTTTCATCTAATGGGAAAATAGGACGTATTACATTTTTATAGTCATAACGTTTTAGATTAGCAGGACATACTCCCGGAGTATCGGCAGCTACTATGCCGTCTGCCCTGGGCACAAAATATCCCCTAAAGTGATTCATGGACTTTAACCCTACAATCGAATACTGTGACATATCAACGCCGGTCATTATAAATGGACGATCGTCATAAACTTGAAAACGCCGTGATACAACGATAAACTCAACATTCCCGTGACGCAGGCGTGCAGACTTGCCATATTTCATTGGAACGCCCTTGTTAATCGGAGCTGCCGATACAAAATTACCGTCGGACAGATTCACGATTTGTACATCCTTAAGCTCTAATGGTTCCCCGTTTATAGGCTCGGTTTTGCCTCCTACTGTGATATCTATCAGGTCACCTACATGATGTTTATGTATTTTTTCTGCAGCTTCCGGGTCATAGATGGGTCCCATAATACAACGGGAAAGATCGCGTTGAATAAACTCACGCAATAGGTGAGTGCCATCACCGGGACATCCGCCTCCGGGATTGTCAGATGCTTCATTTATTACAACATACCCCGATTTAATCATTGAAATGGCGATATCTACGGCTTGACCTGCCGAATAGGATTGTGCAACAAATTGCCCGTGGCGATCCCAAACGTATTTTGCCAATTCATCCGCCTCTTTATCTGGCACATAACCATCCGCTACTACAAGCACGGAAGCAGAAGAACAAGCCCGGTCGGCAGAAGAAAAACCATGGAAAAAAGTTGCATCTATTAGTTTATGTTCTTTTGCATACTCTTCAAAATGTTCTTTTATATCCCTTGCCGAACCGGATAGAGTAGACCCTATGGCAGAAGATATAAGTAACGGTAATCTGCGTAATGCCATTTTGGGGTTGCAATCACCCTGAAGTTTTGCGATAAGAGTCTTGGCTGCAAGATACCCAGCCGCAAAACAGTCATTATGAGGAACTTCTTTTATCCCGAATAGACCATCAGAGAGTGCTGCCATTTCTTCAGTAATATTGCCATGCAAATCCAGAGAGGACATTATCGGTATTTCGTTTCCTACAACTTCGCGTATCCGCTTCAATGTATAGGCTTCCAGGTCTTCTGCGTTTTCTGCTACACCTGCACCGTGCATCGCAAAGTAAATCCCATCAAATTCGCCCTTAAGTTTGCTAATCTGTTTGCAAATAGAATCCACTGCATATGTACAGCATTCTTCACTCATCAACGGCCCTGCACCAAAGTTGCCGTTATTTGTGAGTAGGTCTATAGGTAATGAAACTACACCTTCTTCCTCCATGGCCTTTAGTGCACCGCCAAGAAAGGTAGAAGTTCCAGAAAACTTTGATATTACTTCACCTCCTTTTACCCATCCATCCGGAACCAGCATATTAAAATCCAATCTCCCGGAGACAAAAGTATTAGTCTCATTTCCAAACTGGCAAATCAGTATTCTCATAAACATCCTCCTAGTGTAGCGGTAGTTGCAAATTAAATCTACACTTTTATTCAGCCCTGAAAGCTTGAATCTTACTTTGGCCAATTGCAATCATAAGTCACATTTTCATCTAATGGGAAAATAGGACGTATTACATTTTTATAGTCATAACGTTTTAAATCTGCAGGACGCAGTCCCGGAGTATCGGCAGCTACTATGCCGTCTGCCCTGGGCACAAAATATCCCCTAAAGTGATTCATGGACTTTAACCCTACAATCGAATACTGTGACATATCAACGCCGGTCATTATAAATGGACGATCGTCATAAACTTGAAAACGCCGTGATACAACGATAAACTCAACATTCCCGTGACGCAGGCGTGCAGACTTGCCATATTTCATTGGAACGCCCTTGTTAATCGGAGCTGCCGATACAAAATTACCGTCGGACAGATTCACGATTTGTACATCCTTAAGCTCTAATGGTTCCCCGTTTATAGGCTCGGTTTTGCCTCCTACTGTGATATCTATCAGGTCACCTACATGATGTTTATGTATTTTTTCTGCAGCTTCCGGGTCATAGATGGGTCCCATAATACAACGGGAAAGATCGCGTTGAATAAACTCACGCAATAGGTGAGTGCCATCACCGGGACATCCGCCTCCGGGATTGTCAGATGCTTCATTTATTACAACATACCCCGATTTAATCATTGAAATGGCGATATCTACGGCTTGACCTGCCGAATAGGATTGTGCAACAAATTGCCCGTGGCGATCCCAAACGTATTTTGCCAATTCATCCGCCTCTTTATCTGGCACATAACCATCCGCTACTACAAGCACGGAAGCAGAAGAACAAGCCCGGTCGGCAGAAGAAAAACCATGGAAAAAAGTTGCATCTATTAGTTTATGTTCTTTTGCATACTCTTCAAAATGTTCTTTTATATCCCTTGCCGAACCGGATAGAGTAGACCCTATGGCAGAAGATATAAGTAACGGTAATCTGCGTAATGCCATTTTGGGGTTGCAATCACCCTGAAGTTTTGCGATAAGAGTCTTGGCTGCAAGATACCCAGCCGCAAAACAGTCATTATGAGGAACTTCTTTTATCCCGAATAGACCATCAGAGAGTGCTGCCATTTCTTCAGTAATATTGCCATGCAAATCCAGAGAGGACATTATCGGTATTTCGTTTCCTACAACTTCGCGTATCCGCTTCAATGTATAGGCTTCCAGGTCTTCTGCGTTTTCTGCTACACCTGCACCGTGCATCGCAAAGTAAATCCCATCAAATTCGCCCTTAAGTTTGCTAATCTGTTTGCAAATAGAATCCACTGCATATGTACAGCATTCTTCACTCATCAACGGCCCTGCACCAAAGTTGCCGTTATTTGTGAGTAGGTCTATAGGTAATGAAACTACACCTTCTTCCTCCATGGCCTTTAGTGCACCGCCAAGAAAGGTAGAAGTTCCAGAAAACTTTGATATTACTTCACCTCCTTTTACCCATCCATCCGGAACCAGCATATTAAAATCCAATCTCCCGGAGACAAAAGTATTAGTCTCATTTCCAAACTGGCAAATCAGTATTTTCATAAATACACTCCCTGCACAATAGTATTTGAATACCAGTCCTTATTGCTTGCAATAATACGATTTTTTGATACGTATTTTGATATGTATATTATATTTTGTATTTTGTATACATTATTCTTTACATGTTTATTCGACATAAACTCAAAAATTCCTGCTCATATTTTTTTAAATTCGTCAATAGTAGATGTTTTGTATACTTACTATACTATTTATATGAGATCCTTATCATTTTTGTTATAATGTGTTATACCGCAAATATGAGAGGTATCTCATATTGTGAAGGTATTCGAAAAGTAGCGAGTAATATTGTCAAAAGGAATATTTAGCTATAAAACAGGTATTATTTGGGCATGAAGCCCGTGACCTTTGAAAACCGCATATTGTTACGAGAGGGGAAAGGAAAA
>Ga0334898_1004081_pt1 | contig 11184 bp, 8 predicted proteins | sample GraSluR3_MG_10_FD_207228 | JGI IMG/M metagenome (GOLD analysis project Ga0334898, IMG submission 207228) | Sludge microbial communities from methane-producing bioreactor in Wageningen University, Netherlands - Granular Sludge_3_08-R3 | ecosystem: Engineered > Bioreactor > Anaerobic > Unclassified... | reverse complement strand
GGACGCTACTAACGCCCAGCGACTGGTTTTGAAGACCAGGGGGCACACCAGCACCCATCTACCCCCGGATTCAACTTTTAGTATTATAACATGGACTTATGCTTATTTCAATCTTTCACTTAAATTCCTTAAACATCTCCTCAAATTGTTCCCTGCTGTCAGTAATATGATAAACGTGTTCATCGGTCAGCTTTACCTATATAAAATCCTTTCGTCCCCTACTCTTTTGGTAATTCTGTCCCTGTCCATTTCCTCCAAAAGGGCCATTGAATACTTCCGACTGGTATTCAGCAGGTCCCTGAAGGTTCCAAGACTTATACTGCCTTCCTTTTTTATGTGGGCTACGGCAGTCTCCACTGCCCTGTCGTAATACTCGATGAGAAATACGTCATCATTTCCTGTTTTCTTTACCTCCCGGGTCCCTGTCAGCATGTCCAATACTTCGTTTATTTCGTCCTCCCGGTAGGGTGCATCGTTTATTATTTCACCCGGTCCCGGCGGTGAATAACCACCCCGTTCCAGCAGCTTCAACAGATAGTCCCTTATTTCTCTATGCCTGGGAGTAAGCACGATACTGAAATCAGGCAGTGATACTGACTGGGGTTTAATTCTGATGGATCCTTCATCTTCCATGGACCTTATAATACCATCAATAAAGCTACCCTTACGCCTTCCGAAAAGCCTGTTTCTAAACTCTTCCACCGGCATACCGCTTTTAAGTGGATAGCGCAGGTGATACTGTTCCAGGATGGAGGCGGCCTGTGACAGCAATTTCATGTAGTATTCCTTATGAACATATACCCGCTCGCTGCCGCCGCGAAACTCTTTAACAGTACCGTTTCTTACCAGCTCTTCAATCATTGGCTTAATTTCTTCTTCGCTTTTTCCTGAAAGTTTCATTGTTTGGTTAATATCGGGAAAAACGCTGCTGTTTAAACCAATAACCTTCTCCAATACCTGTAAAGGGCTTCCGGTTTCCTTTAAGTTTAGCTCTTCCAATACACCTTTATTATACCTCTTCCTTTTGGGCGGCTTGGGTTCCACCACCATTCCGCCACCTATGGTTTCCATCGGCGAGTAACTTCTGATTACAAACCGGTCTCCCCTCAAAGCCACTGCTTCTTCCTCCAGCCGCAGCTGTACAAAGCAGTCTTCACCGGGACCAAGCTCTTCCCTGTCGAGGAGCACAGCCCTGCATAGGATTTCCTTTGTGCCGATATGCAGCCTGGCCCTGTCCCTGTTGTTCATAATCCGGTCGGTATCCTTAACCAGCCGGAGCCGACAGTCCAGCATCATGGTGGGCTGCAGTACATTGGGGGGGGCTAACACGTCTCCCCTTTTTATCTGTTCCCTTTTTACCCCCGCAATATTGACCGCAAGCCTCTGTCCCGCATAGGCGGTCTGCACGTCCCTGTCATGGACCTGAAGGTTTCTGATCCTGCCTTCTATACCGGCAGGGTATATACATACTTTCTGACCCTCTTCAATCTTTCCGGATATAAGTGTCCCGGTAACTATGGTTCCAAACCCGGTTATTGAAAAGGCCCTGTCTATGTTCAGCCTGTATATTGTTTGAGTATTCTTATTTTCAATTCCTGTGGTCATTTCCCCGATAGCATTTATCAGCGTATCAATCCCTGCCCCTGTAACCGAAGAAACCGGTATTACCGGAGCTTCTTCAAGAAAGGTGCCCCTAAGCCGCTCCTTCACTTCGTCGGCAACCATTTCCAGCCATTCCTTTTCCACCATATCCGTCTTTGTCAGTACCACAATTCCCTTTCTGATACCGATAAGGTCAAGTATATTCAAATGCTCGGCGGTCTGGGGCATTATACCCTCGTCGGCAGCCACCACCAAAAGCACAATATCCATGCCTCCCACCCCGGCCAGCATATTTTTTATAAACTTTTCATGACCGGGTACATCTATTATACCCGCCCTTCTTCCGTCCGGCAGGTCAAAATATGTAAATCCCAGTTCGATGGATATTCCCCTTTTCTGCTCTTCCCTCAGCCTGTCTGTATTTCTGCCGGTAATGGCCTTTATCAGGGCTGTCTTTCCGTGGTCTATATGCCCCGCTGTACCTATGATTATATTGCCCAATTACTCTTCACCCCCCGCCAGCACAAGGGTTACCATATCCGCCAGTACCGGGAGCTGTTCATCAAATACCGTTCTAACATCTATCAAAAATTTGTCTTTAACTATTCTTCCAATTACCGGCGTATCCGCCGTTCTCAGCCTTTGTTCCATTTCGTTCACCGAAATTTTTTTCGGTACCATCGATACTGCACGGGTTTCTATTCTTTCAAGGGGCATCGCGCCTCCGCCCACCTGGGAGTATTCCCTGTCGATGCTTATGTCTGCATAGGATGTTAACCCCGATAAAAGCTGTGTAAGGCGCATGGCTTTCTGTTCAAGCCGGCTGATATTCACGGTAAGCATATTAAGCACCGGTATCCTTTCAACAACCCTTTCTCCTTCCCGGTATATTCTTAAGGTGCTTTCCAGTACCGACAGCGTCAGCCTGTCCACCCTTACGGCCCGTGCCAGGGGATGCTTTTCAATCTGCCCTATATATTTCCCTTTCCCCGCTATTATGCCCGCCTGGGATGCGCCCAGCAGCTTATCCCCGCTGAAGGTTACAATATCTATGCCTGAACGGATGCTGTTTTGTACGGTGGGTTCATGTCCTATTCCGTATTCTTCCAGGTTCACCAGGACACCGCTGCCCAAATCCTCAACCACCGGTATGCCTGCCTCCCTGCCAAGGCCTGTGAGCTCTTCCCGAGACACCTGGCTGGCAAACCCGCATATTCTGTAGTTGCTTGTATGTACCTTTAGCAGAAGACCCGTATTATCGTTTATCGCCCTTTTATAGTCTTCAATGTAGGTTTTGTTTGTCGTGCCCACTTCCACAAGCCTGGCACCGCCCTGCTCCATAACTTCCGGCACCCTGAAGGATCCCCCTATTTCAACCAGTTCTCCCCTGGATACGATCACCTCTTTGCCGGCAGCCATTGAACTTAACACCAGCAAAACCGCCGCCGCGTTATTATTAACCACAATACAGTCCTCTGCACCGATAACACCGCGCAAAAGCTCCCTGACTACATCGTGACGGGAACCGCGGACACCATTCACAAGGTCGTATTCAAGGTTAATATACCTTCCTGACAGTCGTGCCAGTCTTTCCGCCGAACTATCGGATACAGGCGCCCTGCCCAGATTGGTATGTATTACCACCCCTGTACCGTTTATAACTTCCCTCAGGCTTTCCAGCCTTTCAGCTTCAAGCCTTTGCCCCAGGGCCCTGATAAGCCTTTCTTCCAGTAAAGAATCGACGGTATCCACATCAAACTCTCCATTCAGTATGCCCTGCCTGGTTTCTTCCAGCACTTCTCTTAGGGCTCCGGTAACTGTTTCCCGTGCATACTTTTCTATCATACCGCCCACTTCAGGCCTTCTCAGCATCTGGTCCACCGCGGGCAGCAGTTTCAGCATTTCTCTGGTATCCATAGCACCATACTCCTCCCGGGTATATTGCTTGTCATGATAATTTCCCATATACCCTATTTTCCCATATACCCTGCAAATATTCAAGGTTAAAGGAATGCCCCCGATTTAAAAAGCCCCGGATTATCCGGGGCTTTTTATACTATAGGTTTTCCTTGTTGTTAAAGAAGTCTTTTGTAATCTTAATTATAACTCCACTCATGCCGAGCAGGCCTACAAGGTTGGGAATAGCCATAAGCCCGTTCAGGGTATCGGCAATATCCCATATAGCCGTCAGACCGCCGATAGCACCGATAACTATGAAGGGTATCCACAGAACCCTGTATATCATGTTTACCTTGCTTCCGAACATATACTCTGCGCAGCGCTCTCCGTAGTACGACCAGCTGAGAATGGTGGAGAATGCAAACAGAAGGATGCCTATTGCAACTATAATGCCGCCGGGTCCGGGAAGACCGTGGTTAAAAGCTGCCGTGGTCAAAGCCGCACCGGTTTCACCGGTCTGCCATACTCCGGTTACCACGATGGACAGTGCAGTCAATGAACATATTACAATGGTATCGGCAAATACTTCGAATATTCCCCACAGACCCTGACGTGCAGGATTGTCTGTAGTTGCCGCTGCGTGGGCTATAGGTGCGCTACCAAGACCGGCTTCGTTGGAGAATACTCCTCGGGCAACCCCGAACCTTGCCGCCATCATAATGGTTGACCCTGCAAATCCGCCAACTGCTGCGGTACCGCTAAAAGCGTGGCTGAAAATAAGGCCAAAGGCTGCAGGTATCTGGCCCGCACTTGTGATCAGAATAACAAGTGCACCGAGTATGTAAAATGCCGCCATAATCGGAACCAGTCTTTCAGTAACCGTAGCAATCCTCTTCAGTCCGCCTATTATTACCAATGCTGCTGCTGCTGCCAGAACAACCCCCGAAAGCCAGGAAGGTATGTTAAAGCTGGCTTCCATGGCAGCGGCAACAGAGTTACCCTGAACCATGTTACCTATACCGAAGGCCGCCACGGCACCGAAGAATGCAAATATCATTGCAAGCCATCTCATGCCAAGACCCTTTTCTATATAGTACATCGGGCCTCCTACAAAACGACCGTCCGGAGTCTTTTCCCTGTACTGGATGGCAAGAACAACCTCGCCGTATTTAGTAGCCATACCGAATATTGCAGACAGCCACATCCAGAATATAGCACCGGGTCCCCCTATTGCTATGGCGGTGGCAACACCGGCTATATTACCGGTACCGATGGTTGCAGCCAGGGCTGTTGCCACAGCCTGGAAGGGTGTAATCTCCCCTTCACCGGTGGTTTTCTTGTCAAACATTTTTAGTAATGTACTCTTTAACACATAGCCTAACTTAGCAACTGGCATAAAATTAGTGCGCAGGGTAATATATACACCGGTGCCCACCAGAAGTACCAGCATATAGGGACCCCAAACAAGACTGTTAATAGTGCTGTTCAGTTCCATTAAAAACTCCATGATTTCCCTCCTAATTCTTATTTTTTGATATATAACTACATTTGGTAGTTATATAACATATTGTATTTATATTCGCCATTCTTTGTAAAATTCCTTTTGCCAATTGCAATAAAATTTTATTTTTACCTCACCCTTATGCTGTCCTTTAAGTTCTCAAATATTTTTATTCCTATACCCGAAACCCTCATTATATCCTCCGGCTTTTGAAACCCACCTTCCTTTTCCCTGTAATCCACAATTCTTTGTGCAAGTACGGGGCCTATACCCTGCAGGGTCTCAAGCTGTGATGCGCTGGCGGTGTTAATGTTAATCACAGCGTCTTCTTCATTGTATGCCATCTCCGTATAATTATCCGCAATTTCCCCTATGGCAGGTACATAAATCCTTTCGCCGTCCTGCAGTAACTTTGCAAGGTTTATTCTGTCAAGGTCGGCAGTCTCAAGGGCGCCTCCCACCGCATCTACTGCGTCCACCATACGGGCTCCGTCCTGCAAACAGACCACTCGATTTTCCTTAACTTCTCCGGTTACATATACAAAAATTTCCTTCCGGCTGTATTCTTCATCTTCCACAAACAGACTGTCCAGCGTTTCGATGGTTGTATCGCCTTTTTTACTGCTTTCGATTTTAAGTATAAGGCCAATATTAACGACCAATAATATTACTATCAGACCAATTAACAATAGTTCCCTTTTTGAGAGGTCCATATACCCACCTCCTGAATTACTATTTATATAATTATTCTATATTTTTCTTTTTTTTCCTTCCGGTCTGGCGACACGTGTCCTGTTATGTATTTTTTGGATTTGCGTCCTTACGCCTGTAAAGATAAGACCTTATCTGTTATACTATTGTTATATATAACACTCATACAAAACACCGGAGGCGAAATATGAAAAAAACTGTAACCATAATAATGCTGTCAATTTTCCTGATTTTATTATCCGGCCCGGTTGAAGCCTTTGCCTCGATAAGCATCAGTTCTCCAAAAGCGGTTCTGATGGATTCCAAGACCGGTCAGGTACTATACAGTAAAAATGCTCACCAGGTCTCCTATCCCGCCAGTATAACCAAGATAATGACGGCCATACTTGCCCTCGAGAGAGGCAGCCTGGATGACTTGATACCCATAAGCAGAAGAGCTTCTTACATCGATGGCAGCAGAATATACCTGTTGGAGGGTGAGAAGGTAACTTTGGAACAGATGTTATACGGTCTCATGCTGGAATCCGGTAACGATGCGGCCATAGCAATAGCGGAGTACATAGGAGACTCGGTCGAAGAATTCGCTGTGATGATGAATGACAAGGCAGCACAGTTGGGAGCCGTGAATACCAACTTTACCAACCCCAACGGCCTTCCTGACCCAAACCATGTAACCACCGCCTATGACATGGCACTTATAGCCAGGCATGCCATGACTATACCCGAATTCAGGGAGATAGTGGGCACGGTAAGATACATTATCCCGGAAACCAATATGCAGGATACCAGGTATCTGTATAACGGAAACAGGCTTATCAAAAACACTTCCCACAGTTACGAAGGTGCCGGCGGCATAAAAACGGGGTATACCGGGGCGGCAAAACACTGTTTCGTCGGATATGCCGAAAGGAACGGAAGGGATTTTATTACGGTAATACTCAACGAGCCAAACAGCAATACCCTGTGGGACAATACCGTGGCCCTCCTGGACTATGCCTTTGATAATTTTGAGCAGTTGCCTGTGGTTGAAGAAGGCAAGCTGATAGACACCGTGGAATTTATGGGTTCGAATTCCGAAGTCAGGGTAATCACCGAGCAGAGTTTTCACTTCAATGTCCCGGTGGGCGCACAAAGACCTGATATAACCGAAAGCGTAGTGCTTGACAGCGTAAAACCCACCGTAAGATCGGGAGAGAGGGTTGGACATATAAACTACAACATTGGAGAAGACATTATTGGAAAGGTAAGACTGATTGCCGACCGGGATGCGGACAGAGATGTTCTGGCATCCGCAATATTCAGCGGAGAATCCGACGGCTCAAAACACGGGCTTTGGGGTTTTGTGCTGGCTCTGCCGGTAGCGGTGCTGGCATTCAGGTTTATAATAAAAAGCAGAAAAAGGAAGAATTCCTTTTACAGCAAAAAACGAAGCATGTTTAAAAGAAGGTAGGAATCAAAACGGGACAGACAAGCCTGTCCCGTTTTGATATAGAACCCCCAAATCCCCTTTACTGCAGTAATGCCACCACTTCGATTTCCACCTGGGCATCCTTTGGAAGCCGGGCTACCTCAACGCAGGACCTGGCAGGAAAATCACCGTCAAAGTACTGCGCATATACCTCGTTGACATCTCCGAACTTATCCATATCAACGATAAAAACGGTTGTTTTAACTGCATTTTCAAGACCGGTACCCGCCGCTTCCAGTACCGCCTTAAGATTTGCAAACACCTGACGGGTCTCTTCTTTAATACCTCCGCTTACCATTTGTCCGGTCTGTGGGTCCAGCGCTATCTGACCGGCGGTATATACCATACTGCCTATCTTGACAGCCTGGGAATAGGGCCCCACTGCACCCGGCGCTTTACCGGTTGAGACAATCTCCTTTTTCATAATTAACCTCCTCTGGAGAAATACTGATATATATATTCTACCATATCTGCTATCTTTTCTCTACTCTTCCACCCTTACCTCATCCAGGTAATTATATACCGTATACCTTGAGACGCACAGCACCTTTGCCGCATAGTCAATGGCTCCCTTTATAAGAAACGCGCCTTTTCTGTCCAAAATTCTAACTATTTCCACCTTATCATCCTTTGTCATATATGCCACCGGCTTGCCGGAATCATCCAACACGCTGTTAACCAGGTTACACAGTACTTCATTTATGTTTGCACCTTCGTAGCCCTTTTCGCTTCTGCTTTCCTCCTCTTCCGCAGTATAACACAGTGCATTTATAGAATTCCTTACCATGATAAACTCGGACAGGTCAAAGTTTATGCAGAGACAGCCGATGGGTTTTTGATTCTCATCCCTTATCACCATTGTGGAGGATTTCAATATCCTGCCGTCGGCGGTTTTTTTGGTATAGTTAAGCTGGTCCCGGGTAAATCCGCCGGATGCAATCGCTTCGATATTCGCCTGGGACATTGCTCCCCCAAGGCTTCTTTCGGTTACATGGGAATTCTCTATGACCACTATCGAGTGGTACGGGTCGGTTATATCATGCAGTACAACTTCACAGCCCTTGCCGAAGGTTTTGGCTATACCTTCCACTATGGGAACCATACTTCTCATGATTGGATGTAATTTATCATTCATCGTTTCCTACCTCCCCAAAACAACATTTACCAGCTTGCCCGGCACCAGGATTACCTTGTCTATAACGGCACCGTCGGTATATGTCCTGATTCTTTCATCCTTAAGCGCCAGTTTCTTTATCTCGTCCGGATTGGTTTCGGATGGCACATCAATACGGCTCCTCACTTTGCCGTTTACCTGCACTACAATGGTAAGCATATTCCTTACCAGGTATTTTTCGTCATAGGCGGGCCACGGCTGCTGGTGAACGCTGTCCTTCCCGCCTGTCATTTCCCAAAGCTCTTCTGCAATATGCGGCGCAAACGGTGCCATCAGAATTATAAGTTTTTTAATTCCCCGGTACATTATCGCCGGTTTAAAACCCGAATTTTCCTTATACTGATACAGGGCATTCACCATTTCCATTACAGCGCTAATTGCGGTATTGAAGTTAAACCTTTCTTCAATGTCATTGGTGACCTTTTTTACTGTATTGTCAATCACATAAAGCGTTTCCCTGTCTTCCGGGTTCAAAACGCTCTCGTCAATTTCTACCGCATCCCTCACCATTCGGATGTTTTCCTCTACCAGCCTCCAGATTCTGTTTAAGAAACGATAGCAGCCTTCCACCCCCTGATCGCTCCATTCCAGGTCCCTCTCGGGGGGTGCCGCAAACAATATGAATAATCTCGCGGTATCTGCACCGTACCTTTCTATGATATCCTCCGGACTTACCACGTTGCCCTTGGACTTTGACATTTTGGCGCCGTCCTTAAGTACCATACCCTGGGTAAGGAGGTTTTTAAAGGGTTCGTCAAAGGAACACATACCCAAATCGTATAACGCCTTTGTAAAGAACCTGGCATACATCAGGTGAAGGATCGCATGCTCTACACCACCGATGTACTGGTCCACCGGCATCCATGCATCCGCCTTTTCCTTATCGAAGGGCGCTTTGCCGTTCTTCGGATCGGTGAACCTCAAAAAATACCAGGACGAGCACACGAAAGTATCCATGGTATCCGTTTCCCGTTTTGCTTTGCCGCCGCATACAGGACACGTGGTATTGGCAAACTCTTCACTCCTTGCAAGGGGCGAATCCCCCATTCCGGTAAGTTTTATATCCAGCGGCAGTACTACCGGAAGGTTTTCCTCGGGTACAGGCACCTCACCACAGTCGGGACAGTATACAATGGGTATGGGCGCTCCCCAGTATCTCTGACGCGATATCAGCCAGTCCCTCAGCCTGAACCTTACTTCCTTTTCGCCCTTTCCCTTCCGTTCAAGGTCCTTCACAATAGCGTCTATTGCCTTTAGGTTATCCATTCCGTCAAACCTGCCGGAATTAACCATTACCCCCGGCCCGTCATAGGCCTGGTTTTCCAATACACCATTCTTTTCTTCCGGTTTTACCACTTCCACAATTTCCAATTGATATTTTTTTGCAAATTCATAGTCCCTCTGGTCATGGGCCGGCACCCCCATTATTGCACCGGTTCCGTATTCGAGGAGTATATAATTTGATGCATAAATGGGAAGCCTTTCCCGGTTTACCGGGTTTTTGGCATATCTCCCCAGAAATACCCCTTCCTTTTCCAGTTCGTTTGAAGTCCTTTCTATTTCGGACATTCTTTTAATACGTTCCAGAAACCCGTCAAATCCCCCCTCATACGCAGTACCGCTTACTATTTCCCTGCACAGGGGATGTTCCGGGGCAAGGGCCATAAAGGTTGCGCCAAATACCGTGTCCGGCCTGGTGGTGTACACCTCTATTGTTTCGTCAAGTCCCTCTATATCAAAGTGTATGGATGCACCCTCGCTTCTGCCTATCCAGTTTTGCTGCATAAGCTTAACCTTATCGGGCCAGTCCCCCAGTTTCTCCAGGTCATCAAGCAGGCGCTGGGCATAATCTGTAATCTTAAAGAACCACTGCTCCAGTTCTTTTTTTGTTACTGTGCTTCCGCATCTTTCACACTCTCCGGATACAACCTGCTCGTTTGCCAGCACCGTTGCACAGGAAGGGCACCAGTTTACCTGGGACCTTTTCTTATAGGCAAGCCCGCTTTTGTATAACAGCAAAAACAGCCACTGGGTCCATTTATAATAATCGGGATGACAGCTGGCCACTTCCCTGTCCCAGTCATAGCTTATACCCAACTGTCTGAGCTGGAGCCTCATGCTTTCAATATTGTTCCATGTCCACTGGTTGGGATGTGTATTGTTCTTTATGGCGGCGTTTTCCGCAGGCAGCCCGAAGGCATCCCAACCCATCGGGTGCAGCACCTCGCTGCCGTTCATCCTCTTAAACCTGGACACCACATCCCCTATGGAATAATTCCTTACATGACCCATATGAAGTTTTCCTGAAGGATACGGAAACATTTCCAGTGCATAATATTTATTGCCACCCGTATCGCCGGCGGCGTACTGGTCCCTTTGCTCCCAATATGACTGCCATTTTTTCTCTAACTTTTTGAATTCATACTTCACTTATTTTTACCTCCATTGCGAAATTATGTAATAAAAAAACCTCTGTCCCACTATTTAGGGACGAGAGGCTGTGGCTCGCGTTACCACCCTAATTGACAGCATATACCAGCTGCCCGCTCGGTTAATTTTTAAGGAAATTACCCCTGTACACAATTGGCAGGCGAGTTCAATCACAGGACCTGACGGTTTTCACCCGACACCGCCTCTCTTTTTTAAGACCCTGATGATTTACTGCTCCTGCCGGTACAAAACCCTATGGTAATTTAAAAGTATTATAAGTTATTTTGAAACCGGTGTCAACATTTTATCCGTCAATAGGCCAAAACCTTTGCATCCGCCCACAATTTTTCGAGATTGTAAAACTCCCTTTCCCGGGAATGGAATACATGGATGACCACA
>Ga0334898_1004080_pt1 | contig 11192 bp, 8 predicted proteins | sample GraSluR3_MG_10_FD_207228 | JGI IMG/M metagenome (GOLD analysis project Ga0334898, IMG submission 207228) | Sludge microbial communities from methane-producing bioreactor in Wageningen University, Netherlands - Granular Sludge_3_08-R3 | ecosystem: Engineered > Bioreactor > Anaerobic > Unclassified... | reverse complement strand
AAAATAAGGCTGTCTTATAAAAATCAGTTTATCGTAGAATATAAAAAGGAGGTCTCCTATGAGAAAACAGAATAAAGGGAAGTTTCATTTTTGGAGTTACATAGGAACTCTTGGCTTTGGACGACAGGGTTAGATATTGCTCATCTCTCATACAACCAAATTGTTGATAGAATTTTAATTTTAACTTATGATACGGACATCATTCCTGCTTTGAAAATTGCACGAATAAATGGGTGCCAAATAATTTTCGGTCACTCTTCAGATGTGGTTCCAAATGTCAGCAAGTCTCTAAAGACCCATAGCGATATAATAAGAGAGGTTGAATTTTCAACTACATTTCCTTCGTTATCATCTTAATATTTACCATCCTCCCTTAATTTTCACCCCCGCAACATTTTAAAAATGCTCATTCATATAAGTTGTTTTTTTCGGAAATAAAGCGTCAAGAAACTCAAGTTTGGATTTATCGTTAAGCGTCAATTTTTCATACTTCGTAAGATAAGCAAACCCGCACACCCCCGTTACAATCAGGGAAAATTGATTAATATCGCACTCAAAATCGGGAGGCAAGGTATTGTCCTTTATGACTTCAAAACCCCCGTTTTTCACCGTAACCCTGAAAACCCCGTCATTCCATTCGGCGTGTTTATCGGTAATACGCATAGTAAATTCGCCTTCGCTTCCCGATATATCGGGAATTTCCCGCAGGAAGCCCGCGACATCGACAATTCTAATCATCATATTGGGGTCTATTTTTAAATTCCTGCGTGGGTTTTTTAGCTCAAATAATAACGGGTCATCTTCGGGAATACCATACCATTTGATGTTTTGGCATTCGGCGTTATGGAAATACGCAAACCGCAGAAGCTCCGCCCGCGCTGCGACATTTGAATATACCAATTCATAGATACAAAAATCGGAAAAAGGTTGTTTTTCGGGTTTCTTTTTTTCATAATATATATAACCCTTAAGATTATCGTCTTTATCAAAAACGCCGTATATATTATGTTTTAAAAATTTTATCCACAGGAATTTTGTATCCCACATTTTATTGCTTCGCAAAACAGCGCAGTTGTAATTCTCGATATACTTTTCGTAAACCGCGTTCATATCCGGAATATTGTCTTTATTCAACGGCTTAAAGCTATGGGAATTATCGCCGAAACCTTTGAGGTCTTCGCTTACAAGTTCAACCTGCTTTCGGACAAAGCCGATTTCCCATCCGTATTTGCGGTAAAACGCGTATTGAAAAGCATCAAGATAGGAAACAACCATTCCCATTTCCTTCATCTTGTTTAAAGTGAAACTCAACAGCTTTCCGACAGTGCCTTTATATCTGAATTCGGGCAGGGTTGCGACAGTAGTAATACCGCCCATTTTTATAGCGCGTCCGTTAAATGCCGCTTTATAATCCAGCAGTCCCAAAATCGCCATAAGAGTTTCGCCGTCATACGCCCCGAAACAGGTTTCCCATTCCAACGTGCCGTCTAAAAAGAGATTTAGCTTATCCTTATCGTGGAACTCATCGTAAAAACAGTAATAATCTATAAACTTAACTCTTTCGCGGTCTTTTTCCTCTACACGCTTGATTTTCATAAAACCCCCTTTTTAACCGTCGTTAAACTCCTGTAAAGATTTAACACCGATAGTCTCCCGCTTTTGAGCCTCAAGCGCCTGTGCCGTAGCGATAATAGCCTGCACTGTGGTAACAAGCGGAATCCTGAACAAAGTCGCGGTCTTTCGGATATATGTATCATCTATATGAGCCTGTTGTCCTATGGGTGTATTGAATATAATATCAATCTTTCCGTTTTTAATCTCGTCGATAATATCGGGTCGCCCCTCGTCGAGTTTAAAAATGTTTTCGCAAGCGATACCGTTTTCACGTAAAAACGCCGCTGTGCCTTCGGTAGCGATAATATTATAACCAAGCGAGGCAATTTTTTTCATAGGTTCAATAACACCCGCGCGGTCTATGGAATTAATACTTACAAGGATATTCCCGCTTTCAGGCAAATCCATCCCCGCGCCAATCTGCGACTTCAGAAACGCCTTGCCGAAATTATCGTCAATACCCATAACCTCGCCCGTCGATTTCATCTCGGGACTAAGCAAAGCATCCACGTCGGGGAATTTATTAAACGGAAGCACAACCTCTTTAACTGCAATATGCGGGGGTTCGGTATATTCGCATAGCCCCTCTTTGCGAAGTTTTAACCCGACCATAGTTTTAGATGCAATCTTAGCCCAGGGAATTCCCGTTGCTTTGCTGACAAAAGGCACGGTTCGGCTTGAACGGGGGTTTACCTCAATAAAATAGACCTCGCCGTCCTTAACGGCATATTGTATATTCATAAGCCCGATAACGTTAAGCTCCTTGCCCATAGCGATAGTCTGACGCTCAATTTCCGCAATAATCTTTTTGTCGATAGTGATAGGGGGTAAAACCATAGCGCTATCGCCCGAATGGACACCTGCTGCTTCAATATGCTGCATAATACCCGCGACAACGACATCTTCGCCGTCGCCCACCGCGTCAACGTCAATTTCCTGCGCATTTTCAAGGAATTTATCAATAAGCACTGGTCCCTTGCGTAAAGCATCCGTTTCATTGGCGATATAAGAACGAAGCTCATCCTCGTTATAAACAATCAGCATTGCGCGCCCGCCGAGAACGTAAGAGGGGCGTGCTAAAATCGGGTAACCGATTTTTTCGGCGACTGCAAGAGCCTCATCAATACTGCGGGCGGTGGCGGACTGAGGCTGTTTAAAGCCGAGTTTTTCGATTAATTCGCGGAAACGGTCGCGGTCTTCGGCTATATCTATGGCATCGGGGGAGGTGCCGAGTATATTAACCCCCGCCTCTTTAAGCGAAAGCGCGAGATTTAACGGTGTCTGCCCGCCGAACTGAAGCACTACCCCGACAGGTTTCTCTTTCTCGTAGATATTCATAACGTCCTCAAAAGTCAGAGGTTCAAAATAAAGTTTGTCGGAAATATCATAGTCGGTTGACACGGTTTCGGGGTTGGAATTAACCATAATAGTCTCATACCCCGCCTCGCGAAGCGCCATTGAACAATGCACACAGGCATAATCAAACTCAATACCCTGTCCGATACGGTTAGGTCCGCTACCCAGAATCATAATTTTTTTGTTGTCGGTAGGAAACGCCTCGTCCTCATCCTCATAAGTGGAATAGAAATACGGGGTTTTCGCCTCAAACTCCGCGGCGCATGTATCGACAAGTTTATAAGTCGGTTCTACGCCCAAAGACTTCCGATACTTGCGCACCGAAAGCTCGGTTTCGTTTCCGCTTAAAACCTCGGCAAGTTGTGCATCCGAAAAACCGAACTGCTTTAATCGCTTCATCTCGGATTTATCAAAACTCTTTAAATCACGTCCTTTAATCGAGGATTCCGTATCAACAATTTGCTTAATATTATGAAGAAACCACGGGTCAATCGCAGAGAGCTTAAATATTTCATCAACGGAAAATCCTACGTTAAACGCATCCTTGATATAAAGTATGCGGTCAGGCACCGGAGTGCGAAGTTTTTCCGGTATAACCTTGCGAATTTCATCATCGGAAATACCGGGCTTGCCGAACATAGCGTTATTAAGCCCGTTATAATCGCGTTCAAGGGAACGTAAGCCCTTCTGCAAAGCCTCTTTGAAAGTCCTCCCGATAGCCATAGTCTCGCCGACGGACTTCATCTGGGTTCCAAGCACGGGTTTGGTGGTTTTAAATTTCTCGAAAGTAAAGCGGGGGATTTTTACCACAATATAGTCGATAGTGGGTTCAAAAGAAGCCGGGGTCTCTTTGGTAATATCGTTGGGGATTTCATCAAGGGTATAGCCCACGGCTAATTTTGCGGCAAACTTAGCGATAGGAAATCCGGTTGCTTTGGAAGCAAGCGCGGAACTCCTTGATACGCGGGGATTCATCTCGATAACGACAACCTCGCCGTTTTCGGGATTGACCGCGAACTGTATATTAGAGCCGCCGGTATCAACGCCGATTTCCCTGATAATGGCGATGGAGTAATCGCGCAGCCGCTGATACTCAACATCGGTAAGGGTTTGAACGGGAGCGACCGTAATAGAATCCCCCGTATGAACACCCATCGGGTCAAAGTTTTCAATGGAACAAACAATAACAACGTTGTCGTTTTTATCGCGCATAACCTCAAGCTCATATTCCTTCCATCCGAGAAGCGAGCGGTCAATCTGCACCTCATTTTTGATACTTAAATCAAGCCCCTTTGCGACAATTTCGGCAAACTCCTCCCTGTTGTATGCTATACCGCCGCCGGTGCCTCCGAGAGTGTAAGCGGGACGGATAATAGCGGGAAAGCCTATTTCGTCGATAGCCTCCTCCGCCTCTTTAACCGAATGAACAATAACGCTGTCTGGAACTTTAAGCCCGATACGACGCATAGCCTTGTTAAACTCATCGCGGTCTTCGCCCTTGATAATGGCATTATAGTTAGCGCCTATCATCTCGACACCGTATTTATCCAAAACGCCCGCTTCATATAGTTTAACCGCGGTATTAAGTCCGGTTTGCCCTCCGAGTGTCGGAAGCAGGGCATCGGGACGTTCTTTTTCTATGATTTTTTCAACATATTCGGGGGTAACCGGTTCGACATAGGTTCTGTCGGCGATTTCGGGGTCGGTCATAATGGTAGCGGGATTGGAGTTTACAAGCACAACCTCAAAACCTTCTTCTTTGAGAGCCTTACAGGCTTGAGAGCCGGAATAGTCAAACTCACAGGCTTGTCCGATAACGATAGGACCAGCGCCTATAATCAGGATTTTTTTTATGTCGGTTCGTTTAGGCATATCATCTCCTTATTTTATATTAAATTGTAATCAAACGCTTAGTATCTACCCCTGATTATTATGCATTATTCGGCGTTACCGAAAGGTATTCCTGAATTCGGATTTTTCCGGTAACGGATTTACGAAAGCCTAATCGAAAAGGCGTCTTCGTATCACACGCCAACCTGTAACCGCATCATTAAGGGTGCGATTACGGGTATAAAGATTAATCCATATATTATAAAGCAAAACGGGAAAATTGTCATTTTTTTATCGACAGGATAAAATAAAACGACCGCCCGGAAGAGCGGCCGTTTTTTTTGAAGGTCGGTATGGGCTTTATGCCACGTTGACTTTAATCTTGCGGGGTTTAGCCTGCTCGCTTTTTGCAAGTTCAAGGGTAAGAACCCCGTTTTCGTATCTCGCGTCGATTTTCTCTCGATTGACCTTGTTGCCTATACGGATATCCCTTCTGTAATCGTTCATAGTAAACTCGGATTCAACGAGCTTCCAGTTCTTGTCGGGTTCGGGGACTTTACCGGTTATGACAAGGGTATCGTTTTCAACGCTAATTTCTATTCCGTCCTTTGTTGCGCCGGGCATATCGGCTAAGATAATATATTTGTCGTCCGTTTCATAAATGTCAATCGGCGGAACAAGATATTTTTTTTCGGTCATTTTAAACCTCCTTTCTATTTTACTTTTACTTCAATTTTTTTAGGCATAGACTTTTCGCTTTTAGGCAGATGCACAATAAGCATCCCATGCTCAAACTTAGCGGTTATCTTTTCAGTGTCGATGTCTGCAGGCACGGTAAAGCTGCGCGAGTAATCAAAATCTACGGTCTCCTCGCGAAGAACTTTGGCATCCTTAAACTTTGACGTGTCCTTAGTCCTTTTCGTCTTTATAGTGAGGATGCCGTTGGAGAAATTCAAATCAATGTCATCGTTTTTAACCCCGGGTGCATACATCTGAACCACAAAACCCTTGTCGCTTTCATAAACGTTGGCTCTTGCAAAATTATCCAACCTGCCCTCGAAAATAGACGGAGAAAACACCTCATCCACCAGCCTTCTCAAAGTATCCATTTCGTAAATAGGATTGAATACCATTTTGACCCTCCTTAATCTGTATTTTTTTGTATTCACTATATATACAGCAAGGTGCGTGCCAAAACGGGTGAAAAGCGTCGAAAGACGGCAAATATAATTTATTGTTATGTAAAGAGATAGAAAAAGGGCGGGCAATACGTGTGTGGCTTTTTGGTTTTGTGGTATGTCAAAAAGACACAATTCGTGTTCGCGGATAAAATTTAGACGATTCCTTTTTACACAAAAATTTTTAAGATTTTTTCTTAGTGTTTCAAAGAGACTTAGATATCAAACTGAGGCGGGCTTGAGAACGGATAAACGGGATTCTCGATAGTAAACCCCTCCCCTCCGAGATATTGAACGGGTTTCCCCTCTATATAGAAAAACACCGCGTCAACGGTATCAAACTGGGTGGCGGTATGAACAACCTGATAAACCTGAACCCTGTATCCGATAAGCCCGTAAGTGTTGAAATTAAACTCGTTTGAGAAATCTATATGAGCGATACGGTTTTCTATCCATACCCGCCTGATCTTTACGCCCTGCGGTATGATATTTATATAATCCCCCGAAGGTCTATACGCGACCAATTTTTCGATAGTGTCCTTTAAAATGGTTTGACTGCGCTTTATTTCCATATCGACGGGAAGCAATTTAATCGCATTAACGGCTCTCCCGCCGACATAAATCCTGACCTTTATAATCCCATTTTGCGTTGCCTGCGAGGTATCCTCGCTGCCGGATTTAACGGAAACATCCTTTTCTCTATCCTTTGAGATATTTAAAAATTCTGCGGCAATTTCGCTTAAAGATTTGTCTTTTGATGTTTCCCCGCTAACGCCGTTATCTTTATCCTTGCGTCCTGAAAAAAGATTAACGCCTTCTTTCTGCTGAAAAAGCGTATTGGAATATGCAATCGCAAGAGCAATAAGCCCCGCGCTTATAAGCCATACAAGAGGGGTATATTTGCCGGAACGTTTCTTTTTTTTTCGCGAAGACCTTGGACGTTTACTAACAGGCATAGCCTAAGAAATTTCCTCTTCTTTTTTTAAAATAAGTTTATAAAAATCCTCGTTGGAAGAAATTCTCATCAGGGCTTTGCCTATGTCGGTTTTTTCGTGTATCTCTGCGATAAGACGCAAAACCTCAAGTTGTTCGTGCGGACTGTATTCATCCGATGTAACCGCGCCGAAAAACAGGTGGGATGGTTTCTTGTCATAGGCATCAAAATCCTTGCCGTCGGGGTCGTAAATAGCGACAAGATGAATCCCGTCAATACGCGGACTTCTTCCGTGAGGGATTGCAAGCCCGTTCCCGACACCGGTAGAACCCTTGCGTTCCCGTTCTTTTATAGCGGCATACGCATCCTTTTTATCAATCGACTTATGCGTTACCGAAATAAACTCTGCAATTTCCTGCATTATATCTTCTTTTGTTTTTGAATTTAAACCTATCTTTACATACTCCGGTTTCAATAAATCCGAAAGTTTCATTTTTACCTCCAAATCGCGTAATCAAACCAAAATCCACCTAATTATTATAAATAAAAAGGAAATAAAATACAAACCTTTAAAAGGAAAAGTTTTAGTTAATTCGGGTAAAATTTTTATCCGGGATTTTTGCGGGACTAAATTTCATTATCTATCTTTACACCCGTTCCCGAAACCGAACTTCCGTAAAAATCAAAAAATTCCTTCATTGTGTGAAGATGACGGACATTCTGGAGCAAAGCCGCCTCGTGCATTTTATAAGAATAATCCTCTCCTTTTAAAAAATCCTCTATATATTTCAGGCTGATTTTCTTTTCCTTGCAGAAACCCTCCACAGCTTTAAGTATCTCCTCACCGTAAACCAAAAACGTGTGAGGCTCTATCTCGATAATCTTGTTTTTAAAGTTCTCCTTTACCTGAGAGGAATCCTGTGAATAAAGCTGGATTATTTTGTAGTTATCGAGACGGTTTATATCAAGACTGTCGATATAGTTTTCAATGCCGTTTATGACGTTATCCGGTATCTCGTGCTTGGAATGCTTTTTCAGGAATTTGAGTATTTCGTTCTTTTTTATACCATAGGCAAAAGAACGGTAGATAGACTCGCGGGTAATCTTGAAAATTGAAATGGTTTGTATGGTAACCGGTTCCGCGATAAGCGCAAGTTTGAATAATATCTCCGGTTTAAGATAAGGCTCAACTATAACCTCAAAATTGGTTTCTATTATAAAATGTCTTTGCTTGAAATCGCCGCTAAAGTCCTTATTGTTAAGCAAAGATGCGTGAGGCTCGTTCATAATAATATAGTCCGTCCCGATAGAAATATGCCCCTCGCGCTCTTTTTTTATTACCGCGATACTTTCAGCCTCAAGCGTTTTTACGAAAAACGCGAACTTAATCTCCTCCTGCTTCAACAGTGCCTTTAGATTCTTTGTTTCATTCTTTAAAAAGAGGTAGGTCTCGTTATTCAGATGGTAAAAAAACAACTCGCGAAGCGGAATACATCGTTTCTGATTGGCAAGAATTTTTAAGGTCATAAAATAGCTTTTCTTGAAATCAAATTTGTTCATAAAATCGTAAAGGAAGACGATAAAAAGTTGCTCATTAATGGAAAGCTCAAGTATCCTGTCCAATATGCATTTATTGATAATAATGCGGTTGTTGAGCTTCTCGAAAAACCCGAAACGCGACAGTTTTTTTATTACCTTTTCTATGCGTTCTCCGTCGGCAAAATCCGAAAAGAAATCCACCATCTTTACGAAATCTATTTTATGAATTTCGTTATTCTCGGAACTTCGAGGCGAATTGGTTATAATATACGAAATAAACCCTGCAATTAAGGTAATATACTGGTAATTGGAAAGGGTTTCGCGTATCTCCTCGCATTCGCATATATCCTCAATTTTGCACCCGAATTCCTCTTCTTCTATAAATTGGGCAAGATTTTTAATAATAGCGGGAGGAGAAAACAGCAGGTTATGCCTTTTCAGACGCTCAAATTTATAAATCAAAAACTTGGATAAAAGACTATCCACCGCTTTGCGCAAACTTTGATAATCCTCTTTGAAAATATGAGAAATTATATTCACAGTGGAATCTATGTTTTCATAGACTATCCACCCGTAGCCGTTATGCATCACGTAAAGGATTAGTTTTTCGTATTTATCAAGGCTTTGGTAAATAGAAGAGACATTGTCCGCGATATAATCGGAAACCCGTCTTAAGCGGGAAGAGTTCTCATCGGTATCAAACGATACTTCAATGTCCTCATTTAAAAAATACGCCAAGACCTTCTTTATTAAATACGGTTCGTTTTCTATCATCCAAGTCAAAACCGTCTCGTTATCGACGGCTACGTTCCCGTTACCCTTGTACATAAAAAACTCCTAAGCCTGAGATATTATTTGCGGGGAAGAAATTCAAACTCTTTTTCTTCAAGAGGTTTGCGGGTTTCAAGCCAGTTTAATATAGTATATTTATACCCCTGTTCAAGAAGGAAAAGCTGTCGCTTTCGTGAAAAGTCTTCTTCGACCGTATCCTTAGATACAAGAGCATAAAAATACGCCCGACCCGAATCGGGACGCAAAATTCTTCCCAAACGTTGTGCTTCCTCCTGTCGCGAACCGAACACCCCGGATATCTGGATTGCCACGTCCGCAGACGGAAGGTCTATCGAAAAATTCCCTACCTTGGATATTACAAGCACCCTGATTTTACCTTCCCGAAATTTATCGAAAATCTTTGAACGTTCGGGATTCGGGGTATTCCCCGTTATAAGCGGCGCATTAAGATGTTCCGCTATTTCTTTCAATTGGGTCAAATAATGACCTATTACGAGTATATGGCTGTCTTTATGTTTTTTTACAAGACTTTCCGTAATAACGCTTTTGCGCGGGTTTTCCGATGCTATACGGAATTTCATCCTGTTGTTGGAGTTCCTGTAAAGCTCATAGGAATCCCCGTTTAACGGTATCCTGATTTCAAAACAAAACGCTTCCGCTATCCATCCCTCTTTCTCAAGGCTTTTCCACGGATACTCAAATATTTTAGGACCTATCAGCGTAAACACCTCGCTTTCAAGGTTATCCTCGCGCACTAACGTTGCGGTAAGCCCCAGTCTTCTTTTGCTTTGTATCGCGGTTGTCATCCTGAAAATCGGAGCCGGAAGTATATGCACCTCATCGTATATTATTAACCCCCAGTTTTGGCGGGTGAAAATATCCATATTCTTAAAATTCTTATCCCCGCTCTTGCGGTAGATAAGCATATTGTATGTTGTAACGGTAATGGGACGAATACTCTTTTTATCGCCGGTGTATTCCCCGATGTCCTCATCTTTTAAAGTGGTTTTATCCATAAGTTCGCGTTTCCATTGCTTTACCGAATCGACACTCGTGGCAATAATAAGCGTATATTCCTGTATATCCTGCATTATACCGATACCGACAACGGTCTTACCCGCGCCGCAAGGCAGAACAATAATCCCGCTTCCCTCTCTCCATTTGGCGAAACTATAAACCGCCTCCGACTGGTAATATCTCAATGCGAAGTCCTTTTTCTCAAGGGTCTCCCTGCGAAGCTCGAAATTTATGGCGTTTCCTTTGTCGAAACCCGCAATATCGTGAACCGGTATAAGATGCTTTATAAGCATCGACTTAACCTGCCCCCTGAATTTAGCGGGAATAACAAAACCGGTTTCATCGGACCCGGTAATATGTTTTTCAACAAACTGGGCAACGCGCGCACGGATTTTTTTGTCCTCAACCTTCAAAACGAGGTTTTCGCTGTCCAACCGTTCTATTACTACCTTCCCGTAAGAAGAAAAATGGCGTTTTATATATTCGATAACGTTTTTGGGAATATCGTATTTTTTATATTGGTCGAGTATGTTTAAGATTTTTTCAAGCGCCATACCGTTAGCCGCAGCATTCCACAGGGAAATCGGGGTTATCCTGTAAAAATGTATATGCTCGGGGGTTTTAATTAGTTCGGAAAACGCAATGATTTTCTTTCTTACCTCGTCAAAACGTGGGGAATGCGTATCCAGTAGAATCGTTTTGTCCGCCTGGACTATTATAACCTTGCTGTTACCCATATAGACTAAACCTCATTATAGAGTCGGTTAAGGATATATATTCTAACGGATAAAATCAATTAAGTCAATTATAAAGCGTCAAACCTGTGTCAAGAAAATAGAAATGTCACAGGTTTCGTTTAAATAGAAATGTCACATTAATTTCTATTCATTTTATTTTTAGTTTCCAAATTATCCAACTTTCCGTGAGCGTTT
>Ga0334898_1004076_pt1 | contig 11206 bp, 11 predicted proteins | sample GraSluR3_MG_10_FD_207228 | JGI IMG/M metagenome (GOLD analysis project Ga0334898, IMG submission 207228) | Sludge microbial communities from methane-producing bioreactor in Wageningen University, Netherlands - Granular Sludge_3_08-R3 | ecosystem: Engineered > Bioreactor > Anaerobic >... | reverse complement strand
CTTTCTAAAAAGTTATCTAAAGCCTTGATTTCACTAGCTTCCCTTACTATTATTATACCATTTTCAGGTGTTTAATTCATCAATTTTTCTACATATTTATGAATAGTTTTGACACAGTCTCTTGCCACCACCATCACCTGTTGGCTCTGATTCCGGTGTAACTGTTGGTTCCGGTTCTGGTGTAACTGTTGGTTCCGGTTCTGGTGTAACTGCTGGTTCCGGTTCTGGTGTAACTGTTGGTTCTGGTTCTGAATCTGCTTCTACTTCTGATTCATCTTCTGGTTCTGGTTCTGGATCTGAATCTGAATTTGAATCTGATTTTGGTTCTGAATCCGAATCTGCTTCTACTTCCAATACAGTTACCATAAACTCATCTTCAGCAACAACTTCAACGTCATTTGCCATTGCAATAACAATTGCTGAATTTGTTGTTGTTTCAACAATCATCATTGACCCCAAGAATGTCCATACTTCTGTGGGTTGAAGAATTGCATCCATATTATCGTCACCTGACTCATAAGTCACTTCACTTATTTTATCATCGGTTACAATAACGTTAATCAAGTTGCTCGAGCCAAGATTTGATACTTCATAGAAATAGTTTACTATATCTGGCCCTTCATTTAATTCCGATTTGTCTGCAGTCTTTGTAATGGATATCAACGGCAGGGTCACTGTGTTTATCGTATTTGAATCAAGTGTCACAGAACCATTGCTAGCAAGAAGAGCTCCATTAATCGTTGCTCCGGTTGTTAAGGTTATGGACTCCATCGCTAGAATAGTACCTTCAAAATGTGATGTGATACCAAGGGTCGCTGAACTTCCAACATTCCAGAAAACTTGTGATTTGTCTGCACCGTTGATGAGTTCAACTTGACTTGATGATGCTGTTATTAGCGTAGTGGAAGTAACGAATACAAAAACAGCATCCGATTCTCCTTCTGCATCCAGTGTAAGGGTACCTGTCAAATCAAACGTTCCGGATGCTGAAACATAGTATCCAGGAGTTAATGTTTGACCTCCCAGTTCTGTTGCAATGGTTTGGGTAGGCGTCCTTCCTGCCGCATCGTTGATTGCTGTAATTAAGTCAAGTTTCGCCTGAATGGCAATTGCATCATCAATATAAATCATGCCATTAATGACTGCGGGACCTTGTGTAAATGCTGAACCTGGTGAAATCCCAACATTCCCATTGATTACTGTTGTTCCCGTATTTGTTACTGTCTGACCGGCCAAAATGGCAAAGTCCTCAGCAGTTCCCAAATCAACTGGCCCATCTGCTCCTACAATTATTGATAGGGGCATCATAACCACCAGTAATGTAAAAACTAATAACATTTGACTCATTTTTTTTATTAACTTCATGTAATTCACGACTCCTTCTATGAGTTGTTTGCATCCTTATGATTACCGACTAATTCGATCAGTTTTATAACACCCCATGCAAGCACTGCATATGAAGCTATGGCAATCAATAATTCTGGTTCTAATATAGCTTCAGTTTCAATACCGTTTGTTACTGCATTTCTGAATATGCCTTTGAATGGTGCCAAGAAAATGTTAGTTATTGAATAGATGACGTTAACAAATGCACTTTCTGGATTGGCGCCTAGTATTTTAAAAACAAGTCTAAATGCAAAAAGTGTTTCTAAAACTCCGAGTATATAATAAGTAATTTTTCTTGCTTTCATATTACGCTGTGTTGTGTCTGGTCGTGTTACTTCTGTTTTTGTTACTTCTGTTTTTGTTCCCTCTTGTTGAGTTTCCATGATTTTTGAGCCTCCTCTTTATTGCAATTAAAGTCAGTAGATTAAATAAGCACTGACTGTTGACTTAGTATACATCTAAATAATTTAGCTGTATACATATATATATTTCATATTGAACAGATAAAATTTCAGTCAATGAACAATCACCTGATATAAATCTTTAGAACATCTCATAGCTCATTTCTGGAATAAATAATAGTATTAAAATTGTCAAATAAAGATATATTACATTTCCATGACAGACCGATTTAGGCCATATATTATTGAATCGCAAATAAAAAAAACTACCATACAAATCGTATGGCAGTTCATAAGCAACTGTTTATTCAAACATATAATCAAATACTTTTTCTATATTCTCTTCTTGACTTGTGCTGACAAACACTCCTAAGTAATATGTCTCTCCTTCCGGCAAGAGACCATCAAAAAATTCAAGCTCTGTTACATCGGCCAGGTAGATGCTATCGCTTGCGATTCCTTCGCCTGCTAGCCCTAAGTCTTCGGCACTAAAGTAGGCTTCTTCCGGCAGATTGATTAATCCTTGCTCGATATATGAATCAATGGGTTTCATCAGACCTTGCTCAAGATACATCTGAAAGTTTTCACCAACAAATACAAAAATATCAAATTCACCTAAGGTACTTTTTCCCATGATTTTTGTTACATTTGCCATTTGCATGTTATAATCAATGCCCTCTTCGATATTAAAGGACTCAATAGCAGCAACTTCTCTTTTTAAATCATCACTGACGATTTCACTAAGCTGATCTCTTCGCTCAATTCTTGTTTCATCATTCATTGAATACGTGAAAATACTCATATCTAAGACAATATCTGCCGGAGGATTGAATATATAATGATTTAAGAGCCAAAATACAATCAACAAGCCAATAATACTGCCAATAATATGAATCTTATAGTATTCCCATATATGGTCAATTTTATCTTTTCGGTTCAAGTCTTTATAATCTATTAAACGTTTTTCCATGATTACACCTCAATCTCATCTAATGGGTCATTTAGGTCTCTTGTTCCTTCAAGGACAAATCGACCATTCTGAATAATCGGAATCTGTTTGTTATCATCTGTAATAACAATAATCGTATCTAATTCATGATATGGAATAGTAATATCGGTATGGCGGTAGTAATAAGCCTTATCGATATCAGTTTTTCGTTGACAGGAAATCGAATTATCACGGGCAACAATTTCACGTCCATCCGGATTCTTAACAGGAACATCTTCACTCCACTTGTAACAGGTATCACCAACAGCAAAATGGGGACCGGTTTTTTCCCCAATCAAAATCGGAAGTATTTTTTCTATGTTGAATTTCCGCGCCATTGCATAAGCTTTTGTATTTGTCCCGATGGCAAATTCTCCAATAGGCAAAAATGTATGGGGTTCTGTTATATTTGCTCGAATATATTCACGATTTTTTGCTTGGTCAGCGTAATTGTTACATCGATAGTCTGTCATCATTCCATCCATAAACTCAATCTCAAGGTCTTTATATTTTAAGCCGTTTAAATAAACTTCTTTGACATGTAACGTACCCACAGTTCCTTCAAGTTTAGGTGTTGTGAAAACTTCTCCAACAGGGACATTAACATCCGATGTACAGTTGTTAAAATTCGTTTCACGACTTGGATCACTCAATTCCTTGAGCTGAACAAGCAAATGTGTACGGTTTCCATTACGACCGGTCACAAGAACTGATTTTCCCAAATCCAAGGTTTCAATCATCGTTTGTTGAATCCTTCTATACATCTCCTCATCCAATGTGTTTACAATAATTGTTTCATCAAAGATTTCTTCAAACTGTTTACCAATACTTGGTAACGGATATGCATTAATTGTAAAACTCCACTGGCTATTTGGTAAGTAACGGCTAAATAAGGCCTGGTATTCACCGGTATATTTTTGCTTAAAGCTTTGTTGATCATCGGTAAAACGTATAGGCGAATCTTTTATCTCAGGTTCAAAACTTGTCTCACCAAAAACTTCCATAACTGCCGGTCCGGCATATGCTTTGATGGTCGCTTCAAATTCATCAAACACATCTTTCCAATTTGCCATGAGGTATTCATAATATGCTTCATCTGCAAAAAGCGCTTCATCAAAACGATGATCAAAGAAATTCTGAGGATTGGGCAAGGTATGAATCAAACGCGGACGCAAAGAACCTTCAAGATCATAACGCACAATAGGTTTAAGTCCATAGGCCCTAAAATTATTGACGACTTTATTCATAACCGGTTCAAATCCAAGCTGATAGGCTATCTGAATGGATTTTTTGGGTTTGATGTCCACTTCATTACGCTTATACCCTCGCATGTATGCTTGTGTAAAGGTGTCCGCCATTTTTTGAAGCTTTGTTTCATCTGTTTTCTGAAAGTATTTAAACAATTTTTGCTCATTGTCACTGACATATACACCATACTTATACAAATATTTTTCATCATCATATTCCGGCTTTTCAATTATCTGATTATATGTATCAAAATCCGGATCAAAGGAACGATAGATGCGTAGTCGAAGCTTATCCTTTATATCCATCATAGCATGACTTTTGATTTTTTCAACAAGTTTGCTGACTTTCGTATTTGGATCTTCAACCAAGCTTGTGATGATGTCTATGAGCATTTCGGATAACCACATAATAGAAACCCTACGATGTTCATAGGCATAGGGTATTGATAATCGTGCCTTTTGATATATGTAGCACATCACCTTACCAAGCTCTTCGCCAAAGCGTTCTTTACACACGTCTGGATTTGCATAGCTTGAATTATAGTTTTCAGGCAAAAGCTCTTTATTTTGTTGAAGATTCAAGGCTATTAAGTCTTCAATTGACCTTGATTCATAAAAGCTTTTTGACCACTCTTTTTCAAATCGTAAACTTGTTAATAAAATATCTGTACTTTTTCTAATAAAGGAAGATAGATCGCTACCATCATTTTTTATTTGTTTTTGTAGGTCAATAAGATTTTGCTCTGCCTGTATAATGCGAGCTTCGTACTTATGATTTAATTGATTAATCATGAGAATCCCTTCTTTACTTCAATTTATTAAACTTGTCTAATATAATACCATATAGATTTATCACTATCTATTATTATTTTATTAAAACCCAATTCCTTTTATAGAATAGATCAACGTATGGTTCCTATCGAACAGGCGAATCTCTCCAGTTTGTATGTCTGGATTCACCTTATATTCAAGATTTTTATCCATTTTATCTTTTAAATAATCTACGATCTTTTTTTTATTCGTTTTTTTATGACCAATCAATCGTTGAATGCTTGCTTCGTTTCCGCAAAGAATTATTTGGGAATCAAGTCTTTGGATTGCTTCTTTGCGCATCTCAAAAAGCGTCTTCACTTCGTTAAAAACACATTGGTCGATAACTAACTCTCCAAATGCCGGATGGTAGGGTCCGGCAACAAAAGCATTTGTATTTAATTCTTCATTTGCTTGAAGTCCAATGCGAATCACCTTGATGTTTGCTTCGATAATTTTAGGCAATATATTGGCGACTTGAAGGACTGCTTCTTCCAAAGGAATCGGCTCATAGTCGCCTCGTTTATATAATGCTTCAAGTTCTGTATTTTGAATAACCAGTGTCGGATAGATTCTTAATGTTTTCGGTTGAATTTGAATAACTTTTTCGATGGTTGCTTCGAATGTTTCCGCTGTATCTCCGGGGAGCCCTAACATGACCTGTAATCCTAATTCAATCTTATATTTACGAATCAGGTCGACGGCATTGTAAACATCTTGGACACGATGATTTCTTTTGGACAAGTCAAGTACCTCTTGATCTAAGGATTGAACGCCTAATTCAATGGCACTGATAGGATATGGAGATAAAAATTCAAGTATATCTCTTGATATATAATCCGGTCGCGTTGACATTCGAATGCCTTTTAAGTGATGTTTGTTCACATATTCCGTCGCAATGTCTAGATAGAACCTTTGAATTTTTCGCTCAATCCCGGTAAAACTTCCTCCAAAAAAAGCAATTTCAATATCTTTTTTTTGTATTCCGGTGTCTAAATATTCTTCAACCTTATTTCTTAACACCTCTTCTTCACGTTGTTCTTCTTGTTCACCACTAATGTGCCGTTGGTTGCAAAAGACACAATCATTTGGACAGCCCAGATGCGGTATAAAAATCGGAATGTTCATGGTCCTATTTTTAGATTTTTCCATCATATCCCTCCTTTCCAAAAAAGAATCGAGCCAATGTCGATTAACGGAATTTGGGGATTATCGATTATTGTATAGCCTCTATGTTCTATAAATTCTTGAATACTTTTATAATCCGGGTGTTTTTTTATATTGCCATTAAAAAACACCTGCTTACCTTCAACTCCTGAGGCACCACCAATAAACCCATAGGATTTATCCTGCAGATGAATATGTCCTTCTTGTATTTTTAAAATCTGCATGCCTTGTCGATTGAGCGCTTTATAGATACCCGCATCCGATGTTATTCCGCTCGTATGGTCCAGTAAGAGCAAACAGCAGCCGGTATAGCCCTGCTTTGTATGTATGAATCTTATATCATTCCCATGGATATAGTCGCGAATAAGAGGATGGGTGTATTTTTTATGATGAATAAAGAGATGGTCTTTATATTTTCCATTTAAGAATACAGTATTTGGATAGATTGGACTTAGTTCTACATCTATCGCTGTAATTTGTTGTAAATCATTTTTACTAAAAACGTTTCGTGCATTTAAATCATTATATGTTTCTTGATCTATAAATAGTTGATTGTCTATGGGTAAAACACGAATATCCGGATGACTTTCAATCGATGCGTAAAGTCGCTTATCCGCAGTCAACTCTATGACCCTATACTTCAATTGAAGTTTTTCTAATAATCCTTTTGATATGTCCTTTGATACGAATGCGTACATGGTCTTCCCCTTCTACATGGTGAAAGCCACCTCATTTGAGGTGGCTTGGCTCCTTATGAAATATTCTTAGTGGAGCTTATTAATTTTTAGATTCTTCTGTTGAAGATTGGTTTTCTATTGCTTTTTCAATGGCAGCTTTTTCGGCTACAGCTTTTGCTTCCATAACATCTTTGCTTTTACCAAGATATTCCGGCAACTCCATTCCTGCCATATCAAACATTTCATTCATTGGAGGAATAGACTTCATGAGTCCTGACAAAAAGTTTGCCGTTGCCGGTTTGCCGTTTTCACCATTCATGGAATCCCAAACAGTTACTTTATCAATCTTAATGTTTTTGATTGCTTCAACTTGAATTTTAACAAGTTCTTCCATTTTATCTGCAATGAGTAGGCGAATCGCTTCGTCTGAACCGCCTGCTGCATCAACCATAGCTTTGAAACCTTCTGCTTGCTTGCTAAGAACTTCCCAATTACCACGGGCTTGCGCTTCCATTTTCGAATAGATTCCATCCGCTTCACCTTTTGCTCGGCGACGCATTTGCTCAGCTTCTGCTTCTGCTTCAATCTCAAGTCGACGTTTATCGACTTCAGCTAATACGATAATATCTGCTTCTTTTGTTGCCTTTTCTTTTTCTGCACGGGCAAGTTCAGCTTGACGTTCAGATTCATAGGCCTCTTTTAATGCTAAGGCTGCTTGAACTTTTTCGGCTGCAGTCGCTGTTCTTAATGCTTCCGCTTCGCGTTGACGCTTCTCAGATTCAGAATTTGCAATGGTTACTCGAGCTTGGTTCTCACCTTCGATTGCGACAGAGTTTGCCGCAGATACACGGATACGTTCATCCCTTTGTGCTTCTGCTTGTCCGATTGAACCATCACGATCTTTTTCAGCCACTGATTTTTTGGCATCGTTAATGGCTTTTGCTGCTGCTTCTTTACCTAATGCTTCTATGTAGCCCGACTCATCCATAATGTCTGTAACGTTCACGTTGATTAATCGTAAACCGATTTTTTTCAGTTCAGATTCAACATTGCGTGATACTGCATCTAAGAATTTATCTCGGTCTGTATTAATTTCTTCAATATCCATTGTTGCAACAACGAGTCGTAATTGACCGAAGATAATATCTTTTGCCAATTCTTCAATCTCTGCAAGTTGCAAACCAAGCAACCGTTCCGCCGCATTTTGCATAATACCGGCTTCTGTTGATATACCTACTGTAAATCTTGAAGGCACGTCAACACGAATGTTTTGCTTTGATAAGGCATTACGTAGATCAACATTGATCGAAATCGGTGTTAAATCCAAAAATTCATACTGTTGAATAACCGGCCAGATAAAAGCAGCTCCACCATGTATACATTTTGAACTGGTATCTAAACCATCAATACTTCCAACTTTACCATAAATAACTAAAATTTGGTCTGATGGGCAACGCTTATATCTTGTGAGCAAGGCTGCCAACGTTGTAAACAATATCAGAACAATGACGACGACAAGAATTAATACTTCAAAATCTCCAAACATACTTACCTCCTAAGTTCTCTCTACAATTAATGTGTGATCCGACAATAACCCTATTACTTTAATTGTCTCTCCCGTTTTAATCGGTGCATCGCTTTTTGTCATTGCGCTACATTCAATTAAACGTTCTTGTACTGTTAACATAACTTTACCTTTACCTTGATTGTTTGGTGGAATCGTCAAATATACTTCACCGGTTTTTCCAATGGTATTAACATAAGAAATATTACCACTTGATTGGAGCTTTGTCATAACATAGAATAAATATCCTACAACGAACATTGCAACCAATCCGGCAATTGTTGCTCCTGTAACGGCAATGAAACCGGATCGTGTATTCGCCAAAATCGCTCCTGTCCAACCAAAAATCGAAAAAAATGCAATTAAACCTCGAAATGTAAAGAAACGAAAATCACCGACAAATCCATCTGAAACAGCATCTGCTTCATCTAAATCAACTTCAAAAATTTCACCGGATTCTCCAAGTCCGTCAAAACCTTCGCTTCCTATTCCATCCATACCATCCATATCACCATCCATATCTGATAAGCCAAGCATAGAAAAAATAGCCTGTATGATCAATATAACGGTTGCCGGTATTGCAATGGTGTAAAAAATTTGTTTAAGTAATATAAGTTCATTCCACCATTCGATCATAGTCTCCCTCCTTTTCCTCATTATTTGTTAAGTCCTTTTCATTATAGTCCAAGGCTTTTTCTATTACAAGGAATAATGTATATCTTATACATCTTCTTGTCCAAACTGTCATTTTCTGTTATTTTATGACATTCGTAACAATATGGGTTGCATCCCATGATCCTGAGAAAGGTGGTGCATAGCATAAATCAATCATACTATACTCTTCCGCTGTCATTCCAGCAAATATAGCAACAGCAAACATATTCACTCGCATAACAACACCCTCTTCACCGACACCTTGAACACCTAGAATTTTATAGGTGTTTTTATCATAGATTGCTTTAAAAACAATCTCATGTTGTGTTTTATAGTATTTGGGGTGATCTGTCGTCTTGATTATTTTTTCTTCTGCAGCATATCCGGATTCTACGGCTTCTTCCTTACTTAATCCGACTCTTGCTAACTCAAGATTTAAAACTTTCACCGCTGCTGAACCGATTGCACCTGTAAAAACTTCGCTCCCCCCGGTCATATTGACACCCACCATTTTTCCGCATTTATTGGCAACAGTTGCTAATGGTTGGTATACATTCTTTTTCTTTTGAAAATGATAGACTTGAGCACAATCACCGGCAGCATAGATATTATCTACATTTGTTCGCATCTGCTGATCGACAACGACCGCTCCGTTTTCTGCCAATTCAATTCCGGAACCCTTTAAAAAATCAGTACTCGGCTTAATTCCTACCGCCATAACAACAAAATCCGTGTTATATCCACCTTGATCTGTTTCGACATAATCGACAATACCATCCCCATTACGATCTTTGAGACGAACGACTTTTTCATTGAGCTTAATATCGACACCGGCTTCAACCAAGGCATTATGGGCATGGGAAGATATTTCTTCGTCAAATGGAAGTAAAATACGATCAAGCAATTCAATAATCCGTACTTTTTTTCCTAACTCTACAAGATTTTCTGCTATTTCTATACCTATATAACCTCCACCGACTATGGTAATCTCTTCAACAGATTTATCCATAATACGCTCTTTTATATCAATCCCATGGTCTAATGTTTTAAGCGGAGATATATTTTCTAATTGAACCCCCTCAAAAGGCGGTATGATTGCGTGTGCTCCGGAAGCAATCATTAATTTATCATAGGTCGTTGTAAAGAATTCATCTTTTTTAAGGTCATGTACTTTAACTTCTTGGGCTTTGGGATCCACACTAACAACTTCATGATAAAGGTGAGCCATAATTCCGGATTCTTTAAATTTTTCCTGTGTTCGAATAATTAATTCTTCATAACTTTGGTTTTCATTGGATATATAATAGGGCATACCGCAAGCCGCATAAGACAAAAAACCACCTTTTTCATAGACGATGATTTCCGCATTCTTATCTTCTCTTCTTGCTTTTGCTGCTGCACTCATTCCTGCTGCAACGCCACCAATTACAACTATTTTCATACCTTTACCTCCTCTTTGGCAAGAAAAGCGATTCTCCCTAAAGAAAATCGCTTTTAATCTACTTATCGTTTTTCTAAACAGTCTTTACAAATCCCTTTTAGAAATACATTTCTTTCTTCAATTTTAAAACCATTAATTTGTTCGATTTGTGTTCTTGGTTCGTGAAGCGGAAAATCAAAAATTTCTTGACAAACTTTACACTGGAAATGGCCATGTTCATTTAAAATCAAATCATAGCGCATCTCATTTCCATTCAGATTAATCACATTAACAATATGATGATCTTCAAAGATCTTTAGTGTATTATAAATCGTTGTCTTTGAAAGCGTAGGAATCGTTGCGATAAGCTCACGATAAATGCTTTCAACTGTCATATGATTTCCTTGTTTTATCAAACATTCATAAACTTTTATTCTTTGATATGATGGTTTAATATCATGTGCATTTAAAAATTCTGTAATTTCTGTCACAGTCATAAAATGCACCCTTTCCTATCTGATTCCTATGCTTCTTCAAAATCCTCTTTACCAACGCCACATAAAGGACATACCCAATCTTCAGGTACATCGTCAAATGATGTTCCTGGCTCTACACCGTTATCTGGATCGCCTGTTTCAGGATCATAAATATAACCACATACTGTACATACATATTTTTTCATAATTGTTACCTCCCAAATAATTTATTTTTAGTAATTACTCCCTTAATATATCGTAAGTCAAAAAAAATGTCAATAAGCAATCCCCTGAGTTTTGAATTGAATATATCTAAAAAACACCAGCAAACCCTTGTGATAGCTGGAATTTTTTTGTCTATATGTTGTATATTTTATATAGCGTAATCTGGCGACATATGTTATAATATATCTATA
>Ga0334898_1004073_pt1 | contig 11214 bp, 12 predicted proteins | sample GraSluR3_MG_10_FD_207228 | JGI IMG/M metagenome (GOLD analysis project Ga0334898, IMG submission 207228) | Sludge microbial communities from methane-producing bioreactor in Wageningen University, Netherlands - Granular Sludge_3_08-R3 | ecosystem: Engineered > Bioreactor > Anaerobic >... | reverse complement strand
AGGCAATAATCAGCCTGATGAGATTAACAGACAAGGAGCCTACCTTCTTCCCGGCTGATTCAAATGCAAGACTTGTTACGGTCCAGAACAGAGCAGTAAGTAATCCTGCTATTTCTCCAAAATATGTTTGCATTGTTCAGGAAGTCAATATTATATTCTTAACCGTAAGAACAAATCAGTCAAGCAAACCGGAAACTGTTTTCCTCAATTCGCCGGCTCTCTTATTTTTTGCTACGATCTTACCATTGCTGTCTACTATCAGGCTCGACGGTATTGAATTGATCAGATACATCCGGGCGACTGCATTATTCCAATAGGCAAGGTCCGAAACATGAGTCCAGGTAAGATGATCATCCTCAATTGCTTTCAACCATGACTGCTTATCTCTGTCGAGAGATACGCCCAACACACCAAAACCCTTATCTTTATAATCATTATACACTGCCACGATATTAGGATTCTCAGTCCTGCATGGCCCACACCATGCTGCCCAGAAATCAAGAAGGGTATATTCATTTTTAGAATAAACATCAGAAAATCTCACAGGATTACCCTGTGGGTCATTCATCTCAAAATCAGGGGCTATACTGCCGATTGCAAAAGCTTTCATCTTCTCAATCCGCTCCTTTAATCTTACCAGTGAGGGTACCTGCAACAACTCCGGTCCAAGCCCGGAGACCAGATCATCCAATTCCTCAACCTCTAATCCGTGCTGTATCCTGTCGAGAAAATAGGGAACAGCAAATGAATTCGGATTGCTCCTTATAAAATCTTTCTGTATGTTGGTAACTCCTTCATAAAGTGCCTGAACTTTTTTCATTAGTTGTCCGGCTCTTGCCGTATCTCCCGAACTGTTGGCTTCACGGGCCTGCTGATAGAGCTCCATATACTCCTCTCCGATCTGCCTCATCTGACGATTTAGCTGTTCATAATCTTCATGAGTAGCCGATCCGGAAACCCTGACTGTTTCAAGAGAATCAACATGGCCGGTAACTGTAATGCTTGTATTCTCAACAAAAATAATTGTTTTTGGCCTCTCCCCTAAAACAGACACATAATAATCCTCAGGGAATTTCACCTCTCCCCTCAATACAGCCTGTCCCTCTTTAATATCGGCTGTATCAACCGGTATCCATTCTGCTTCACCTCTCTTCTCCAAAAGTATCTGTCCCTGCGCACCGCCCAGATTGACTTTAATCTCAAAACCTTTTTCTTTCTGCCTGTTACAGGAGAAAAATGCAATCACTGTTATCAGAACTAAATATTTTTTCACTTTCCCTGTTATTAAATTAAATTTTGTGCAATATAGAAAATCATTAGAACAATTTTAACGTTTATATGTTCTGAAGAATAAATAAGTACAGTATAAAAAGTAAAATTTTTATTTACCCATACCTTATGTTTTTTATAATTAATTGAATAACAATTTAATAAATTTTTAAATTTGCCTAAAAAGGGGGAGAAGCGCTTTTTTAGACCTAACCCATAAATAACTTCTAAAAATATTTTTAAAAGCAAAATGATGCAATACTATTTAAAAACTGTTTTATCCGGAAAAAGCTTTGAGGAAGTGGTGGAACTTGTTAAAGCAGAATTGGCAAAAGAGGGTTTCGGACTGCCATCTGATATCGACATGCAGGATATCTTTAAAAAGAAACTCAGCATTAATTACAGAAAGTACAGGATTCTGGGGGCATGCAATCCTGATTATGCCTACATGGCTGTAAATTATGAACCTGAAATAGGAGTTCTTCTGCCATGCAGTGTTATAGTCCATGAAAACACAGAGGGTGAAACGGAGGTGGCAGCAGTTAATCCTTTGGTTTCGATCATGTCTGCCGGCAATGAAAACCTGAAAGAGATTGCAGAGGAAATTCAGCAAAGGCTTGAAAGAGTGATCAAAAATATCACCTGATCATAATAAGGTTTTTTTCAGTTCGCAGTATCATCCTGTCTCTTACAAATGCCGGGACAGCCTTTACAGTCTCTCCGATGCTGTTTCCGGCAATTAATCTAAATGTATCTGCCGGTTCAATTATTGTGCAATCACCCCTGACGTTAATAAAATAGATATTACCGCCTGCATATACCGGGGAAGAATTAAAATTACCGCTTAATTGCTCCTTCCAGACAGGATTACCGGTTTTAAGGTCCAGACATGTGACCATACCGCGGTCATGTACCATATACATACGGTTATCAACAATAACCGGCGTCGGGATCTGCGGCACCTCATCCTCATATATCCATTTTACATGTGTATCTGTAACATCTCCTTCCCCTGAAGGGTCAATGGCATACTGGCGGGTAAATGACGGCTTGTTCTCCAAAAATATCCATCCGGAATTTACATATACAATTCCGTTGTGGAAGAGGGGCATACTGACAGTGGAATCATAACCATACTCGACTGTCCATACTACCTCTCCCGTATATACATCATGGGCAAAACACATAAAAGCCGAATTGCTGATCATTAGTTTCCGTCTGTTTACATCAATAATAATGGGTGTTTGATAAGATTTCCGGTAAACCGGTTGAATGGGGTCATATATTTCGGCGGGACGGACACTTGTCCAGATTAACTCCCCCGTACGTTTGTTCAGAGAGGCAACATATGGGTCTTCAGTGCCTTCAAGATGCAGAATAAGCATCTCTTTATAAATAACAGGAGAGGATGCCGGCCCCTGCATATGCTCACACGGCAGGTCATCCCTCTTCCAGACCACCTCAAATGTACGTGTGTCTATGCATGCTGTGCCGAACGTGCCAAAATGCACATAAACAAATCCCTTTTCAATGCAGGGAGTCGGGGTGGCATAGGAATTTGTACTGTGTATCCTCTGGGGATTGTTTCTGGTAAATATTAACTTTTCATCGAGCAGCTGACCAGTTTCAAAGTCGAAACATAAAGTATAAAACTCCTTTCCGTTTCTGTCAGCTGAGGTAAGCCATATCTGATCTCCATAAACAACAGGAGAAGACCATCCCAAACCCTTAACAGGCACTTTCCAGACTATATTGCTGCTTTCATCCCAATTCAGAGGTGCACTCTTTACCCTGGCATGACCGTTAAGATCAGAACCTCTGAAATGAGTCCAGTTATATTCCGGCTTATTACAACCGGAAAATGAAAGAAAAATAAGCGTAATAATAAATAAATATGAATGGTATCGCATATTTTGATAATTTTAAATTCTGAAAATATTAAAAAGAAACATATATAAAAATCTAAAATTAAAGATAATTTTAATTGAAACGGACTTAAATTACCATTGATTTGAAAAATTTAAAATTCTTCCGGGCTGCTGCATTCCTGATCATAATTTATACCGTGGGTATTGCAGGATTCATGATCCCTGCCACTAAAGCATTGTTCAGAAACCTGATACCATTGGCTCTGCTTGTAAGCGCCCTGTTACTGATACTGTTTCACAAACCCGGATTTAATGCAAAAACTATCATCACTTTTACAATAATTGCAGTGTTTTCCTTCTTAATTGAAGCACTGGGTGTAAAAACCGGATATATTTTCGGACAATACGACTATGGAGATACTCTCGGCCCCAAAATGGCTGGCACTCCATTACTGATAGGTGTAAACTGGTTGATGCTTGTATATTGCACAAAGGTCATTGCAGACAGTATCACCACAAAAAAATCGATAAGACTTTTTGCTCCTCCCTTTTTTATGGTAATCTACGATTTAATACTGGAACAGGCAGCCCCTTTCCTTGGTATGTGGTCATGGGTTGACGGGAAAATACCGGTCAGGAATTATATCGCCTGGTTCGGGTTATCATTTCTATTCATATTAATGATAAGGCTTTTAAAACTTTCATTTTCCAACAAGCTGGCAGTATATGTTATGATTACTCAGTTTATTTTTTTCGTAATATTAGTCACATACTTTAAACTGATCTGAAATGATTAAGGCCAGACATCACAGGTTTCTTTACCCCTTTTTTGAATGGTACGGATATTTTCTGATGAAAATGCATTTCAAAAGTATCAATATTACAGGTAATTATATAAAAGATGACCTGCCCGTATTAGTTATCTCAAATCATTTCAGCTGGTGGGACGGATTTTTTATTTCTACACTTAACCGGAAAATAATCCATAAGAAATTCCATGTAATGATGACTGAAGAGCAATTGTTAAAATATTGGTATTTAAGTTACACAGGAGGATACTCAATAAAAAAAAGATCAAAAAGTTGCTTTGAATCATTAAGATACACAATCAGCCTCCTCGAAAAATCAGAAAACATGGTAACCATCTTTCCACAGGGCCGGTTTGAACCGGTCTATATGCAACCTCTCCGCTTCCAAAAAGGTATTGAATGGGTGTTAAAACACCTGAACAATGAGATCCGGATCATTTTTGCAGCAAATCTGATTGAATACTCTGATTCTGCTAAACCCGAACTGAATATCGTGTTTAAGGAGTATGCCTGTAAAAACAAAGACATCACTGAAATTCAGGATGACTACAACCAATTTTACAGAAAAAGCTATCTTGACATATCAGCACACAAAAATCAACACACATGATCTGCCTGGCTTATATAACCATCCTGATCTTTGCATTAAGGTTTATAATAGCATCTGTTAATATCCTCTTCAGTCCGGCACTGAAAATCCGGAAAATCCGGGATAAGCCGGTGGTGTCCGTACTTATCCCTGCCCGGAATGAAGAAAATAACATCCGGAATATACTGAATGATCTGACAAAACAGGATTATACCGATATAGAGGTGATAATTTTCAACGATCAGTCAACTGACAGAACGGCAGAATTGATATTACCCTACACAAAGTCAGACCGGAGATTCCGGCTCATCAATTCAGAAGAACTGCCTGACGGATGGATTGGTAAAAACTACGGCTGCTACAGACTTTCTCAAAAAGCAACAGGTGAATATTTACTGTTCCTTGATGCAGATGTAAGAATAGGCAACAGCCTTATAGAGAGCGCCCTGGCACAAATGCAAAAATACCGGCTGAAACTTTTATCCATTTTCCCGAAACAGGAAATGGTAACTTTAGGTGAAAAAATTACCGTGCCGGTAATGAACATCATATTGTTGTCATTACTTCCAATGATACTTACCAGGGAGAGTAGCAAACCATCACTTTCAGCAGCAAACGGCCAGTTTATGTTATTTGATAAAAATTCTTACATGAATATACAACCACATCTGCTTTTAAAGAATAACCGGGTAGAGGATATCTTAACTGCAAGATTATATAAAAAAGAGGGACTTAAAATGCAATGCATGACGGGCAACGATTCAATAAAGTGCAGGATGTACCAGGGTGCCGGAGAGGCTGTACGCGGCTTCTCAAAAAATATTACCGAATTCTTCGGGGGCAGTCATATCGTTGCATTTCTTTACTGGCTGTCGGGCAGTTTTGGAATTTTTGCAGTAATCTTATGCCTGCCTTTAATATATGCTTTAGCCACTGTTGCACTTATTGCCGGAATCACTATCTTCGTATCACGGGCAAGCCTGCAGCCGGCATTGCAAAATATTACCTTGTCGATCCCTCAACAGTTGGCAACAGGAGTTATGCTTTTTCATTCATTGAAAAATAAATTATTAAAACGAACCAGATGGAAAGGAAGAGATATCTCCTGATTGCAGTGATCATGTTCAGTGGTTTGATATTACCTGCCCAGACACACTATCAGCAGATCATATACAATGCATATATCTCAGGTAATATGGAAAGCTGGAGGAAGGCTGTTTCGGAAATGGAATTACAAAAATACAGCAGTATTGATTATCTTCTCGAATTGATTAACTACCAATATGGGTATGCCGCATGGTGCCTGAGTAATAAAAATACTAAAGAAGCCGGGCTTTACATCGCAAAAATAGAGTCTAACCTCGAATATTTAAAATCAGTTACAGGTGAGTCTTCTGAATTTCATTCTTATAAAGCAGCACTGTATGGATTCAAACTGGGACTTAATATCTGGAAAGCTCCTGTTTTAGGCAAAAGGAGCATGACTCATGCACAAATGGCGTTGGAAAAAGACAGTATGAATCTGCACGCCAACCTTGAAATGGGAAATATTTGGAACTATATGCCTGAGCTGTTTGGAGGCTCTAAGTTTAAAGCTCTTAACTACTATACAAAAGCCATAGAGATCATTGAACAACAAAAAGGGGGAACAAAAAACAGCTGGACTTATCTGAACCTTTTGGTTCTGGCCGGACAGGCTGCTAATCAGCAGGGGAACAAAGTACAGGCTGTTAATTTTTTTGAAAAGGCTCTTGAAACAGAACCCGGTTTTATCTGGGTCAAAAACGAACTATTGCCATCTTTAAAAAATGATCAGTAATATGCAAAAAAAAGTATTAATCGTTGGCGCCGGTTTAGCAGGACTGGCAGCGGCTTTAAGATTGTCGGCACGAGGCTTCCATGTCGAACTTGTTGAAAAAAACAGTCAGGCAGGCGGACGGCTGAACCAATTAAAAGCCAAAGGCTTCACATTCGATACAGGGCCAAGCTTCTTCAGTATGTCGTATGAATTCGACGAATTTATTAAAGATGCCGGCATCAGTATGCCTTTTAAATTTGTTGAACTGGATCCTCTTTACACTGTTAATTTTTCAGCAACGGATAAGACTTATACAATGTATAAAGACCTGGCTAAACTGGAACATGAGTTCCGGGACACGGAGCCTGACCTTAAAAAAAAGATGACAGCTTATCTTAACACCGGGAGAAAAATATTTGACGGAACGGTTGACCTTGTTGTTCGCAGAAATTATAATTCCCTTATACACTATTTCATTACACTTATGCAGGCGCCCCCACAGCTGCTGCCTGTGCTGTTCCGAAATTTCTGGCAACAGGTTTGCAGATACTTTGATTCAGACGAAGTAAGGCAAATACTTTCACTTGTAGCATTTTTTGTGGGACGCACTCCGTTTGACACTCCGGCTGTTTATTCACTGCTCTCATACACTGAATTCATACATAATGGCTACTTTAATGTTCAGGGCGGTATGTATAAAATTGTTGAAGGCTTGTGCAATGAGTTGCAAAAACAGAATATAAAAATCCATTATAACACAGAAGTAACCGGATTCAAAAACTCAGACAATAAAATCAAACAACTTCATGATGCCAACGGGAATGTATGGGAAGCGGACATATTTCTCATAACTGCAGATGCAGCCTGGTTCAGGGGAAAAATATTAGAGCGGCCTGCCTTTTCTGAAGAGAGGCTTGACAAGATGAAATGGACTATGGGGACTCTCACTTTCTATATCGGCATTAACACAAAAATACCTCATATACAACACCATAATTATTTTCTTGGCAGCAATTACAGGGAGTATGCCGACAAGGTATTTACCAATCCCGGGACTTTAGAAAAGCCTTACTATTATGTTAATGTACTTTCGGGTACCAATCCTGATTGTGCCCCCGAAGGCTGTGAAAGCCTCTTTTTTGTCTGTCCTGTACCCGACTTAAGATTTAAACCTGACTGGGAAGACAGGGACGAAATAGTGAATAGCATTATTAGCGATTTCAGTGAGCGTATCAATCTGGATATAAGCAACAAAATAATTACTAAAACAATTTATACCCCACTGGAATGGAGAGATCAGTATAACCTCCATAAAGGGAGTGCCCTGGGACTGGCACATGACATGAATCAAATAGGGGGATTCAGACCCAAAAATTTTGATGAAACTTATAAAAACCTCTTCTATGCAGGTGCCTCAACAATACCGGGAACCGGATTGCCTATGGTTATAATCAGCTCTAAATTAGCCGTTAAAAGAATCGAAAAATATGAAGCAGCTTTATGATGTTAATGCCTTTGATTGTAGCAGGATAACTGCCAGAAACTACAGTACCTCCTTCTCATTCGGGATAAGATTATTTAAAAAAAAGTACAGGCCTGCAATCTATGCAATATATGGGTTTGTGAGGTTTGCAGACGAGATAGTCGATACCTTCAGTGATATCAATCAAAAAGAGACGCTTGATAAGTTTAAGAAGGATACCGCCGAAGCTTTCATGTCCGGATTTAGTTCAAATCCGATACTGCACAGCTTTCAGAAGATTGTAAAAATCTATGACATCAATGAAGAATATATCACTGCTTTTCTGAAAAGCATGGAGATGGACCTGACAAAGAAAACCTATTCAGAAAGGGAAATCAGGGACTATATTTATGGGTCAGCAGAGGTTGTGGGACTGATGTGCCTGAAAGTGTTCTATAAAGGGCGGCCAAATGAATTTGACAAACTCACATACCCGGCACGGAAACTGGGAGAAGCTTTTCAAAAAATCAATTTCCTTCGGGATATACGCTCCGATTACCTGGATAACGGAAGATGTTATTTCCCCGGAATAGACTTTGATAATTTCACTGTAGAACAGAAACGAAAAATAGAAAATAATATTTCAGACGATTTTACAGAAGCCTCAGCAGGAATATCCAAATTGAACAGCGATGTCAGGCTGGGCATTTTCCTTGCTTACAACTACTATGTCCAGCTGTTGAAAAAAATATGCAAAACATCACCTCAGCAATTATTGAATCAACGATACCGGGTATCAAACCTGATAAAAGTATTTATACTTATTAAATCCTGGGTTTATTTCAAGCTCGGAATGATATAAAAATACTATTGCCCTACCTGTATTTTCAGCCATGCAGGACGGTTTGTGGTAATTTTATTTACTCCCAAACTGATCAGCCTCTCAGCTTCCGCCGGATCATCGACAGTCCATGCAAGTACTTCCAGACCTTTTCTGGCTGCAGATCTTACAATTTTTTTATCTACAACGGAGTGGTGAAGGTTTACACCTGCAAGACCATGATCAGCAGCCTCTTTTATCTTCTTCTTAATCGCTGATCTGTCAGAACTCAGCCAGTAACATTTATTTCCGGGGAATGCCGCCCTGGTATCAATTATAGTTTCCCATCCAAAACTAATGAATACTATCTGATCAACCTTTCCGCTTCTCTCAATACATTCTTTCATTGCGGGAATAACCTCACTCCCGCATTTGATCTCTACTACAAGAGCTTTCCCTTCCGGAACTGTTTCAATAATTTCAGAAAGAAAAGGTATTTTTTCACCTTTAAATTTTTCATCCTTCCATATTCCGGCATCAAGTTCACGCAATAAGTCTGAGGAAGAAGACTTAACAACCATGTTATTTTTTGTTTTACATATCCTTTTTGTGTCTTTATCGTGAATTACCATTACCCTGTTGTCTTCAGACAGATGTATATCTATCTCAACTGCATCAGCCCCCAGTTCCCAGGCAAGCCTGGCAGCGGCGACAGTATTTTCAGGCGCCAGATAAGATGCACCTCTGTGGGCAATATAATAAGGTTGGGCAAAAAGGCTGGTTGACCAAAGAAAAATGAAAATTATTGACCTTATCTTCATAAACCTGATTTTTAAAACAACCCGCAATATAAAAAGGAAAAAATAATTTTTTAACTAATATTGTAAAAAATTACAGCCTGTTATCTGAATATAAAAGTACTTCAGAACGAATGAGTGAAAGAAAGAAAACACAAACCGAAGATTACAACAAAAACAATCTTATTGAAAACCTGTTAAATAAGCTCCTGACAGGCGTGTTAACATTAATATCTTACCTTCCTTTCAATTTGACTTATCTCCTCTCTGACTTTCTCTGCTTTATTATCAGCAGGGTTATAAAGTACCGCCGTAAAGTAATCCTTGACAATTTGCAATATGCCTTTCCCGAAAAATCAGCTGAGGAGATCCGCCTGATAATGAAAAAATTTTACAAGCACTTTTCAGACCTGATACTGGAAACTGTTAAACTACATACCATAAGCGACTATGAGCTAAACAGCAGAATAAACGTTCACGGGCTGGATATAGCTGAAAGCTATTTCAAACAGAACAAAAGTCTGATTGTCCTTGCTATGCATCACAATAACTGGGAATGGTCAAGTATAATTCAAAAAAAGGCAAACCATAAAATATTAATAATATATAATCCTGTCAGGGGAAATAAAACATTTGAAAAGTTTCTAATCCATTCAAGGGAAAGATGGGGAAGCAGATGCGTGCCGGTTAACAGATCAGCGAGGGCAGCGCTTGATTTTCATCACAGAGGTATTCCCTCTGCTTTATGGTTAAGCGCAGATCAGACTTCGCCAGCTAATTCAAAATTCTGGACTATCTTTCTGAACCGAGAAGCCCCTTTTTTCTCCGGACCGGAAAAAATTGCAGCCAGGACCAATGCCCCTGTCATTTTCCAGCATATTAAAAAAACAGGAAGGGGAAGATATGAATTTCACTTCACAACTCTCATTGAAAAACCTACAGAGGCAGATCCGGATGAAATACTCCTGTCATATGTCCGCAAGATGGAAGAGATAATACGGAAGGAGCCTGAATATTACCTCTGGTCACACCGGCGCTGGAAACATAAAAGACCTGAAGGGATACCCCTGACCCTCTGATTTATCCCTCAGTTTGAAACAACTTTCAGTCCGATTATAGAGCAAATAAGTGTTACAATAAAAAAAAGACGCCAAAATTCGGCAGGCTCATTAAAGACCAGGATCCCTACAAGAACAGTTCCCGTTGCCCCCACACCTGTCCATACTGCATAAGCAGTGCCAATGGGCAGATGCTGAGTTACTTTAATTAATAAATAACCGCTTATTGCTGCACATATCACAAAGCCGGCATACCAGTATGTGGCAGTGAGTCCTGTTGATCCCCTGGCTTTCCCAAGGCAAGATGCAAACCCTGCCTCAAAGAGGCCGGCTATAATCAGTAGTATCCAATTCATTTCATTTAACTGACAAAGTAAGATATCACCGGCAAAAATAATAGATAATATTTTAATTATTTTAAACTCTCCTGTTCTTTTTCCTGATTTTGATCCGGAAATAAAAAAGAGCTGCAGCAATGATCCAGAGTGGCCATATTTTAATTACGAAAAGTATAATATCAACAAATCCATACCAACCTTTCGACAATGATTGCTTTAATTTCTCTGCGAACTTGTCACGGGCTTCAGGATTGAACTTAAAATCCTTTTGTTCAGATATTGTCAGATTAAGAGTGCTGTAATCAACCAGGTCGTTCAAATATTTGAGCCTCCCGGTGGTACTCTCAATCTCCTCTTCTAAAATACGTATCTTCTCTTCAATGTCTAATATTTCCCTGACGGTATT
>Ga0334898_1004067_pt1 | contig 11223 bp, 3 predicted proteins | sample GraSluR3_MG_10_FD_207228 | JGI IMG/M metagenome (GOLD analysis project Ga0334898, IMG submission 207228) | Sludge microbial communities from methane-producing bioreactor in Wageningen University, Netherlands - Granular Sludge_3_08-R3 | ecosystem: Engineered > Bioreactor > Anaerobic > Unclassified... | reverse complement strand
AAATTCCCACCCAATGATTATAATTGGCAGTATTTTGATCAATTTTGTTATTATCTCCTTGAACTGAAATTCCCCCACCATTATATGTAACTATATTGTAAGAAACCGATCCAAAAACACCCGTAACTGAAATTCCAAAACCGCTGTTATCAATTACATTAAAATTTTCAGTAACATTGGCATGGTCCCCGATCACTGTAATACCATTACCATAGCTCAAAGAATTAAGTTTATTCTCAATACTTCCCATGACATTTGAACTTCCGTAAATGGAACTTAAAGTGGAGATATAGTCCAAAGCCGCAGGGACAGATACCATCTCAGTGATTGTATCCGTGAAAAACTCCATTAGAGTAACTCCTAATTCACCCATAAATGTGCTATTATACAATCTAGAATTAAAAAGTTTTATTTTTTCTTTAAAAATTGTATAAGCATTTGAAAGTTCCTGATAAGATTGAGACATCAATTCAGAAGGAATAATTGGAGCAGAATAATAATTACCGTTACTATTTACAGTATTCCCTGAAACGTACGCATAATCACCAGTAATCAATATTCCATTACCACCATTATTAGTGACAGCCGGATTACTATTAACAACAGCGGTTTTCCCTTGAACATTAATACCATTACCACCGTTATGAGTCACAGTATTTCCAGAAATATGTGCATAATCACCTGTGACTAATATTCCATCTTTCTTATTATTTGTTACAGTATTCCCAGAAACAACTGCATATTTACCTGTAATTGAGATTCCATTTTCAATACTATTGGTTACAATATTATTCGAAACAATTGCATAATCACCGATAACAGATATCCCTATATTACCTTTATTGGTTACAGTATTTCCATAAATATACTCGTTATCCCCTGTAACGGATATTCCGTTACCACCATTATCAGTCAAAGTACTTCCTGTAATATTCACATTGTGCCCTGGTGCATAAATCCCGTCCTGACCGTTATTGTAGATGTTGAATCCGTTGAGGTTGATGTTATCTCCAATCACGTAAAGTCCATAACGTCCATTGTCATGTATGGTATTATCTGGTGTGATGACGGCGTTGTTTCCCGTGGTGTATAGTCCGTCTTGTCCATTCCATGTGGCGGTGTTGTATGAAAGAGTTGTGCCGGAGACAGTTGCACTGGTAGTGACTGATATTCCAGTTCCACTATTATTAGTTGCAATATTCCTTAAAATCGTTGCATTGTTACCAGTGACGGTTATTCCATTGTGATGATTATAGGTCACAGTATTGTCAGTGAGAGTAGCACCATTACCATTGACAGATATTCCATCCTGCCCATTACCAGTGGCAGTGTTACCAGAAACAGTTACACTGTCACTTTGTACATTTATTCCATTATTATGGTTATAGTTGGCAGTGTTTCCGGAAATGGTTAAATTTTGGCCAGAAACATTTATTCCATTCTGGCTATTGTTATTAGCCGTGTTTCCCTGAATTTCTTCATTATTTCCAGAAACAGAAATCCCATCAACACCATTATCCGTGACAGTATTCCCCTGAATATGGAAATTATTTCCAGATACACAAATACCATCCTGACCATTATTATAGATGGTAAATCCTGAAAGATTGATGTTATCTCCCTGCACATAAAGTCCATAACCACCATTATCATGAATGGTATTGTCTGGTGTGATAATAGCAGCATTACCCACAACATTAATCCCATCACCAGTATTACCCACGGCTGTGTTTCCAGATATAACTATACCTGAATCCAGAGCATCACCAGTTACAGATATTCCTATTCCACCATTGTTGGTTACAGTATTTCCAATAACCCGTTCATTATTACCGATAACGGTTATTCCATTTCCACCATTAGAAGATACATTATTGTCTGTGATGGTGTTACCATCACCATAGACATAAACCCCAGTACTTAAATTGTTAATCACGTTATTCTCATCTATGGTATTTCCTGGAGATGAACCATCGAGATAAATTCCATTAACCGAACAATTAACAGTATGATGGGTTATTAAATTGTTAGAAGAATTTATCAGATAAATTCCGAAATTATAAAATCGACCATTGGTTATCGCGAAAGAGTTGTTGTTAAGCCAGTTATCAGCAGAGTTCACCAAATAAATTCCACAATAGTAATAGTAATCAGCTTCAAGGGGATCATTGTTTATAATGAATGAATTGCCGTTAACATAGTTGTAAGCAGAGTTCACCAAATAAATACCATAATAATAGTAGTGCGTCAGGTCATTGTAATCATATAAATAGTCGCTTGTATTTACGTGGATATCATTGCTGTTAATTCGGTTGTTTGATGAGTTCTCAAGGTAAATTCCATAATAATAGGGATCATAAAACAAGAAAACACGGAACCCACTATGCGCAAAATCAATTTCAGTTCTGGTAGTTATGTTGACTGAGTTGTTTTCTACACTGTTGTTTGCCGAGTTATATAAATAAATTCCATAATTATGGAGATAAAACCGAACAAGTTCCGAATTTTCAAGATCAGAGAAAGATCTGATGATATGTGTGTTTATATTGATTGAGTTGTTTTCTATAATATTGCCGGGTGAATTATCTAAGTAAATTCCAAAGTAATCAAGAGAATATGTTGGGCTACAATAATTTACTGTTAACCAATTTTTACTTACCAAATCTACATTATTTCTCAGGATTCTGTTATCAGAGGAATTTTTTAGCACAATGCCATAAGCACTTTCATGCCAAAGACCATAATGGTTTTCAATGTTTCTTCCAATGAAATTTTCTAATATGATATTTTGGGAACAATTTTCCAAATAAATTCCCATACCACAGTTATAGATTGTGTTATTATAGATTGTGTTGTTAGTGGAATTTTTAAGATATATTCCATATTCGCTATTTTGAATTATATTTTCACTTATTATGGTTCCTGAAGCGTTTTCTAAGTTAATGCCATTAGAAATAGTATTACTAAACTGATTACCTGATATTAGAGTTCCTGTTGATTCATGAATTAGTATCTCGTGGGTAATGGAGTCAAATGTGTTTCCAGATATTATGGTCTCAGAAGAGTAATCAAGAATGATCCCATTAGAAGCCTTAATTATCTGGTTCCCATTTATCGTGGTATTAGAAGAATTTATAATTTTAATTGCATTGTCATTTATTGGGTTAATAAGTAGATTGTTCTCAAAATCAAAAGTATTCCCAGATATGATAATATGGGAAGAGTTATTTAACACAATACCATTAGGGGCCTGAATAAGCTGGTTTCCAATAATGGTGTTGTTAACAGAATTTAGAATTAAAATTCCATTCATGAAAAAGTATATTTCATCATTAAACTCAATTATATTATTTGATATTATATTTCCATGTGACCATTCAAGTATTATGTCATTATAATACGTATTAGTTATGTTATTTTCCATTAAAGTGTTGTTAAAAGAGGATTTTAAATTAATTCCATTCCAACCGTAGTTCACCATATTTCCACTAATTGTGTTTCCTGATGAATTTTCTAGAGTTATACCATTAAGATTATTGGTTATAACGTTTCCTGAAACTGTGTTGTTAACAGACTCTATCAGATATATTCCGTTTTCACGATTAGTCATAACATTTCCACTAATTGTGTTTCCTGATGAATTTTCTAGAGTAATTGAATAAGTATAACTACCAAAATAATCATCAAGAAACTGGTTTTCAATGATAGTATTACACGTAGAGTCTTTTAAACAAATTCCACGGAAGTTATAATTGAAATTGTTCCCGATTAACGTGTTTCCTGATGAATTATCCAAAAATATTCCTGCGTTTTCATTCATAGATAGGGTACAACTTTCAATCCAGGAATTAGTAGTATTAAAAAGGAATATTCCATTATCATTCGAGTAAACAACTATATTTTTCAAGGTAATGTTATTACATGAGATCAATGCCAAATACCCCATAGGAATTCCATCAAAGGTGAGTCCATCGTGCCCTATTATATAATAAATAGGATTACCATCTTTGATGTTAGTGGTATCAATATCTTGAACATAATCCTGAACACCATTCCCCAAAATACCAAAAGTGTAAGGGTTACACTCAAAAACGTTATTTTTCAAGATATTTTCAGGCGAACTATTTATAATAATTCCATAGTACCGATTATACCTTATATTATTATTTGAAAACTGATTGTTGGATGATGAATAGATGCCAATTGCAATACAATTATTTGACATATTTATTGAGGAAAATGAGTTATTTTGAGAATTTAAAAGGTATATTCCATACTCAGAATATTCTAGATCACATTTTTCAAATACTGAATTTGTTGTATTTACAATCAAAAATGCACTATATTTTTCATCAGCACCATTAATGCCACTAACATTAATATATATGTTTTTTACAGTGATGTTATCACAATTAATTAAAGCTAAACATCCTAATGATGTTCCATCGAAAATCAATCCTTTCTGACCTACAATATAATAAATCGGATTTTCATTTAAGGAATTACTTGTATCAATATCCTGAATATAGTCCGAAACGCAATTTCCATCAACCCCAAAATCAAAGAGAACATTATTTCGTAAGATGTTTCCTGGTGAAGATTTTAGGTAAATTCCCTTGTTTAAATTTCCCTCAAGGGTATTTTCTGGAGATGAACTTAAAAGTATACCAAAATATAATTCGTTACCATTTAATGTGTTTTCAGCTATGGTGTTATTAAAAGATGATTCAAGATAAATGCAGTTCTTTATGTTACCCGGAGTCTCTATATAATTATTATATGTGTTCATAAAAACTGCTCTAGACACGGGTCTAAACTGGCCAGAGATATCATTAAAAGTAATTATGTTATTGTAGGCGGATTTGAGATAAATTCCATTACCCCCCTTAAAGGATATAGTATTATCAGTAATGTTACAGTTGCTTGCAGAATCCAAAAATATTCCATTTCCACTCCAATCAACAACTATATTAATTCTTTTTATGGTTGAGCCACTTCCAGTGTTAGTTATAGTAAAAGTATTCTCGTTAGGATCTGCTGCGTGAACAGTTACAGTCACTCCAGAAGCTGATCTAATAGTGAGTTTTTTATACAAAATTACATTTTCCACATAAGTACCTGAGTTTATTTCAATAATATCTCCATTCTGAGTAGAGGGGTCATCAATGGCATCTTGAATATTAGCGTAGGCATTTGTGGTGTTAATGTTTATAATTGGAATATTTAATGTGAAATCTTCAATTTGTACTGGTGCCTGGTTCCCTGCTTGGTCTACAGCCATAAATTTGAGTTCTGTAAACAAAGTAATAATGTGTATTGGACTAGTATATCTGGTGCTGGAGGTTGTGGGGTCACTGCCATTAAGTGTGAAATAAATAACAGGATTTGGATCAAAATCATCAACAACATTGAACGACACATATATTGGAGTATCGTAAACACCACCTACAAGACTAGCAGACACATTCGGAGCTGTTGTGTCAATAACAACAGAGATATAGATTGTTTCTTTATCCAATGAAATTGTGATGTTTGCTGTGCCGGAAGTGGTTGAATCACGGTTAAACGTTGCATTAGCACGGCCATTTCTAGTATAACAGATGCCAGTTACAGTACCCAGATCCGTTGTGAAATTCACCGGAATTCCATCTGGAATACTGCCTGAGGAAGATTTATCGTCACCCCTATTGTTATGAGTTAAATCAACAGTAATAACAGAATTTTCATTTGTAACGGAAGTATCAGCAGTTGTATTTAAAACAAGCCATGGATCATAATCAACCATACCTCCGGGCATGTAAATGTCACTATGGCTAGCTGATGAAATTTGGGGAGTGTTTGAACCCCACCAGTTATTTACTGCAGTTACAGTGCCACTTCCAACTTTATAAAGTCCATATCTACCATTTCCAGCAATTCTGTTAAAACTGATAATAGCTGAAGAGTTGTAAAGGTAAATTCCATCATAAGTGTTGTTGTTTATTATATTACTGGTTATTATGTTGTTTTGGGTGATGTAGCTGTAGGTTCCGTATTGATTTAAGGTTAAGATGTTGTTCTGGATGTGATTATCATTAGAATTGTTGTTTAAGTAAATTCCATACCTACTACTCGAAAAATTATTGTACTGGATGTTGTTGTTATCAGAATTGGTGTTCAGATAGATTCCAGTGTTGTTGCTGTTATTAATAGTGTTTTGAATTATGGTGCTTTGTGTGCTATTGGAAAGATAAATACCATAATAGGTAGTGTTAAGAATAGTATTCCCAATTATGGTGTTATTTTGGGAATTATACGTGTTGATTCCGTATTGGTTGCCCCTTAGTGTGTTATTTTGGATTTTATTGTTATTGGAGTTGTTGTTGATGTATACTCCAATCCTGGCGTTATTATAAAGTGCATTTTGGTTTACTGTATTGTTTTGACTATTGTACAGATAGAGCCCATAGTTGCTGCCAGTGATGTTATTTTGAGATATAGCTGTGTTATTCACGTTGTTAAGATAAAAAGCATAGGAACGACAGTTATTTACTTCATTTCCGGACAAAAAATTATTCAAAGAATTCCTAACAACAATTCCATTTAAATTTGATGTTAAAATGTTTTCCAGGATATAATTGTCATTGGAATTAGTATTGAGATAAATTCCAGTACTATTACAACCATTTACCGTGTTTAGAGTTATAGTGTTCTGTACACTATTAGAAAGATAAACACCATAAGATAAAGCGTTAGATATAAAATTCCCTGCAATAATGTTATTTAAGCAATTGTAAGTATTGATTCCGTATTGATTGCCCGTTAGCGTGTTATTTTGGATGTTGTTATTATTGGAATCTGTATTGACGTATATTCCAATTCTGGTGTTGTTAGCCACAGTGTTTTCAGTTAGACTATTGTTTTGAGCATTATAGAGATATATTCCATAATTGTTGTTAGTTACGTTGTTTTGATCAACGATGGTGTTATTAGAGTTTTTAAGATAAAAAGCATAAGAAGTACTGTTATTTACAGTGTTACCCATTATTTGGTTGCTTATTGAGTTAAATATGCGAATTCCGTATGGGTTGGATGTTAAAAAGTTGTTCTGAAGGTAGTTGTTATTAGAGCCTGTGTTGAGGTAGATTCCAGTACTGTTACTGCAATCTATGATGTTCAAGTTTACAGTACTTTGCGTACAATTAAAAAGATAAATACCATAATAAGTAGTGTTAAGAACATTATTCCCACTTATGGTATTGTTTTGGGAATTGTATGCATTAATTCCATATTGGTTGCCAGTAAGGTTGTTATTTTGAATATTATTATTGTTAGAATTGGTGTTGACATATAGTCCGATCTTACTGGTGTTGGTTACCGAGTTTCCCGTTAGATTGTTGTCCTGTGCATTGTAAAGATATATCCCGTAATTATTGTTGTTAAAGTTGTTCTGACTTATGAGAGTATTATTAACGTTGCTGAGATAAACAGCATAAGAACTACTGTTATTAACCGTGTTACTCATTACCTGGTTGTTTATTGAGTTAATGACATATATCCCATAAGGAGTAGACGTTAAAAAGTTGCTTTGAACGTAATTATTATCGGAATTTGTATAAACATATATTCCAATACGGCCGATGTTGCTTACCGTGTTATCACTAATAAGATTATTGGCACTTTTATAGAGCCGAATTCCATCATAATTTCCTGTAAAAACATTTCCAGTGATCACAGAGTCATTTGCGGAGTTCAAGTATATACCGGAGGAACTTGTAGCACCAGCTATTATAAAATTCCGTATGGTTGAACCACTACCCAGTGAATTAATAGTAATAACGGGTTTGGAGGAGTTTAAAGCTTGAATAGTAACTAAATCAGAAGCAGAATGTAAATTTATTTTTTTATTAACAACTAAATTTTCAGTATAAGTATATGCAGTTCCATTGTTATCGTTTACAATGATTGTGTCGTTTTCCGATGCATTATTAACAACCGATTGAATGCTACTTCCCACACTCACATTCCAATCCGCAGCTGCAACAGCCCCCGTGAAAATTGCTAACACTGCCAAAAAAATTATAAAAATCGAAATTCTCCTTACTCCACCCATAAATGTTCCTCCATTATAAAATTACTATTTAATAATAACCTCACCACAAATATTGGACTAATACTTATATTTAATACTTTCTATTCATATCCTACACTATAGAAAATATCCATTTTGGTATTATAAAAAGGATAATTCGAAATTTAATTTGCCTAAAGTAAGTTAAAATCATTATTTAGTCAAATAACTTGATAATAATTTTTAAATTAACTAAATATACTTTTTAAATAAATTTAATTAGTAATCAAGAAAAATTAGAATAAAAATAAGTGTTATCTTAATAAATCAGCAAGTTAATAAAATCAACAATGGAATTAATCAATTGAAATGCATTAAAATTTCAATCAAATTTAATTATCCTTTTTATGCCACTCCCAGGCAGTGCTGATGATTTTAGTTAGGTCATCATATTGGGGTTGCCATTTAAGAATGTCTCGGGCTTTCTGAGAACTTCCAACCAGGACCGGAGGATCACCCGGTCTTCTCCCGGTTTCAGTGGCTTTTATCTCTTTCCCAGTGACTTTTCTGGCTTCTTCTATTACTTCCCGGACTGAGAATCCATTACCGTTTCCCAGGTTGAATACATCACTACTTCCCCCGGATTCTAAGTATTTAAGGGCTTTTATATGGGCATCAGCCAGATCAGTGACGTGGATGTAATCCCTGATGCAGGTACCGTCAGGGGTGGGGTAGTCAGTTCCAAATATCTTAATATCTTCTCTTTTACCCATGGCAGCGTCCAGTATGAGTGGTATGAGATGGGTTTCCGGGTCATGTCTTTCCCCTACTTCACATTCGGGATCAGCACCGGCGGCGTTGAAGTAACGGAGGGAAACATAACGAAGCCCATATGCAGAGCTGTAGTCCTTTAAGACCTTTTCCACCATGAGTTTACCCTGGCCGTAGGGGTTTATTGGGTTCTGGGGATGGTCCTCGGTTAATGGTATTTTCTGGGGATTTCCGTAGGTGGCACAGGTTGATGAGAAAACCAGCTTCTTCACCTTGAATTCATTCATCACCTGGAGGAGGTTCAGGGTGTTTCGGAGGTTGTTGAGGTAGTATTTCTGGGGGTCTTCCACTGATTCCCCTACATAGGTGAATGCTGCAAAGTGCATCACTGCTTCTATCTCATACTTCCGGAACACATTCTGGATTGATTCCAGATCACCAAGATCCACTTCTTCAAAGACTCCCCATTTCAGGAAGTCCTCATGTCCGTAGCTCATGTTATCCAGAACCACTGTTTCGTATCCTGCCAGGTTAAGCTCCTTATTGGCATGGGAGCCTATGTATCCTGCCCCTCCAGTTACCAGTATCATGGGTAATGGTTAGATTATTATTGCATTTAATTGCATCGAGTATGGATCTCCACTCCGAAATATGGATACATGTGGACGAATTACCAATGAAAGAATTACTAATGGAAATAAAGGGAAGTAAATTTATATGTTATAAAATCATCTTATTAATTAAAAAGAAACTGATTGATTCTGAAAAACTAGTATTAAGAGGATAAATATGCGCCGAGTATACTTTTTAATCATGCTATGCATCATCATCATAATGGTGGCTGCATCTGGTTGCACCCATGATGACTTAGATCCACTGAATTACACACCTTCATCTTCCAATAACAGTAGCTCCAGTTCCACTGCAGTTCCAAGCACTACCACTACCACCAGTTCATCCAGCTCCAGCAGTCCCCACACTGAGGTGAGTGGTAAATGTTACAAGGTAGTGGATGGAGATACCATAGATGTGGAGGGAGTGGGTAGAGTGCGCTTTGTAGGGGTTAACACTCCTGAAAGGGGTGATTCTGGTTATCAGGAAGCCAAGGAATACGTTAAAAATATGTGTCTGGGTAAAACCGTGGGCCTGGATATTGATGATGCTAAGAACAAGGACAAGTATGACCGTACACTGGCCGTGGTCTACGTGGGTGGTGTGAACCTCAACCAGGAGCTCTTGAAGAAGGGTTATGCTGAGGTGATGTATATTCCCCCATCGGAGTTCAATCCTTATAAATGGACATAATAATTGAATAAACTACCATTATGCCCCTAATAATATTGATTAAGTGTATTTGTAATTTAATTATAGTTTAGAAAGCATACCATAAATTAAAATAGAATTTATATATCAAAATAGGATGTATAGCGTTGGAATTAGATTATAATCCTTAATAATATCAAAAATAAGGGATTATGAAGAAAAAAAATCTGAATTAGTTTATAATATGATAATTAAGGAGTGAACCTATAGTACTCCCCATCAGTAAGCTTAATTTTCTTTATAATTCCCTTATTTTCCAGGGAGGTTACCAGATTGTACATGCCGATGCTGCTTAACTCCAATTCCGCGTAGAGGAAAGTGCCCTCCAGCAATGTCCTGGAAATGTTCCCGGATTCATCCACCAATTTTTGAATTAACTCCATGGCCTTCAGTTCCTTTTCCGAGAACTGTTCCTCCAGTTCAACTTCTACTGCTTCTTCATGAGCATCTGTTAACTCATCATCCTTGTCGTTGCTGAGGTTAGCTTCTCCTTCCTTAGGGAGAACCTTTTCTATTTCTACAATACCCTCAGGAGTTTCTACACCAACCGCCGGCTGATCATTATCATCCCTATTTTCCACATCAGGAGTACCAATACCCATGTCCTCAGTATTTGAAGTTAGGGCATTGTCCATGGCCCATTGATCACTGTCTGGTGAACTTGTATCTTCAACGGTTACCTTTGAAGAATCCACTATAGGGATTTCCTTTAACTGTGTCTCTCCTTGAACAGCTCCGCCTTCACCACTGCCCCTGTTTTCTTCCAGGAGAATTACACCATCCTGGAGGGATATGTAATTTCCCTTCTCCAAGTATTCTAAAATGGGGTTAAGGTCTTCTTCAGTTGTGTCCAGGTCCAGTTTCAGGATTTTGTAGGGAACTCCTCCATGGTATTCTGCACTGAAGTATTTGATGCCGTTTAAGACCCTTTTCTGTTGGGATGTGAGGATGTTCATATCTATAGTTTGGTTCCTCCCTATTAAATAAATAAAGTTTTAAATTAAGGAGTTACATATAATTGGTGATGCTCAATTACTATTACCTGCTTATTTATCCCAAAAACTTACAAAAAACCTTTT
>Ga0334898_1004064_pt1 | contig 11226 bp, 12 predicted proteins | sample GraSluR3_MG_10_FD_207228 | JGI IMG/M metagenome (GOLD analysis project Ga0334898, IMG submission 207228) | Sludge microbial communities from methane-producing bioreactor in Wageningen University, Netherlands - Granular Sludge_3_08-R3 | ecosystem: Engineered > Bioreactor > Anaerobic >... | reverse complement strand
GGTGCGCAAGCCATCTGCTCACGCACCCTGAACCTTCGGTATAGCAATCACCATCGGTCGTTTGTCCGTTGGTAAAAATAAATAATAAAATTGTAAAAAAAATGCTTGGTTATTTGGGGTTAAAACACTCCTCCTCTGAACCTCCGTAATTCGAAATAGTGTTTAGAAATTTCCCATCATAATCATATCTATAAAATTCATTTTTTACAAAGTCGTACACAAAGTAGTTGTTATCGAAGAATTGAATTTCATAGTTGTCACTCAAAAAGTATTCTCCTTTTGATTCTAATTGAATAATTTTCATCTTGCTAAAGTCAAAGAAGCTCGTAGTCTCTTGTTTCTTTATGCGATTGTACTCTAATGTTAGGTATTTATTGTCATCATTTTTTTCGGTTGGAGTTAAGCACGATGCTAAACTAAACAAAATTAGAGCAGTACACGTTAATTTCGTTTTCATATCCAATAATGGTTTTTAAGATTAATTTTCTAAATGTTTCACTTGGTTAGTTGACACTGTATTTAACGATTACACAAAGCCGAAACAGGCTGCGATTGGCAAGAAGGTTGATTGACTGCTTGTTTGATTGTTGCTTCCAACAACATTGATGGCAATGATAACCCATCGCTGCCTTAGGCAGGAGCCTGCTTTGAATAAACATGCTCAGCCAGAGCCAAACATAGGAATCTTTTAATTATCCATAAGTTGCTTAAAGTTAGATAATGACGGGTTTGTGCAGTGCAATATTTCTCCGCGACTGTTGAGTATGTATGAAATAGCAATAATCCCGCTGTCATTCTTATTTTTGGTTTTAGAAATGTAAATGCTTTGATAACCCCATTCTTCGAAAAAGTCACGAATAGCAGAAGTATCAGAGTTTACAGCCTCAACATAGAAAACGATAATATGATTGGGACTACCCTTATATAGATCTAATGTGGAGGAATAGAACTGTTTAGTGTGATTTAAAGTGCCATATTGATCGTTGTTGTTTGCGTTTAAATGGGTATAGAAAATCTTCGTTTCGGGTTTTAATTTATCTCCCAGATTAAACATACTTATGTCTAATGTTCTCTCTTCGTTCCTACTGCAGTTAGTTGTGATGATTATTAGAAGAAGCGAAAACAAAATGATCGAAATTTTTCTCATAAATAGTTTGATTAGTTGATGTCGAGCTCGTTTAACAAGTAGTTTTCAATGAAAGTAAAGTTCCCATATTGCTTCACAACATTTGAGGAATCTAGAATGTAGGTGTTGATTTTAATAACCTTGTCAAGATTATTGATTGCAATATTTTTTGAAAGGGAGTCGTTTACTACATTAAAGTTTTCCGGTTTTCTGTGATTATTGATTATTCTTGGTAGGTCCTTTTTTGAGCCATATACAATAAAAAGTATTTCTAAATTTTGATGTGATTTGATTCTATCGTAAAGCCTTGTCCACTTCCAATATTCTGCATAGCATGATGAGCAGGAGCCATTTAGAAATACTATGATTTTGTATGATTTTGAGTTAATAAAATTGGCCAACGGCTTTTCACCTTGGTTAGTATTTATGGATAGGGTTGAGTCAAATTTCATCAAAGTATTATTAGGCAGAACGCTAACCGTGTTATTTTTATTCAAACAGGAGAATAACATACCACAGGTAATTACAAGTAAACTGGCCCCTACCGATTTAAGCGTTTTTCTTAATAGAGAAAATAATGTGGTTGCCATCCAAATTCACATTTTTTTGATTGAGAAAACGAAACAATTGATTGAACGATAAAGGATCGGTAATAAAAAAGTGTCTATCTGACTCTATTTTAAAACACTTAATTTGGGAGATATATTCAAACCCTACATCTTTAGGGTACTTAATAGATTGATATTTCCCACTCTTTTTGTCTAATAAAATATCTATTATTTCTATTTGATCATTTGCACCCTGGAATTGTACTCTGAAGTACGCGCTGTTATAGCCCTCGATAAAATTAACAATGGTATAAAAACCTCTCTCGGTAAACTTTTCAAGGATTGTAAATGGATCTTTGCATTGCTCAAAATCTTTCTCAGTAACCCCGTGTTTACCAAAGTTAAAAACATAGTAGGGTTCAATACTATTACTATTTAGTTTGTAGATAACTGGAAAGAACGTTTCTTTAAAATAAATGCTTGAATGATTGTAAAAGTTTTGCTCCATCGCCCCAAAGCATTTGGTCTTTAAAGGCAAAAACTTTTGCTGAATTGAATCAACTGTTCCATAGTGAAGTCTGTGAATTGGTTGTCCAGAGTTTATTCCAGAGTAGAACCAGTAGTTGGTGTCATTTTCTTTGGCGAAGGAGAGGGTTTGTACAGGTGCTAACCAAGAGTTTTTAAACGACCCTTCTATCGAATATCTTTTTATTATGTTGGTAGATGTTAATAGCTCTATTGTGTGGTTCGGTGTATCTACAATAAAAGAGATAACATTTTCGTATTCCTCTGGCCCTCTGCCTGGTGTCCCAATAACCCGATTGAATTTACCTGAACTATCAAATTTGTAAAGCATCCCTTTCATAAAATCATAAATTAAATAGTGGTCTTTTGTGCTATGGATTTGAAAATCACTGCTTAATAAACAATTCATATTTGAATCTAGCATGGTAAACGAAAGAGATGAAAGATTGAAAGACGAACTAAACGCATTTGTTGTTAAGCGATTAATGTCAATATTATATTCTCCTTCAATTTTTTCTTGATTTTGAGCACAGGAAGAACATACCAATAAAGCTAAATGTAATATTACCACTACAATTTTTTTCATTATAAGCCTTTTAAAAAAGCAGAATTCAAGCCACGAATGCAACTTTGGCCATGGTTAATAATTCTTCCTTGACAAAAATAGGTTTTTTATAGTTAAACCGCTTACGCGGTCTGCTGTTAATTCTTTCTGCCACCCACTTAATGTACCCATCGTCTAAGTTCTTGAAGTCTGTTCTCTTAGGTATATACTGCCTAATCAGGCCGTTTAGGTTCTCGTTTGCGCCCCTCTCCCATGAGTGGTAGGGCTTGGCAAAGTAGAAGCTAATCTGAAGGTCCAGCGCGATCTTGCAGTGGTCGGCAAACTCTTTCCCATTATCGCCTGTTATGGTTTTTAGGAACTCCTTCTCGTCCTTAAGTAGCTCCACGGCTGCACGGTACACCTCATCGCTCGTCCGCTTCTCCACCCTCTTCATCCACAGGAAGCCGCTCGCCCTGTCGTTGATGGTGACGATGGCCCCCTGATGGTTCTGCCCAATAATCGTGTCTATCTCCAGGTCCCCGAAGCGCTTCCTCTCCTCAACCTCCTGGGGGCGCTGGTCTATATCCACCCGCCCGACGATGATGCCCCTTGAGTCCTTCTTTGCCCCCCGCTTACGGTAGCGCCGCCCCTTCCTCCGCAGGTGCGTGTGGAGCGTCCCGCCCCCCTTCTTGTCGGCCCAAACGTACTGGTATATCCGCTCGTGGGAGACGCACTCTACCCCTTCAACCCTACAGTGCCCGACGACCTGCTCCGGGCTATAATCCTCCTCCAGAAGCCGGTCCACGGTGGCCTGAACTGAGGCCGTGAACCGCTCCCGCTTCGGGATGCTCTCCTTGCGCTGCTCGTACTTGCGCTGGGCTAGGTCAGCCCTGTACTGCCCGCTGCGCTTGCCGCAGTTACGCCCAATCTCCCTTGAGACAACGGACTTGCTCCTGCCGATGGTCTTGGCTATACATGTCTTCGACTCCCCTCTTGATAGTAACACCTCAATGGCGTATCTTTGTTCCTTGGTTATATGGCTCATATTACAACTTTTTGGACGGAGGACCTAGTATAGAGCATATATCCATTCAGCAGAGGAGAGCGGGAATTTTTTCCCCTCTCTTCTCTGAAAAAATATCTATATCATCCTCTCAAAAAGTTGCATTCATTACTTGAATTTAGGAAATTTAAAGGATGCTCAGTGCAGAGCATCCTTTACTCTATTAATTAATAACTAGTTAAGCATGCATATCTTCGACAACTTTCTGCAAGAGATACAGTTGTACAAGCGTAAGTAAGTCGTCCAGAACAGTATCTCATCGTTTGGTAATAAGTTGTACCCTGATCATCACCTGGTAAACTGGGTTTATCGTATGATGCCACACTACTTGAAACAGCACCCAAAATAACAAAAGAGCAAAATATTGTGATTCCTATTATTCTTTTCATAACTTCATTTTTTTAAAATTTTTACTTCAGATATTTTTCCCCCTACAGCAACCGCTGCAACAATCCCACAACCTGGTTGCGGGTGGGGTAGCAACCACTGGGTAGTGGTTACGTTGTATTTCAATTTATTGTATCTTTGTCACCATACCTCCTTTCCTTTTTAAGGTTAGGGGCGTGCGAAGGGGGAGCTTGGGCTGGTGAGGCACTGTTGGCTTCCCCTTCTTTCTGCCCATATTTTTCACGCTAAGGCTCAACACGGAGCCAGAACGCTATAATTATTCGTAAAACTTTTCTGCTTTTTTTTGTTGGGGCGGGGTATGCCGCCTAGGTTTGGGTTTCTGCTTTTGTGGCTCATAGGTTTTAGCTTTAGGTTTACCTGCCTCTGGCAGGTTTAGGATTGTTGCACTGGCAAAAGGTCGCCTATAAACTTTCAGCTCCTCTACAGCTTCACTGCGGCTAACGGCTGGTTCTGCCCTCGCATTAATCCTATGCGGTATCAAATATAAGTAGAATAATTGTATTTACCCCCCCGTTAATATGTTATAAAACATATTGCAATCAGACTTTTATGGTAACCATTACCAGGGTGGGGCTTGCCCAGTGCTGAGTGCTGGAAGGCAGGTTACCATCGGCCCTGCCCGACGAGCACTATGCTGCCCAAAGCAGTTGCCCCAAAGGGAAAGAAGTAGAAAAAGGCGATTCATCTCTTAGGTTTTGTGGGTGTGTAGTGCAAATATAGGGTTTTGTTTGAACTTGAAATAATTAAGGGGAGTATTAGAATAGGCACTTGACAAGCTTTTTAACACCCTCAGTGTTGAGGTATTTAATCAGTTTGATTATAAAATTATTTCGGCACAAATAAACATCATCTATTTCTAATATTTTGCTAGCAATAGTATTGAAATACCCCGAAAGCCAATCTTCATTAATAGGTTTTGATGGAATGAAAAGATTTCGAACTTTTAGATTATCATCAATCAACATGAAAACCCCACGTCCTGTATTAAATGCGAACTCTTCAATTGGACTTTCGTATGCAAATATGTTTTTAATGTTAAGGTCGTTCTGCTGATTAATATTAATGAATTCACGATAATTATTAATAGGTACAAATACATATAATTTTTCGTACAACTCGCTTTTTTCGTACCCTTTCATTGCTTCATATAAGTCATAATCGCAAATACTACATAGTTCTGAGGAGTAAAAGAGAACTAGTATGAATTGGTTGTTTTGAAGAAGATCAGTTATGTTAACACTAGATGACTCGCCTAATAAAGAATAATCCTTTAACCCAACATCTAAGTAGTCTGTATTTGTCAAGTAATTTTGCTTCCAGTGGGTCATTTCAGCATCTAACGCGTTTGTCGTATTTTGCAGATTAACCAACTTAATTCGGTATGTTTTAATTTCATTAATTGAATAGAATATGAATACAGATAGTGCAATGATTAAGATTATTGCAGTGTAATTTATTTTTCTCATACACATTGAGTTTACTTAAAATAATATTTAAAAATCAAGGGGTTACCCAATAAGTCAAGGGATAGACTTTCGGTAATACGAACCTTTGAACCATTTTTTTGATATTCTACATCCGCATTAGATAAAACGCTCGCAAGGAATGATGGTTCTATGATGAAAAATATTGCTTCTTCGCTAATATATGCTGGTTTTATTTCTAACTTAAAGCCACTTGTGGGTATACTTGCATTAAAAAGCAAGTCTTCATTAAAGGATGTGTATATTAGAGTTTCTTTCGTTTTACCTGAATGCAAACACGAATAGAGTTGCTCTTGATGGTAGAAGGTGAAAAAGACCCTTTCCTCATTAGATAGTACATTGTTAATGTTCCATACGCTATTTGAATTTCTACAGTACCTGATAAATTCTGATAAGTCTAAATTTTCATTTTCATACTGTTCAGTTGGTAATCCGAAAAGGCCAAAATCAAAACTACAAAAAGTATTCATTCCGTTGGTTTGTATTTCATAGATGACATTGGAAAAAGGCTCTGTAAGTAAGAGCTTATCACCTACTCTTAATAAGATGTTTAACTGGGAGAAACTCCTCTCTTCTTCAACTAATTGCAAAGGGTAAAACTGTTCCTTAAGTGCCAAGGTCGGAAAATCATATACATTAACCTTGTACTCTTTTTTTGAATCACGACTAGAGCGTCCAGTTTTATACAAAACCAATGTATTGGTGTCTATAAAATTTACATCTTCAGCGAAATCGGGAAGTTTGATAACACTTAACCTCTCTCCATTTAGAGTGAATTGATGAATATTTCTTTTCATAAAATCATAGGCATAGAGCCTGTTGTTGAAAACAAAGATATTTTTCACATTGTGAAATTCGTTCGGACCTTTGCCAATGATTCCAATACTTTTCACTATAGTTCCAGTTGTTTTATCAAAAAGATGTATTCTTTTCTCGCCAGATGACGTGTGGATATAAATGAAATTATCGTGTTCAATTATTTTCTTAATCTTTCCTAGGATAATACCTTCAATTTTAAAGACATCAACCTTGCAGAAAATATCGCTCGCATTTATGGCAGAATTTACAATGTCAATTTTAACAGATTCTGTGGCATCATCCTTGGTATTACTACACGATAAGAATAAAGCCATAAATGCCAAATAGAATAGGGAATTACCGAATATTGCATGTAGTTTCATCTTGTTGGTAATTAGGGTTATATGTTTTTGAGACAATGCGTAACTGGCTGCAACTTGCAGCCAGTTACGTAAACCATAGGTTAACAACCCGAGCAGAAATTTGTATGACTACAAGTACGCCATTGGTGTTCACAGCAACCCTCTTGACCAGCATCATAACACCAATTATTTCTTGATAATTCATGATCATCTGTTGGTAAACCAGGGGGAACTACTTCATTAGCAAACAAGGCTAAACTTCCTGCAATCATTGCAGCCACCGCTGCCAATACTAAAACTTTCTTCTTCATAACTTCAATTTTTTTAAGATTTAACAAGCGCAAAACATCATCTATTTTGTATTGCGATTGCGCTTTTTCTTACCAATTAATTTCTTTCCCCTACAGCCACCGCTGCATTGGTAACAACAGCGTAGCTGTGTGCGGAGCACAGCAACCACCACCTGCGGTTGCATCGTAATTTATGCTATCTTTGTCACATCATACCTTACCTCCTTTCCTTTTAGGTTAGGGGCGTGCGAAGGGGGAGCGTTGGCTGATTGGGCTGTTGGCTTCCCCTTCATTTTGCCCGTGTTTTTGCAAGGGCTCAGCACGGAGCCAAAATGCTATAAATTGCCGTAAAAAATCTGCTATTTTTCTTGGGGCGGGGAATGCCGCCTAGGTTTGGGTTTCTGCTTTTGTGGCTCATAGGTTTTAGCTTTAGGTTTACCTGCCTCTGGCAGGTTTAGGATTGTTGCACTGGCAAAAGGTCGCTTTTAAACTTTCAGCTCCTCTACAGCTTCACTGCGGCTAACGGCTGGTTCTGCCCTCGCATTAATCCTATGCGGTATCAAATATAAGTAGAATAATTGTATTTACCCCCCCAGTTATATGTTATAGAACACACTTCGATTTAGCGTATTCATACACGCTAACCAAAGACTAAGCAGAGAGTTCTCGCTCCCGAACGAGTCGTCTTGTGTGGCTTTTGCCGCAGCAAAAACATTCCCTAGCTACACTACTGCTGTTTAGTCTAGTTTTTCGTTAAATGCCTTTTATGTTCATTTAGCAAAAGCATTTAACTTGTTATCTCCTACCAAACGAGCGGGTTTGTTCGACAGCGGTGCAACTCCTAGCTAAGGTTATTGCAGCTGAGGACCCTTTACATCCCTATACTTTAAGCTTAGGTAGATTGTTGTAACAAACACGATGCCTGTTATTAAAACAACTAGCAAAGGTTTTGCATCAGCATTTGTAGTGTTATATAGATTGAATAGGGCGTTGCCAGGTGAAAATGTGGTAAGTAGCTTTGTGTCGGAGCGGTATTCCATTAAGCGGAAAACAAACTCAAAGCTTAGCCATAATGGAAAAAAAACTAGTCCAATTACCCTGTTGCGAGAGACGGCAACAAACAAAAAGCCAAATACCCCTGCTGTGAATAGGGCAATGGTTTGATTTACAATTGAAGGGATTGTAATGCAGCCTAACAGTACAGGTGTTGATGAGTTTAGCTTTACCATGCCAAACAGGTAGAATAAAGCTGTGTTCGATAGTAGAATAAGAGCAGCGAAAAGAAGTATTAGCATAAGTTTGCCTGCTAAATACTCTTTTACGCTTAAGCCAAGCGCAATTAGCTTCCGGTACGAGCCCTCAACAAAATCGTTCCCAATGCTATTAACAAAGAATAGCGCCATTACCAGTAGGCCTATCGGGGATAAAATTATTTGTAGGTTGGTGTAAAAATCGAGTTCGCTGGGAGTTGCTTTTGTTTCTTGCGAGATAGTATAAAGCATACCGAAATACAAATAACCAAATACCAGCAAGGATAGTATGTTCGATTTGCGAAACAGCTTAACAAGCTCAATTTTTAGGGGTAAAAGAATGTGGTTCATCTTTAGTTCGCTGCATTTATATGGTGAAGGTAAAAATTCTCTAGGCTATCAAATTGTTGCATAATGTCGTTTTTATCCATAACCGATAGTATTTCGCCCTTGTATATTAGGGCAATATCATCAGCAATTTTCTCCACCTCGCCCAGTAGATGAGTGCTAACAATGAGCGTTTTCCCCTCCTTATTTAGGTTGATTATTAGCTCCCTCAAAAAGATTATGCCCTCAGGGTCGAGCGAGTTGTAGGGTTCGTCCCAAATAAGTATATCAGGATTGTTTAACAGAGCACTTGCAACTGAGAGCCGTTTGCGCATACCCATCGACAGCTTTTTTACCATCTTCTTTTCATGGCCCGCTAGCCCTACCTTGGCTATTAGGTGGTTCAGTTCATCTTTCGATACAACTCCCTTCTTTACCATCGAATCGATGCTGAGGTTTTTGTATACGTTTAGGTCTTTACAAAAGCCTTCGTCCTCGAGAATTAGCCCTATGCCTTTTCTTGTGAAATTATTGTAGCGCACCAAGCCCTTATGCTGCACCAGCGAGAGGATACAGTTAACTAGTGTCGATTTTCCGCTGCCATTTGGCCCGAGTAGGCAGAGAATTCGACCCTTTTTTACGTGCAAAGTAACGCCTTTAAGTATTGCGGATTTTCCGTAGTTCTTCTCAACATACTCTATTGATAACATTTAAGTTGTTTAAGTGATTTTAAAATAGTGTATGGTAAGCAGCCAAAGTTCGGATAATTTTTTTGAATTAAAGACTTAAGTGCAAAACTAAACTTATGAAACTAAAAATACAGGGCGTAAAAGGTATTAACTTTTTACCCCCTGTATTTTAACTACCTACAGTCCCAAGCGCAGGAAATAGCCCAACCGGCTACATTCGGTACTGCACTAGCGCAAAATATTAATTTGTCAATCCAATTACTTTCCTCTAGCGCACGTCCTTTTGCTGACATACACTCGTGAAAACACCCCCTCTTTGAGTTATCTCCATCAATGGTGATATTGAAAAACTGTTTCTCTATATCATATTCAATTAAGAGGATCCCTAATGCTTTTTCATTATTATCATAATATATAGACTCTATGTACCCATCAATCTCGCTGGCATTAATTATTGATCTTAGCCTTAACGCATCCCTTTCTGGGCTTAATTCAAATAATACAAGTTTTTCCTCTCCAGATGATTTTTGCACTAAATTGTGTTGATGCGTTACGTATATGTATTCGGAAAACTTTGAGGAGTTTTTATAATCAATACTTTCGGGTTTTTCTGCAAGTTTAGCCACAAGTTCCTTAGTTGAACTTGCATTTAGAAAGTCAAGAATTTCGATAATGTTTGGATTCTGTTCTAATAGCTTTAAGTATGGGTTATCAAGAACAGTGTCTTCTGCCTTAACTATTGTTTCGTCAATTGTTTGTATGTCTGATTCACAGCTTAAGATTAAGGCCATTAATATTGTCACAGTTACGAAAGCAATCTTTTTCATATCTTCAAATTTTTAAAAATTCGATTAAGCGCAAAACGTTATGAGTTTGTTTTATTGTTGTCGCGCTTTATGTTTTAAGTTAATTCTTTTCCCCCTACAGCAACCGCTGCAATAATCCCACAACCTGGTTGCGGGTGGGGTAGCAACCACCGAGTAGTGGTTACGTTGTATTTCAATTTATTGTATCTTTGTCACCTTACCTCCTTTCCTTTTAGGTTAGGGGCGTGCGAAGGGGGAGCTTGGGCTGGTGAGGCACTGTTGGCTTCCCCTTCTTTCTGCCCATATTTTTCACGCTAAGGCTCAACACGGAGCCAGAACGCTATAATTATTCGTAAAACTTTTCTGCTTTTTTTTGTTGGGGCGGGGTATGCCGCCTAGGTTTGGGTTTCTGCTTTTGTGGCTCATAGGTTTTAGCTTTAGGTTTACCTGCCTCTGGCAGGTTTAGGATTGTTGCACTGGCAAAAGGTCGCTTTTAAACTTTCAGCTCCTCTACAGCTTCACTGCGGCTAACGGCTGGTTCTGCCCTCGCATTAATCCTATGCGGTATCAAATATAAGTAGAATAATTGTATTTACCCCCCCAGTTATATGTTATAGAACACACTTCGATTTAGCGTATTCATACACGCTAACCAAAGACTAAGCAGAGAGCTCTCGCTCCCGAACGAGTCGTCTTGTGTGGCTTTTGCCGCAGCAAAAACATTCCCTAGCTACACTACTGCTGTTTAGTTTAGTTTAGTTTTTCGCTTAATGCTTTTATGCTCATTTAGCAAAAGCATTTAACTTGTTATCTCCTACCAAACGAGAGGGTTCGTTCGGCAGCGGTGGTTATCATTTTACTCTTCATTTTAACTGACGCCTTATCTTTTTATCACACCAACCCCTCAAGGCTAATATATCCTAATGAATTCATTCTAGCATTGGAGTATATTATAATCCGGTTATTCTCCTCGTCAACACAGAAGTAGCCTATCTCTTCACCCACC
>Ga0334898_1004063_pt1 | contig 11228 bp, 4 predicted proteins | sample GraSluR3_MG_10_FD_207228 | JGI IMG/M metagenome (GOLD analysis project Ga0334898, IMG submission 207228) | Sludge microbial communities from methane-producing bioreactor in Wageningen University, Netherlands - Granular Sludge_3_08-R3 | ecosystem: Engineered > Bioreactor > Anaerobic > Unclassified... | reverse complement strand
TGAGAAAGCTTACAATTATCTTTGTGCATCTGCTTCGTTGCAAAACTCTTGAAATATAAGGATATATCTGCAAGTTTCGACGCCTACCAGCTACACAAAGCTAATCGTATGAATAATGCGGGTTAAAATTGCAAACTGTAATATTTCAAGTTTTCAAGTAGATGTAAGGAGATTGTGTAAGGATAATAAAATGATCATCAAAAAATTGATATATGAGATTTATTGCTAATGACTTAAAAATAAGATGGTTATGTGGTTTATGATTTTGCTATAATGATTCAATTCAAGTAATGAATACTTAAAAAGGATTTGAAATCTTTATTAATAACATTGATAATAATTCTTTTTTTGTAGCTTTATCATATATTTTAGTTAATTTTACTGCGAATTCTATTAAATGCACTAATATTATTAACGCCATGAATAATTATCGGTTTGTATTGATTTTTATTATATTAGTAAACCTTTTGTCAATTCCAACAAATGCACAGAGTCTTCATTATGGATTTCATCTTGGTGGAGGTGTATCTACTATAATCGAAAAAAGTGATTTTTCTTCGCCTGTAGAGAAATCTTATAAATTTGGATTTAAAGCAGGTTTGTCTGCTGAATTCGAGTTAATGGATTTTTTTAATGTTGGTGCTTCAATTTCTTTTTTTCAAAAAGGACAAAAAATTAAAGATGATTTTGCTACATCTAAACTTTCGCTAGGGTATTTTGATATACCAATTTATGTTGGAGCAAGTGTGCCTATAGGAGATTTTAAACTTACCGGATTTGTTGGCCCTTATACGAGTGTAGCAGTTGTTGGGAAAAGGACTTTTAAAATTGAAGATGAAGAAGCTGTTCCAAATTTTGAATGGAACTTCGACGATAATAGTCATGATGAATATGTAGATGAAACACAACCGGTATTTAGTGAAGAAATTAATTCATACAAGAGATTCGATACAGGAATTAGTGCCGGAATTATGTTCGGTTATAACAATTACAGGTTGTCAGCTACTTATAGTCGAGGCCTAAGAGATATTAAACCCAACGAAACCATAAAAGCCAATAACTCATCTATTAATATTTCAGTAATTTATTTTTTAAGATAATAAAAGAAAAATCATCAATATGATACGCAATACTATAATATTTACAATTTTAAGCATTGGAGTAATACTAGCTCCTGCAAAATCACAAAATTTAGTTCTATATTTTACGGCTTATGGAGATTCTGAAGTAATTGACAGTCTTAAAGTTAAAAACCTAAGTACATCCGAAAATATTGCTATATCCGGACAAGATGTATTGGAACTAATTCCCGCCTCAGCTACACGATTGCTTGATAATCCCGACCAAAATATTGCATTATATCCTAATCCGGCACAACAAACTTGCCGTGTAGAGATAGAAATTTCTGATGATAAAGCTGCATGTATCGAAATATTTGATATAAGCGGGAAATTATTACTCCAACATTGCCAAGAGTTTAATAAGGCTGTTCACAGTTTTGACATAAACGGTTTGGGGGGCGGGGTTTATTACTTTTCGCTTATTACCGATAACGAAAGATATACATCAAAACTAATTAGTACTTCTCGTACATTGCCTGAATTATCATTAGAGTATCAAGGATCTTACAGAATCTCCGAAAACACTATTAATACCAGAGATTTAAGAAATAATGTAACATTAGCATATAATTATGGAGATGTTATTTTATTTGAAGCTATTTCCGTTGAGGGTAATAAGACAATTAAAACTCTTGTAATAAATGAAGATGATGAAATTTTAAATTCGGGAGAAATAGATTTTAGTTTTCAATTTTTAAATTGTATTGATCCTAATGGTTATCAATATAGTATAGTAGAAATAGGTGAGCAAAAATGGATGGCAGAAAACTTAAATACAAATCTATATTCCGATTCAACAAGTATTCCTGAAATTAATGATGATGAAACATGGATAGCAACAAATTCAGGAGCATATTGTAATTATGAAAATTCAGCAATAAACTCAGACTATTTGGGTAGTTTATATAATTGGTATGCCGTAAATAATACAAAAGGGATTTGTCCTGATGGATGGTATGTACCAAGCGATTCAGAATGGGCGGTTTTAGAAATGTATTTAGGCATGAACAGTAATAATACTAATTTAGTTGGTTGGCGTGGAAATATGGAAGGTAATATGTTAAAAGAATCGGGAACTGATTTATGGATAAGCCAATCAGAAACTCATATAAACTATTCCGGTTTTAGTGCAAAACCGGCAGGAATTAGAAATTTTGCAGGATACTTTTATTATATTAATGAAAACGCCACTTGGTGGACAAGCACCGAAAGCAACGAAGCTAATGCATGGTGTAGGGCTTTGCAATACGATAAAAGCAATATTTATCGTGAAGATGGTAAAAAAACAATGGGATTTTCAGTGCGTTGTATTAAAATCCCTGTGTTGTTTGAATTACCTGAAGTTAATGTTGATACTGTGTATAATATTACCTCAAATATAGCTATTGTAAACGGTTCAGTTATAAGTGACGGAGGCAATGATGTAAGTTCAAGAGGTTTTGTATGGGGAACAAATCAATATCCTGATCTTAATAATAATCTTGGATATTCAGAAAACGGTGAAAATATTGGCATTTTTACGGATACGCTTACAAATTTATACCCTAATACGATATATTATATTAGAACTTACGCAACTAATGAAGCAGGAACAGCTTACAGCCAACCAATAAGTTTCACTACCCTCGATTTATTATTTACTATTGGCGATGGACTAATTGATATTGATGATAACGAATACAATACTATTATAATTGATGGTAAAGAATGGATGTCAGAGAATTTAAGAGTTACAAATTACAAAGACAATACCCCAATACCAAAGATTTCAACAAGTGCAGATTGGATAGAAAATCTTGGAGATGCTTACTGTTGGTACAATCACGATTCTGTTGCAAATGCTGCAAAATATGGTGCATTATATAATTGGTTAACCGTAGAAACAGAAAAATTGTGCCCAATGGGTTGGCATATACCTGATTCTGCTGAATGGGGATATTTAATTGAATTTTTAGGAGGAGAAGAAATTGCCGGTGCAAAAATGAAAGAAGAAGGTATTAACAATTGGAATAGTCCAAATACAGGTGCAATTAATACAAGCGGACTTTCAATTTTACCTGCAGGATATTGCGAACAAGACGGTTTTTTCTTTAATTTAGGAACAACTTCCATATTGTGGACAGCTACTAACTTCGATAATCTTAATTCATATGATATAACCCTATTTTACGATCAAGCAAGTGCAGATGTTAATACAGGAAATATCAACCGAGGCTTATCAGTACGTTGTGTTAAAAATGATGAACCACTTCCGATAATAGGAACCTTACCTGTATCTCAAGTAACAGCTACCACAAGTATTTGCGGAGGAAATATTTTAGACAATGGTGGTTACAATATTACTGATAAAGGATTAGTATGGAGCACATCTCCTAATCCTGATTTAGAAAATAGTAGCGGCTTTATAAGTAATGGCGAAGGACTAGCATCTTTTAGTAAAAGAATTACCGGATTAAATCCCGAAACAACATATTATATAAGAGCTTATGCTACTAACGAAGAGGGAACGGCTTATGGTGAAGAACAAACTTTCACTACCGGAACTTTGCTGTTTTCTGAAGGCAATGGGGCAACTGATCCCGACAATAATGAATATTTAAGTGTTGTAGTTGGCGACCAAGAATGGATGTCTGACAATATTAGAACCAGCACTTATAGAGACGGTACTCCTATCGAAAGAATTAGTGATCCTGTAAATTGGACAAATCAAACATCAGGAGCATATTGTTGGTATAATAACGATTCCATTTCTAACGATTCTACTTATAGTAAATTGTATAACTGGTATGCTGTAAATAGTGGTAAATTGTGTCCTTATGGATGGCATGTTGCAAGTATAGATGAATGGCAAAACATGATTAGTTTAATTGGTAATCCCGAAGAGGCTGGTGCTTTTATGAAATCAACAGGAAACTTAGAATCTGGTACCGGTTTATGGCATATTCCAAATTTAGGAGCAAATAACGAAAGTGGGTTCAATGGGTTCCCCGGAGGATTTCGTTCCGAAAATGGAGATTTCGATTTAATGGGCTATTCCGGATTTTGGTGGAGTACAAGTATGGGAAATCAATTCGAAGGAGCATATATTGGATTATATCATGATACAATAGGAGTTGAAATTGGTTCTGCTAATGCTTTAAAAGGTTTCTCGGTAAGATGTATTAAAAATGATTATACTATACCGATTGTTTCAACAATTAGTGCGACAAATCTTACTCCTGTTTCAGCTACTATTAATTGCGAAGTAACCGATAATGGAGGTAATACTGTTACTGAAAGAGGAATTATTTGGAGCTTAAACGCAAATCCTGATATTAATGTAAATAATGGACTTATTTCGAACGGTGATGGAGTTGGAGTTTACAGTTGTGATATTGATGGACTTAATACCGGAACAGCTTATTACATCAAAGCTTATGCAATAAATGATGCAGGAGTGGCTTACGGTAACGAAATTGAAATTAATACTCCAAGCCTTCTCTTTACCGAAGGAAATGGAGTTTACGACATTGAGGGTAATTTTTATAATTCTATAATAATAAATGGGCAAGAAATAATGGTTGATAATCTTAGAACATCATTATATAACGATGGTAGCCCTATTACAAAAATTGAAGATAACGCTTCGTGGTCTGCCGAAATGATTGGAGCATATTGCTGGTACAACAACGATTCTGTAACTTATGAACCTCTATACGGGAAATTGTATAATCACTTAGTGCTTGAAGAAAATGAAGTATGCCCGTCAGGATGGCACGTAATTACGGAGGATGAGTTTAATGAATTAGAAGAATTCTTAGGAATACCTGTTAGTGAATTAGAACTTACCGGATGGAGAGGTGAATTCGTAGGTGGTAAATTAAAAGAAATAGGTACAGAAAATTGGATGGAGCCTAATCTTGATGCCATTAATACAAGCGGATATTCTGCACTACCTTCAGGATACAGAGAATACGACGGACAATTCTATGGCGAAGGAACAGACCATTATGTATGGACACAACATTTTGACCAGGTAAATGTCTATATGAGAGCCTTAAATTATAATCAGAATATGTCTTTTCGAGATACATATTTATTGTTTCAAGATAATGAAAGTTATAGGGGATATTCAATTAGATGTGTTAAAACAATTATATCTTTGGCTGAGCTTACCACCGACCCTGCAACAAATATTACCCCTTACTCCGCTCAATCTGGAGGTTTTATTTCTTCAGATGGAAATGGCAGTATTACAGCAAGAGGAATAGTATGGAGTACTAGTAGTGAGCCTACAATTGATATTAATGAAGGAATTACAAACGAAGGAGAAGGAGCAGGAAGTTTTATTAGCCAATTAGATGGTTTAACTCCAGGAACTACTTACTATATAAGAGCTTATGCAACTAACCAAGAAGGAACTGCTTATGGCAATGAAGAAGTATTCACTACAGCAACATTGCTTTACACTCCCGGCTCCGGAGTTACCGACTATGATGGCAATTTTTACAATTCCGTTATCGTAAATGGTGTAGAATTTATGTCAGAAAACCTAAGGACTGCAAGCACTAATCAGGGTGGATATATAAACCAAGTTGCGGATGCTTTTACTTGGAGTACCATGTACGATCCAGCTTATTGTTGGTACAACGACGACTCCCTAAACTATGAAGTGCCTTATGGTAAGCTTTATAACCTAACTGCTGTTCAATCAGGACAACTTTGCCCTGAAGGATGGCATATTATGACAGACGAAGAATTCAGCACCTTAGAAGTCTATCTCGGGCTTAACGAATTTGAAACAAATATTATTGGATGGCGCGGAGAACTTATCGGTGGCAAATTAAAAGAGATAGGGACAGATTATTGGATGGCTCCCAATCTAGATGCTATTAATACAAGCGGATTTTCTGCATTACCTTCGGGATATCGAGAATATGATGGTAGTTTTCACGACATTGAAACTGCTTTTTATACATGGACACCTCCTTTTTATGAAGAAGGTGCATTTATGCGAAAATTAGGATACGATATGAATTCTACATATAGAGATAATGAATACAATAATCCAAATGGAGAAATGCGAGGTTATGCTGTGAGATGTGTAAAAAGCGATATTACCTTGCCCATAGTGTTATTGGAAGGTGTTATGGCAGATTTACCAAATGAGGCTACATGTTTTGTAAGTATTATTAACAATGGATATGGCACTATAACAAGTAGAGGTGTTGTATGGAGTACTACTCCCGAACCTACGGTAAGTAGTAACGAAGGCATAATTGACGAAGGACAAGGTATGGGTAGTTTCGAATCTTATATTTCTCCGCTTATTGCCGAAACGGTTTATTATGTTCGTGCTTATGCAACAAACGAAGAGGGTACATCATATAGTAATCAAAAAATGATTTATACCCCTTCGGAGCAGCAGTTTATTTGTGGTGATGATATTAGCTTTATTTATAAAAATGAACTAGTTACTTATGGCACAGTGCAATATGGCGATTACTGTTGGCTAGACAGAGATTTAGGTGCTAATGCAGTACCAACCACTTTTAATGATGCTAACGGATTTGGAGATTTATTTCAATGGGGTAGAGAAGACGATGGACATCAAGATAGGCAGAGTACTGTGATAGATATTCAGGCACCATACGGAGTACAACCGGGGCATAGTTTTTTTATATACAACGAAAATGATGTTTATGATTGGAATACTGATCATATGTGGACAGAAAGATGGGCGTATATTGATGAAATGATGGGTTATGAAGTAATATTTCCTACTTGCCCATGTCCTAACGGATGGAGACCACCAACTCAAGGAGAATGGCAAGATGCAATAATATTTGAAAACTGGACTAATCATACAGATGCATTCAACTCTCCTCTTAAATTATGTCTTGGTGGCGAACGCAACGGAGCATCTGGTGTATTTAACGAAGGAGTATCGGCGTCGTTCTGGTCTGCTAACGTTAATATCGGAAGCGAAGCACAAGCACCTGCCCTGTATATAGATGCAGGAAATGTAAATATAAGTGATAAAAACTTCTCAAGTGGTTTTTCTGTTAGATGTATTTTATCTAATTGAGAAGGCGGAGGTGGTGTTTTCAAATAGTTTTATTTACAAATATTACTATTTAATTCTAAGCAACTGCATAATAGTAAAACACAAGTCGGTTAAAACTATCCTAGAATTAACATTACGAGATATATGATAATATGCAACTTCTATTTCCTCTGTTATTTTGTAAACATTTGCCTGAGTAATAAACTTTGAAAAGTTCTTAGCAAAATCCTGTTCAGGTTCTAGTAACATATTCAATTCAGAAACATTATTGTTTAGAATAAAATTCTCACGAATCATCTTTAAACAATAAGACAAAAATGCTTTTTGCTTCTCTCTGCCCTCATCGGTTATATCTTTTGCAAGATCTAATAATTCTTTAACATTACGCTGATATGCTAAACGCATAAGTTTTACAAAATAATTAAAATGATTTGTTCTACTTTCACTTGCCTGAACATGATACAAAGCTTGGATATAACTCCCTCCGGCTAACTTACTAATCAACATAGCTCTTTGTAAGTCAATACTTTCACGCTTATTTAATGCGGTAGCAATTTCATCATTTGTTAAACGTCTGATTTTTATCGGTTGGGTGCGTGAACTTATTGTAGGTAATACTTCTTCTCTATGCTCCGAGATCAATATAAACAAAGTCTTTTGAGGAGGTTCTTCAATAATTTTCAAAAGCTTGTTTGCAGCTGTTGTATTCAGTTTCTCAGGAAGCCATATTATCATTACCTTAAATTCCGATTCAAAAGTTTTTAGATTTAGCTTACGTAATATTTCTTTTGCTTCGTCCTTATAAATACTGCCCTGCTTATTCTCTGCTTTAATAGTTTCTAACCAGCTTTCGTAAGTAAAATATGCATTATCAATAAGCTTTTCACGCCATTGATTTATAAAACTATCACTTATCGATTGTTTGCCTTGTTGTGTAATTACAGGAAAAACAAAGTGTAAATCGGGATGAATTAATTTACTGTATTTTTTACAACTATTACACACTCCGCATGAATCATTTTCTTGCTTATCGGTACAGGCTATATATTGAGCATAAGCTAAAGCAATTGCTAATTTACCTGTTCCTGAAGGTCCATAAAACAATTGTGCATGACTTACTCTGTTGTCTTTAACACTTTGTATAAGCTTCGATTTAAGCTCTTCCTGTCCTATTACCTCTGAAAATTTCATATTTTAATATTAATAATGCGTAAAGTTAAAATTTTATAAGTTCATATTTTATAACATATTAACACTTTTCTAAAAACAAGTATTATGAATAAAACTTTTATTAATTTTATTTGATTAAAAACAAATATTATTTCATATGTATAATCTTGATAGCTATAACTTTAAGGACAAAAAGGTTTTGCTTCGTGTTGATTTTAATGTGCCATTAAGTGCAGGTGCAATACCTACTGACGACACAAGAATCAGAACAGCACTACCAACAATACAAAAAATTCTTAGTGAAGGTGGTTCAATTATTATTTTAACTCATCGCGGGAGGCCCAAGGGACAAAGAAACGATTTAAGGAGTTTGAAACACATTTTGCCAATGGTAGAAAAGCTTACCGGCAGAAATATAATGTTTTGCGAAGATGTATTATCAGAAGATACAGTAGAAATTGCTAAAAATCTTAAACCAGGTGAAATAATGATGCTTGAAAATCTTCGATTTTATCAAGAAGAACTTGAAGCAGACGAAGAATTCGCAAAAAAATTATCTAAACTTGGGGACGTATATGTAAACGATGCCTTTGGAACAGCTCATCGAAATCACGCATCTACTGCTACAATAGCAAAATATTTTCCTTACGATAAAATGTTTGGTTATCTGTTCGAGAGCGAAATGAAAACACTCGGCAAACTAGTTAAGGATGCAAAAAGTCCATTTACTTTGATAATCGGAGGTGATAAGGTTACAACTAAAATCAGTATAGTTGAAGCATTATTACCCAAAATTGATAATTTACTCGTAGGAGGAGGAATACTTTACACTTTTGCCAAAGCCAAAGGTTTAGAAATTGGAGATTCGTTACTTGAGGCAGAATACATTGATGTAGCTAAACGAATTCTGAAAAAAGCGAATGAAAATAATGTAAATATTTATCTTGCCGAAGATTGCATCATTGCCGACAAACACTCTAATGATGCTAATATAGAGCACTGTAAACTTGATGAAATTAAACCCGGATGGCGGGGATTAGATATTGGGTACAAAAGTGCAGATAAATTTGCCGAAATAATTAATGAATCAAAAACTGTATTATGGGACGGGCCTATGGGAGCATACGAAATGTCGCATTACAGTTATGGAACTCAAAAAATTGCTCTTTCGGTTGCACGAGCTACCGATAAAGGACTATACTCGGTTGTTGGAGGCGGAGATACTATTGTAGCTTTAAATAAATATAGCCTTGCACACAAAATAAGCTACTTATCAACCGCAGGTGGTGCATTACTCGAGTTCTTTGAAGGTAAAAAATTGCCGTCAATTCGTGCTATTAAACAATCGTTTAGTGTAGATGATTATAATTTCTATAATAAAAAAGTCTTAATGAGAGTCGATTTTAACGTACCTCTCGACAAGGATTTTAATATTACAGACGATACACGCATTGTTACAGCAATTCCTACAATAAGAAAAATTTTATCAGATGGCGGGTCGGTTATTCTAATGACTCATATCGGGAGACCTAAAGGACAATTCAACGAAAAGTACTCAGTAAAACATATAGTTCCTTACTTGAGTAAATTGTTCGAACAAGAAGTAAAATTCCCCGGTGATTGCATAGGATCAGAAGTTACTAAAATGGCAAAAGCATTAAAGCCTCGTGAAGTAATGATTCTTGAAAACCTGAGATTCTATCCCGAAGAAGAAAAAAATGAAGAGAAATTTGCAAAAAAACTCGCATCATTAGGTGATGCATACATTATGAATGCATTTGGAACAGCTCATAGAGCACATGCATCTACATATATGGTCGCAAAATTTTTCCCAGAAGACAAAATGCTAGGATATCTCGTTGAAAGCGAAATTAATAATATCGACAGAGTATTATTTAAAGGTGAAAAACCTTTTACTGCCATAATTGGAGGGTCAAAGGTTTCAACAAAAATTGATATTATAAGAGCATTAATGTCTAAGGTTGACAGCCTGATAATTGGGGGTGGTATTGCATTTACTTTTATTAAAGCTATGGGAGGGCATGTTGGAGAATCGCTTGTTGAAGAAGATTATATTGATGTAGCAAAAGATATCCTCGAGAAAGCTGTGCGTAGTAATGTTAAACTTTATTTACCAACAGATTGTATTATCGCAGATAAATTCGACCCCGACGCTAATATTAAACATGTTAAAATCAACCAAATTCCGGATGGATGGATGGGACTCGATATAGGAATTAAATCTGCTGAAACTTTTGCAAAAGTTATTGAAAGAAGCCGTACATTACTTTGGAACGGACCTATGGGGGTTTTCGAATTTGAACACTTTTGCAACGGAACAATAAAAATCGCTCTATCGGTTTCGCGAAGCACCGATTTTGGAGCATTCAGCTTAGTAGGTGGTGGCGACAGTATTGCTGCCCTTAACAAATACGGACTTGCACATAAAATTAGTTACGTTAGTACTGCCGGTGGTGCATTGCTTGAATATATCGAAGGTAAAGAACTACCAAGCCTTAAAGCTATTAGGACTAAAATTTGATAGTGATTGGATATTTTAAAAAATCTAATTCCGTTTTATAAAACGCTTTATCGTGTTGCGTAATTGTTAAATAATAAGTTTAAAGTTTATTTAGCGACCAATATTTATTTAATCTGTCCATTTTGGGGCTAAGCTTAATTTATAACTATATGATATCGTAAACTAAAGCCTATACATCTATTGATTGATATTATTTAGCCCGCATTATTCATCGCATTATTATTGGCTGGCTCGTAACAAGTTGTTAGTCTGTGGATTGGCACGGTGCTTATGGTTTTATTATTAGCCAAATTTTGAGAAAGCTTACAATTATCTTTGTGCATCTGCTTCGTTGCAAAACTCTTGAAAT
>Ga0334898_1004062_pt1 | contig 11230 bp, 14 predicted proteins | sample GraSluR3_MG_10_FD_207228 | JGI IMG/M metagenome (GOLD analysis project Ga0334898, IMG submission 207228) | Sludge microbial communities from methane-producing bioreactor in Wageningen University, Netherlands - Granular Sludge_3_08-R3 | ecosystem: Engineered > Bioreactor > Anaerobic >... | reverse complement strand
GGCTACAGCAATCATTAATAATTTTGAACTAATCACAGCGAATGTCAACGACTTTTCAAATATCCAACATGATATAGAGATTATTAATCCAATGGTTTGAATATTATAAAAAGTAAAAAATAAGTACGAAAAAAACGGTCAACGTTTTTTAGGCATGCACAACTTTGAACTCGAAACTCGAAACTCTGAACCTGCTTTGCCCCATACCCTATGCCCTTTGCCCTCTGCAAAAAACCCACTTTAAACTTTATCCCGATAGCTATCGGGATAAACTTTAAACTCTCTTTGCCCCATGCCCCATGCCCTTTGCCCTATGCAACAATTTAACCATTTTACAATTTCACAATTTGACAATTTGACCATTTCACATTTTAACTATCTTTGCACCCGAAATTGAAAAGCGAACACATCCTTCGGCACGGCCAATAAATGAAAGCATGGACCTACATAACAACGAACAAGGCAAACAAGGTACTTTACACCGGGGTAACAAGCGACCTTAAAGGCCGTATGGAAAGCCATAAAAGCAAGAAGTATCCAAACGCTTTCACCGCCCGTTACAACGCTGACAAACTTGTTTGGTTCCAGGAGTTCGACAGCATTATTGATGCAAGGGCACGAGAGAAACAGCTAAAGGCTGGGAATCGTGCCAGGAAGATAAAACTTATTGAAGAGATTAATCCGGAATGCCTGCCCGACTGCCTTAGTTCCAACAGGATGATGCCATTCGGACGGTCAGGCGGGGAAAGATTTATACGAAACATTGTAAAGTGCAGGGAGGGTGAGACCGCGTCGGCTCTTTCTCTGAATAAACTGTTCAGCAAGGCATACCCGACCGCACTACTCAGGCGGGTTGCATCGCCTCGCGGAATCCTGCACCTAATTAAATTTGGAATAAGAAATTCTTGCACAAAACAAAAATCGTGGCACGACTTTGCGAGGGAGGAACGACCGAAGCAAACAACATTAGTAGTACGAGTCTGCGAGGGAGTTTTTATGCCGAAGAGAAACGAAGGCAAAAAAACTTCCGAAGCAGCCTCACGAATTTTAGCACTTAGATAATTAGAAAATCTTTAAACCCGAAACTTTTCGCCCTTCCCCCATCCCCCTGTCTGCCATTTTCTCTAACTTTGGACATAGAAAATAAAAATGACGACACAGGGATTTGCGATTTTAACCTAATTTTGGAGAAAAACTTACCGGTGAGAGGCTTTAAATATTAAAACTATATCATTAAATTTGCAACAATACTTTTAGTAGAATGCTATGATTACCGTAAAAATGACAAAGGCTGAATACGAAGCATATCTTCTTTACCTTAAAAGCATTGAAGTGATGCGTAATGCAAAAAAAGGTGCAAACAGGAATACTTTGTTGGATGATTATCTCTCTGATCCCTTTAATGTAAATGAAATTGAAGCCGGACTTGAGGATATTAAAGCCGGACGTATTTCGTGGATTGAACCTGAAAATGTATGGGAAAGTATAAAATAGCCATATCCGACACGGCAAAAAAGCATTTGGCAGAGTGGAAAAAATCCGGAAAAGTTTCTGCAATCAAGAAAATTGAACGAATCTTCAAAGAACTTTCTGAAAATCCTTTTGAAGGTGTTGGTTCACCTGAATAACTTAAGTTCAATTTTGCCAATTGCTGGTCACGAAGAATTAATAGAAAAGACAGAATAATTTATAAGGTGGATGAAGATGTAGTTACCGTTTTCGTAATTTCTGCCAGGGGACACTACAGCGATAAATAGCAAAAAAAGTCAATCCTGTTATGGCATGCAACCAGCGGGGCAACCTGCAACCCTCTTTGCCCTCTGCCCCATGCACCCGAAACCTGTTCAATGATACCCAGCTTTTCGGAGTTATAGCGAACGAAAAGTTGATGGTGGAACTAATCCCGCACAGCGGGAACCAGCAACCTGAAACTTGCAACCTTCTTTAAACTTTTCCCCCTTCCCCCATCCCCCTGTCTGCCATTTTGTTTATCTATATTTTTTTGTAATTTTGAAAGCATTAAATAATTTTTAACATTATGTTTGATTTATCTGTTTTACCCAAAAAAGCCCAGGATGAATTGTACGATTTTTATCAATTCCTCGTAGAACGTTATAGCCATAAAAAAGAGGAAAACAAACAAAAAACGAAATCACGAAGTACAGAGATTAAAACCTTTTTAGATAAGTATAATCTTAACCTTCAAAATTTTTCTTTTAATCGCGATGAAATTTATGAACGATAAAGCCACCATCGACTCAAACATCCTTATTTATGCTTTTGGAAAACAAGACAACTTCAAAAACAAAATAGCGCGGGAAATTATTTCAGAATGTAATAAAATTAGTTTACAGGCAATTAACGAAACAGTATTTGTTTTGAAACGGAAGTTTAATTTCTCTGTAAAAGAGTTACAGGAAATAATTCAATTTTTTAAAGAAAAGTATATCGTTAAAAACACCAACATTCATACCCTGGAAACTGCAATGGCAGTAATGGATAAATACCAATACTCATTTTGGGACAGCATGATGCTTGCCTCGGCTTTGGAAAACGAATGTTCTGTAATATATTCTGAAGACATGCAACACGATCAAACAATTGAAAAGAAACTAAAAATTATAAATCCCTTTGTTTAGAAGGTGAAAAAATCTGCGATTTAATGCTTTTTGCATTATTTCCCGTAACCTGTTCAATGACACCCAGCTTTTGAGAGTAAAGCGAATCAAAAGATGTTGGTGGAATTAATCCCGATAGCGCAGCGCATCGGGACAACATGCAACCTGCAACTGCAAACTGCGACTGAAAACTGCAACAAGCAACAAGCAACCTTTCACCATTTGTCAATTTCACCATTTGTCAATTTCACCATTTGTCAGTTTCTCCATTTGACAGTTTCTCCATTTGACATTTTAATTATCTTTACACCCTGAAAATAAAAACAACACATTTTTAAAAGAACCACAATCATATTAGTCAATAAACATGAAGATTACTTTAATTGCCGGTGCGCGCCCGAATTTTATGAAAATTGCTCCTATTATTCATGCTATAAAAGACGCACAAACAGAAGGTAAGAATATTAGTTACAGGTTAGTGCATACCGGGCAACATTACGACCAAAAAATGAGCGATACCTTTTTTAAAGAGCTCAACATACCAGAGCCCAACGTAAATTTAGGATGTGGTGGCGGAACACAGGCCGAACAAACGGCGGCCATTATGGTAGCTTTTGAAAAGGAATTAATAAACAACCCCACTGATTTGGTGATGGTTGTTGGCGATGTTACCAGCACTATGGCGTGCAGCATTGTAGCTAAAAAGCTGAATACAAAAGTAGCACATGTTGAAGCCGGAATTCGCTCATGGGATTTAACCATGCCCGAAGAAATTAACCGCATGGTAACCGATGCACTTGCCGATTATTTTTTTACCACCACCGAACTGGCCAACCAAAACCTGCGAAATGCCGGAATTCCGGATGACCGCATTTTCTTTGTGGGGAACGTAATGATTGACACCCTTTTGGCCAACCGCCACCGTTTTAAAAAACCGGCAGTCTGGAATGAATTGAAGCTGGAAAAAGGAAACTATTTTGTAATAACACTGCACCGCCCGGCCAATGTGGACGAAGCTGACAAGCTGAAAGCTTTGATGAACGAAATAACCATACATACCCGAAAACTGCCGGTAATATTTCCCATGCACCCACGTACAGCTAAAATTTTTAAAGAATTGGGTATTTCTGCCGGCAATCTTCATATTATTGAGCCATTAGGTTATTTGGAATTCAACTATTTGGTGGCAAATGCAAAAGCTGTAATTACCGACTCCGGAGGCATTACCGAAGAAACTACAGTAATGGGAATTCCCTGCCTTACCCTGCGCGATAACACTGAGCGACCTGAAACAGTAGAAATTGGCACCAATGAACTAATAGGCACCAACCCTGCTGCCATTAAGCCGGCGCTCGAAAAACTTTTCAGCGGAAACTGGAAAACGGGAAATATCCCGGCATTATGGGATGGAAAAACAGCTAAAAGGATTATTGATGAACTGTTTAAGCTTTTTTAGTTGGGAAAAACGTACCAGCCTCAAAATTGCCTGCCCCGAGGAAATTGCACTTCACTTTGGCTGGATAACCCGTGAGCAGTTACAAAAACAAATAGAAGGCATGAAAGGAAAATATTTTGAATACCTGCAGAAAATTGCTTTAATCTAAATGTAGTACCGGCCTACAGCCCCTTTAGGGGTTTGGGGTACATCTTTTATCTTAATACTCAAAATCTCATAGCTGTAAAATTTCATGTCTTTAAAACAAAAAACAGTTTCCGGCCTCCTCTGGAGCTTCATAGACCAGTTTGCCAACATGGGGATTAGCTTTATTGCTGGTATTATTCTGGCACGGTTGCTTTCGCCCCGCGAATTCGGTTTAATAGGCATGATTACCGTTTTTATTGCCGTTTCCGAATCGTTTATCAACAGCGGGTTCAGCAGTGCATTAATCCGGAAAAAGGATTGCACAGATACCGACTTCTCCACTGTGTTTTATTTTAACCTGGTGGCCGGAATCCTCTTCTTTATTATCCTCTTTTTTTCAGCGCCTGCCATAGCAGGCTTTTTTAATGAACCCCAGCTCAAACCCATTGTACAGGTATTGGGCATCGTTTTAATTATCGACTCGCTTACGCTTATACAACGCACCATACTCACCAAACGCATCGACTTTAAACTGCAGGCACGCATTTCGGTAATTGCCTCCCTGGGCTCAGGCATTGTAGCCGTTGTTATGGCGTTTAACGGTTTTGGGGTGTGGAGCCTGGTGGCACAACGCCTCCTGCGGCAGGGACTCAATTCTTTTTTCCTGTGGTTGTGGAACCGCTGGCGACCGTTGTGGATTTTCAGCAAACAATCATTTAAAGAGCTGTTTGGTTTTGGAAGTAAACTGTTGGTAAGTGGATTAATCGACACCCTTTACCGTAACATTTACTACCTGGTAATCGGCAAATATTTTTCAGCACAGGAGTTGGGTTTTTACACCCGGGCCGATGAGTTTAAGCGCATTCCCTCACAGCAACTTAATGGTATTATTGGCCGCGTAAGCTACCCGGTACTTTCCAGTATGCAGGACGATAAACCCCGGCTTAAAGTCAACTACCAAAAACTTATACGCAGCACCATGCTCATTACTTTTGTGCTCATGCTGGGTATGGCAGCCGTGGCCGAACCCATGATCATTACCCTCATTGGCGAAAAATGGAGGCCATCCATCATTTATTTGCAAATGCTTTCTTTTGTGGGCATGATGTACCCGCTGCATGCACTTAACTTAAATATGTTGCAGGTTTCCGGACGTTCCGACCTCTTTCTGAAACTCGAAATCATAAAAAAAATACTGGCGATACCTACCATTGTTATCGGTGTTTTTTGGGGAATAAAAATAATGATTGTCGGTATGATGGTAAACACCCTCATTGCCTATTACCTCAACAGCTACTGGAGCGGACGTTTTATTGGCTATTCTTTTAAAGAACAGGTGGCTGATATACTGCCCTCCTTTGGGTTAGCTCTCGTTATGGCCGCAGGTGTTTTTGGGTTAGGCCTGGTTTTACCATTTAACCCATTATGGATGCTTATTACCCAAACTTTGACAGGTGCGGCATTTATTTTCATGTTTTGCGAAGCCACAAAATTCAAAGATTATATCTTTGTAAAAGAATTGATGGTTGAAAAGCTAAAAGATATAAGGAAGAAAAAGTGATACCCCCGGCCCTTAAAGGGGTGACTAAAACAATAATGAAACGAGCATGTAAAATATTTACACCCAGGAGCATAATTAAAATACATGCGAGTTCTCACAAAGTGATGCCTTACGGCGCATACTATGCCGCTGAAAATAAAAAATTTTAATAGTATGAAATGATAAATAAAAACATAGAGAAACGTTCATTTAAAAGCTCTAAAGCAAATAAACGCTCCGCCTTAAATCCCCTTTAGGGGTTTGGGGTGAAATACAATAAAAACAATGAACAACAATATCAAAAACACATCCAAACAATCCCCCCCTTTAGGGGGAGGGGGGTCAATTTACGTTACCCAACCCTCGTTACCCGGTTTGGAAGAATTTATTCCTTATCTGGAGCAAATCTGGGACAATAAAATTCTTACCAACAACGGCCCCTTTCACAAGCAACTGGAAAAAGAGCTGGCCGAATTTCTGGGCGTACCTTACATTTCGCTTTTTGCCAATGGTACTTTAGCGCTTGTTACTGCTTTGCAGGTATTGCGCATAACCGGCGAGGTAATTACCACTCCTTACAGTTTTGTGGCCACCACACACAGCCTGTGGTGGAACAATATTAAACCGGTATTTGTGGACATTGAACCCGAATTTGGCAACCTCGACCCCGAAAAAATTGAAGCGGCCATTACACCCAAAACCACTGCAATTTTGCCGGTGCATGTGTATGGAAACCCCTGCAAGGTAAACCGCATACAGGAAATTGCCGACATTTACGGACTGAAAGTAATTTACGATGCCGCCCACTGTTTTGGTGTAAAACATTTAGGGCAGGGAATTTGCAATTTTGGCGACCTTTCCATTCTCAGCTTCCACGCCACCAAAGTGTTTAACACCATGGAAGGAGGTGCCATAGTGTGCCACGATGAGGCCACAAAAAAACGGATTGATTATTTAAAAAACTTTGGCTTTGCCGGTGAAACTACAGTAATGGCCCCGGGCATTAACTCCAAAATGAACGAAATGCAGGCCGCGCTAGGATTGTTGCAATTAAAACATTACCAGGAAAACATTGAAAAACGAAAAAGCATAGCAGATACTTACCGCAAAAATCTATCAGGTATAAAAGGCATTTCATTTTTACCTATACCCGAAAATACCGAAAGCAACCATGCCTATTTCCCTGTCTTTGTAAATGAAAAAGAATACGGCATGAGCCGAGACCACTTGTACGAAAAACTTAAACAACACAACATTTACGGCCGACGTTACTTTTACCCGCTTATCAGCGAATTTTCCATGTACAAAGGGCTCGATTCTGCAAAACCGGAAAACTTGCCGGTGGCTGAAAAAATGGCAAAACAGGTGATTTGTTTGCCGATTTACCCTGATTTAGACATGGAAAACATTAATTTTGTTGTTCAAATAATAAGAGGTGAATAAAACACGTCCTACATACAATCTTGAAAAAGTTTTGGAACTTGGCGAAGGCCAGTTCATCGAATTCAAGGAATTGCCAGACAAAAGTTTGCCCAAAGAATTGGTTGCTTTTGCCAATGCATCGGGGGGCATTATTTATCTCGGAATTTCCGATACCGGAAAAATTAAGGGCATTAAAACAACAAACAAATTGAAATCGCAGATACAGGACAGTGCCCGTAACTGCGACCCGCCGGTTGCTGTGCTTCTAACTCAGCTTTATAATGTGCTGGCAATTGAAGTAAAAGAAGGCATGAATAAACCCTACTCCTGCGCTTCAGGTTTTTTTATGCGCATGGGTGCCAACTCCCAAAAAATGAGCCGTGACGAAATCCTGTCGCTGGCCATAAAAACCGGCAAAATCCGCTACGACGAACAAATTTGTGTCAATTTTGACTGGAAAGATTTCGACGACGAAAAATTTGAATACTACCTTAAACTGGCCGGTATTTCAAACAACATGGCCAAAGAAGAAATCCTGAAAAACCTGAGGGTGCTTACCAGCGATGGGCTTACAAATGCCGGGGTACTCTACTTTGCCAAAAAACCCTACAAATACATCATCAGCTCAAAAATCAGGTGCATTCATTTTAACGACGACAAACGGGTGGATATTCTGGACAAAAAAGAAGTGGACCGCGGTATCATTGGAAATATTGAATTTGCTATTGCCTACCTGAAAGAACGCATCCCGGTAAGGTTTGAAATAAAAGACCTGAAAAGAGATGAATTCCCGGAATATCCTATTGAAGCTTACCGGGAAGCAATAGTAAATGCAGTAATCCACTTCGATTATTTCCTGGGCGATACCATTGCTATTGAAAAACTTAAAAGCAGCATTATTATTAACAACAAAGGAGAATTACTTTTTCCCAAAAGCGAGTTTGGTAAAAAAAGCGAAGCCAGAAATCGTTTACTGGTTGATTTGCTGGCACGAACCGATTTTATGGAAAAAGCAGGTACCGGTATTAAGCGGGTTACCAATGCTTGTATTGAAAATGGCAATGAGGTTAATTTCGATTTCTCCGATTCTTTTTGGATAACTATAAAATCAAATGTTACCGATAATGTTACCGATAATGTTACCGATAATGTTACCGATAATGTTACCGATAATGTTACCGATAGTCGAAAATATCAAATTATTAAATTGATTCAGGAAAATAATCAAATTACAATGACACAACTGGCAAAAAAACTGTCCGTAACAAAAATGACCATTGTTCGGGATATTGCACGGTTAAAAGAAGATAATATTATCGAACGCATTGGCCCCGCAAAAGGCGGCCACTGGAAAATTATTAAGTCACTATGATACAACAAAACATATACGGCCGTCGTTACTTTTATCCTTTAATAAGCGAATTTTCCATGTACAAAGGGCTCGATTCCGCCAAACCGGAAAACTTACCAGTAGCCGAAAAAATAGCAAAACAAGTGATTTGTTTGCCCATTTATCCTGAACTGAAAATGGATGAAGCAATACGAATCAGCCGTTTAATCAGATAGAAATAAATTAATACAATTTTTAAATGCAAAATACCCGAGATTATTTATCAAAAAATGGGCTGCCTCCGGGCGATGACTATGCCCTCTCCGCATCGGAAAAAAGGTTCCCAGATGGGGCACAATATCGCTTTGAAGTGCCGGGCATACAAGGACCTGCAGCAATGAAATCATTGCTCGAAGAAATTGACAACCTGAATTTAATTATTCACAGAGTTACCCAAACCAAAGGCATCATGCTGCTAACCAACAAGGAGATCATTGAAATGGTTGCTTTGGCTAAACAAGGACAAGTTGAATTAGTCCTTTCCATTGGTCCAAGAGCTACTTATGATACAAGTGCCTCGGTTTTAACACCTGAAGGTCAAAGGATGGGACTTCGGTTAAGAGGCCAGGAGCAAATTGTCAGAGCTATTGAAGATGTTAAACGTGCATCAATCTTAGGATGCAATTCATTTTTACTTTACGACGAAGGTTTATTATGGGTGTTGAATGAAATGCGCAAACAAGGCGAACTTCCTTCAACCTTACGTTTTAAAATGTCGGCACATACAGGCCTTGGAAACCCTTGCTCCGCAAAGGTACTGGAAACACTTGGTGCCAATTCGGTCAATCCGGTGCGCGATTTACAATTACCTATGTTGGCCGCACTGAGACAGGCTATTAACATTCCTATTGATTTGCATACCGAAAACCCGGCTTCATCCGGTGGTTTTATCCGGCATTACGAAGTGCCCGAAATGATACGGGTAACCGCACCTGTTTATTTGAAAACGGGTGGTTCAGTAGCCAAAACACATGGTTGGGATACAACGGCAGCCGAGGCTAAACAAAGGGCCAAACAGGTAGGTTTGGTAAAACGGGTTATCGACCAGTACTATACGGAAGCAATCAGTTCCCTTAAAGGTTCAATTCAATAAGTTAAAAGGTAAATCTTTAGGTAATGAAACATCATCTCTACAATCCGAACTTTAATTTCCTTCAGGAACCCATCGACTTTGACAAAAACACTGCTAAAGGTATCCTGCAATACTGTCTTGGTGCAACGCTTTATATGCCGGCAACAAAAAATATTCTTAATAAGTTATTAAACAAGAAATTGAATGAAATTACTTCCATGGTAATGTGTTTTGAGGATGCAATTCAGGAACAGGATGTGGACAAAGCTGAATCGAATGTACTCAATCATCTTGATAAGATTGCAGATGCCATAGGGAATGGAGTATTATCGCTAAATGATATTCCGCTAATCTTTTTAAGGGTTAGAAATCTAATTCAATTCGAAAACTTCATAAAAAGACTATCAAGCAGGCAGTCCAAAGTTTTATCTGGCTTTGTATTTCCAAAATTCAACAGTAAAAATGCCGGACATTACCTGAAAACACTTGATTATACCGGAAAAAAACACGATACAACTCTTTATGGAATGCCTATATTGGAAGGCAAAGAAATAGCATACCTCGAAACCCGCAATACAGAATTATCCAATTTGAAAAATATTTTAGACCCCTATAAAGATATTATTTTAAACATCAGGGTAGGTGGTACAGATTTTTCATCGTTGTTTGGCGTAAGACGGGGAATTAATTATTCAATTTACGATATTTTTTCCGTTAGAGACTGTCTTGCCGACATACTCAATTTCTTTTCAAGAGCAGAAGATGAGTATTCTGTTTCTGCTCCGGTTTGGGAATATTTCTTGGCAGATAAAGGACACAATATCGACAATGTAATTAACAAAGATATCCACAAATCATTAATTAACCGAACGCCAATTATTGACGAAGCAATTGATGGTTTACTACGTGAAGTAATCATTGACAAGGCAAATGGATTTATTGGAAAAACCATCATTCACCCTTCACATGCCAGGTTTGTTAATGCCATGCAAACGGTCACTAAAGAAGAATTTGAAGATGCCATGCAGATTCTAAATACCACCGGAGGTGTTGTTAAGAGTCAAAATGCAAACAAAATGAATGAAATAAACCCTCATCGCAGTTGGGCAAAAAAAATAAGTTACCGGGCAAAAGCTTATGGAGTTGTTGACGATGAGCTTTCTTTCCTAAAGCTCATTTCAGGCAAGTCAAAATCATAAAAATAATTTTTACAATGAAAAGCGAAATAAAACTCATATTCGGAACAATGAACTTTGGCCCGCAGGTTAATGAGGAAGATAGCCTGAAAATGGTAAAACATTTTTTAACCAGCGGAAATAATGAACTTGATGCTGCTTTTGTGTATAATAATGGTGATACTGAAAAAATACTTGGGACAGTTTTGAAACAGCTACTTTCAAATAATATATCCATAGCTACCAAAGTTCATCCAAGAATTACCGGGAAACTGGACAGTAAGGCTGTCCATTATCAATTTAATGAATCGCTTAAACGACTTAATGCCGACAAAATTGATATTCTGTATTTTCATTTTCCCGATGCCAATACGCCTGTTGATGACGCTTTAATCGCAATAAACAAATTATACGAAACGGGCAAAATTAAA
>Ga0334898_1004060_pt1 | contig 11235 bp, 15 predicted proteins | sample GraSluR3_MG_10_FD_207228 | JGI IMG/M metagenome (GOLD analysis project Ga0334898, IMG submission 207228) | Sludge microbial communities from methane-producing bioreactor in Wageningen University, Netherlands - Granular Sludge_3_08-R3 | ecosystem: Engineered > Bioreactor > Anaerobic >... | reverse complement strand
CCACCTGATGTAACAATAGCAATTTTAGCATTACTCATGTCTTTAATAGCTGGATTAGGATCTACTCTATCAAAGTCAGGCATTGGGAACTCAGTTTCGAACTCTTCACCTTTAAGTTTTTTGATTAACATATCAACTGCACGTTTAGAACCGCGCTCACTTACAAAAACATTCTTTCTAAGTCCTCTTGGCATATAGCCTTCTTCTTTAGGTGTACCCATTGGTTCACCTGAAAGAACTTTAAGAGTTAGGTTAATCATTTGTGGTAAAGCTTTACGCATACCAGCAGCACTGTTAACAGTCTCTACCATATATGCATAGTTTTTATACATATCAACACCAGGATTCTCAGGATACATACCTGAAATTACTGGAATATTTAACTCTTCTGATACAGCTTTAGCAACTGCACCACACGCAACACCATAGCGACCAGCATTAAATGCAGGTCCTGCGATAACGATGTCAGGATTAAAAGAAGCAATTAATTCAACAACTTCTTTTGCAGCAGATTCAACATTCTCACCAAAGTATGTGTCACCACATATTACTGTTCCAACTACTTCAGCCTTATCTTTTAATAAGTTTTTAGCACCTGCTGCTGGACCAATACCACCTTCATGCTTCTGTGGTGGAATATCAGCCTTATCCTCACTGCCGATTTGACCGAAAAACTGGTTTAAATACCAGACTATTCTGCTTTTAGCGGCCATTTGTATTCCTCCCTTCACGTTACATATGCCTTTAGCATATGTTGGACTACTATTTATTATATTTACTCCCGTTGTCGCGGAAACTCTTTACTTCTTCAACGATCTCATCTACTTCAAGAACCATTTCCATCATACTAATTTGCTCATCCCATACAGTTTCGTCTACATGGTCTTTAAGCTCAAAAATGTGATATACACCAAGTCCTAACTCAACACCAGCTAAAGGTCCTGCAAAAGTTGGGTCGCCAACTGTTACTGTTTCAGCTGCTAGACCAGAAGCTTCTGCTTCTGCTCCACCTAATAATACGATAATGTTTTCTGCTCCGTGCTCCTCAACGAGGGCGTTAATGCGAGACTGGTTTTCCAAGTCCATCGCACCTGCGGCTGTTCAGACAAAACATTCTGTTGTTGAGAATACTACTTCTGCTCCCATAGATTTGATACATTCTTCAATTGCTCCGCCAGGAATACCATCGCGGTCACCTAGGATTGCATATTTTTTTGTTTTGAAATCCATAATAATCCTCCTATTTTTATATTATTAATACTCTCTTGCTGTTAACTTGTTAAATCCAAGTTCGTTTGTAGCACCTGTAATAGCTTGAATCTCTACTACAATACTACCATCTTCTTTTAAGCTTCCGTCAAATCCACCAGCAATTTTATCTGCAGGTTTACTATTTCCAATAAGCCTGTCCATTGGTGGCAATTCGATTACTTCGTTAGCGTTACCAGCAGTTACTACTGCATCTGCTAATGGGCTTGAATCAGCTAAAGACTGAGAAGCTCCATCTCTACCAGCATATTCGTCAGTTAATAATACTGTCTTAACACCTAACTTTTCGATTCTATTACAGTTCATAATAAGGTCAGCATCTGGGTTTCCGAATCCTTCTTCTGAAACAACAGCACCATCTGGGCCTAAGAATTCTACTAATTTTGCTACCATACTTGATGAACGATTCTTGTCTGCTAATGTAACGTTCTCGTTAGTTACAATACATCCTAAGAAACAAATTTCTTTACCATGCTTCTCTAACAAGTCATAAATAACTGGACTGTTTAAGTGATGGAAAGATGTGTTTTTATCACATGCTGATACACAGTTACCACTAACAATTGCGCCATCCATAGCTTCTGTTGGATACATAATTGTTGGCACCATTTCTTTAACATCAATACCATAATAGTATGTATCATGCATAAGTCCTTGACTTTGTAGCATATAAACATAAACTACTTTTGGTAAATCTGGATATTTAGCTACATTTTCTAATAATGGAGCTACTTCATATTCTTTAACTTCGTCTGGCTCAATATTTCTACCAGCTTCGCCTAAGTATGTTGCAGCTTTTAATCCCATTAAGCGTAAAGCAGCTTCATGTTGATGCTTTTCTAACCCAGCTTTTGGATCAGCTAAGATTACAATGTTGTTTGTGTGTGCAAATGGTGTGTATTCTGCACCCGGGCCTGTCATATCGATAATACCTTCTTGAAAACCGACAACTTCACCCGCAGTTACTACTGCAGCACCTTTAAGTACATGTGTACGACCTGAACCAACTTGTTCTTCATTGCCAATAAATCCTGGGAAAATTCCACCTGGTCCATCAACTTTGACTCTTGGCTCAATAACATCTTTGACTGGCATAATCCTAATAGACTCACCAGGTCTTGCTAACTCTAATTCCACTTTTGCCAACCGATCGTCATCGCTTAAGTGAGCGATAAGTTCTTCCTTGTTGACATACAGCGTATGGTTTTTCACTTCAGTTGTGTCTCCAAATTGAACATCGTTAATTTGGATGTAACCTAATTCCAAACGCATGAATTGTCACCTCCTGTATTCCACATTAATTACTTTGCTATACTGTTTTTTTATTAACCCAGTAACTCGTTGATTTTTTCTTCAACTGCTTCTGGAGTAATGTCTCCTGTTAACTCTGCTTTTTTCTCTCCATTGTGATAAAAAGCTACAACTGGTAATCCCATAACTTTTTGTCCGATAGCTACTCTACGAGCTTTTGTGATATCTAATTCACAAAATTTCATATCGTCTCCATACTTTTCACCTAATTGTTCAACGTGAGGCTTAAGCTCTTTGCAAGGCTCACATTTAGGACTCCAATAGTCTACTAACACCCAACCTTGTGCTTCTAATACTTCTGCATCGAAATTGTTGCGATCCAATGATAACATAAATAGTCCTCCTTCCAGTTTAGCTTAGTTTAGTTCTTTTACTTTATTTACTAAAGCTTCTGTAGTGATGGTCTCTCCTACCATCTTTTCAACTACTTCACCTTTGTTAAATACTGTTACTGTTGGAACTTCTACTATTTCAAATCTAGTTGAAATTCTCTTGTTTCTATACATATCAATTTTAACTAACTTTACTGCTTCTCCAAGTTCTTTAACTGCAGCTTCAATTTTTGGCATAGCAGCCATGCTTGCTTCACTTGCAGGACTCCAAAAAGCTACAATTACTGGTGTTTCAACATCAACTACATCTTCAATAAATCCTTCTTCTTCATGGATATATTTCTCAGCTAAAACTGCTGCTGTTGCACCATCACCAGCTGCTGTTACAACTTGTCTTAAATATTTTTGACGGCAATCGCCCACAACAAATACTCCATCAACATTTGATTCCATTGTTTGTGGATCTACAATTGCATAACCATAATCGTCAACATTTATAACATCTGCAAAGACTTTTGTTCTTGGCACTGTACCTACGAAAACAAAAACACCGTTTGTATCCATTCTATTAACTTCATTTGTGTTAATATTTTTGATATCTACCCATTCAACAATGCCGTCTCCGCCAATTTCTGAAATTGTAGAGTTCCAAACCCACCTAAGTTTTTCATGCTTGAATGCTTTATCTGCAACTACTGGAGTAGCATCAACTTTGCCTTCTTCATGGATTACAATAATTGTAACTGTTTCAGCAAACTTAGCTAAAAACATTGCTTCTTCTATAGCAGCGTCACCATTACCAAGAACCACTACGTCTAGTTCTTCAAAGAAGTCAGCATCACATGTAGCGCAATATGATACGCCTCTTCCTCTAAATTCTCTTTCACCAGGAATTCCAAGTATTCTTGGCTCAGCACCAGTTGCAATTATCACTGATTTAGCTTTATACTCACTATTTCTACCTTTGATAGTTTTAACAAAGCCATTAGCATCTAAACCTTGTACATCATCACGAACAAACTCTGTACCAAATTTTTCAGCATGTTTTTTCATGTTGTCAGTCAATTGAGGACCTGTAGTATGCTCTGTTCCTGGCCAGTTCTCGATTTCTTCTGTAGTAGCTGCTTGTCCACCTACTTGGCCCTTCTCAATTACTACTGTGTCTAATTTCCCTCTTGACGCATATAAAGCTGCTGTCAGTCCACCAGGACCTCCACCGATTATTGCTACATCATAAACTTTTGACATGTTCATACTCCTCCTGTTAATAATTTTTTAAACTCTTAATTGCACTATCTATCAAGGACTTGTCTACTAATTGAAAATCCTTTTTTATACTGTCCGACCAATCCTTCAATCCCTTATCGCTTAGCATCTTTTTCGTAACTTCAATTGCTCTTTCAATAGCCATTAATGATTCATGATCCAGTCCTGTTGCTTTTCTTACTACTACTGTTCTGTAAGGGTTACTGTTAGGCTTAACTGATCCTGCTAGCGGATGTGTAACAAGTTTATATCCTTGATGAATTAAGTCTCTTGTTTTGAAAAGCACTTTCAAGTACTCTCCTTCTATGACTAAAACATCTTTGAATCCTTCAATTACCATCGGATTATTGCTAATTATTTTTATCACACAATCACTCCTAAATTAGAAAAAGACAAAATAGCATAGTACCTATGCCACTCTGTCTTTTAACCTGAGAGATTATCTCCTTCGGTGTTGCCTAATGCAACTCTCCAGAGGGCTGTCGCCAAATAGTCCTTTTGCCTGAGAGTTTCTGATTAGATTGGTATTGCCTAATCATTGCTCCTTCGGCGCTTCATTTAAGAAGTCTCTCCCACTTGATTCATCCAGCCTTTATTCTTCTATATAATTGTTACTTACCTACCGTATTCACTTGCAACTACATTCTATACAAAAACTGTGCACCTTGCAAGGTCAAATGTGGTAAAAATTTATCTATTTCATTTAAATATTTATGTAAGACATTTCCGATTCCACCTGTTAGCACTACATACAGGTCACCTTGCTCTTTTTTGACCTTTTGAATCAATCCATCTACTAGTGAACAATACCCAAAAAATATTCCGGCTTGCATACAAGGCACTGTAGAATTGTTAATTATCTTCTCTGCAGGCTCAAATGGTATCTCCGGTAATAAAGGAGCCTTTTCAAGCAGAGCTTTAAGGGAGATTTTCATTCCAGGTACAATTGCTGTTCCTTTATATAACCCATCTCTTTCAATTACACAAAACTTAGAAGCTGTTCCTAAATCAACACTCAGTACACTTTTATCAAAAAGAATGTTATTAGCTACAGCGTTTGCAAATAAGTCTGCTCCTAGTTCACTCGGATTTACTCCCTCTTTTTCAAAGTATATACCGGTGTTTTTCATAAGTGGGGATACTTCTTTGATTTTTCTTGAGTCTACTTTAGTTGACAAGTATCTTACTAATCCTTTTGAAACACTTGGAACTACTGAAACCACTGACGCTCCTTCAAAGTGTCCTATATTATCAACTGCTGATTTCCATGATTGATCATGAGTTTTCACTCTGCATGATTTTATAAGATTATCACCATCAAAAACGCCAAGCTTAATATTTGAATTTCCCACATCTACAGTTAAAAGCATTCATATTCCTTCTGTCTTATATTGTTAATCGCTTACTTACATTTGATATAATACTAGTAAGCATGTTTAAAGTCACGCACTTTTTTAAATTTTTCTAGATATTTTTTCAGTATACATTGTCAAAAATGCATCTTCTATTCTATTCCTATGTGCTTTGTCTCTAAAAATTATGTTTAGTTCCCTTTTAATCGGTAACCCTTCAATATTTACCAGCTTAATTTGATTCAGGCTTAATTCTTTCTTTATAGATTGTTTTGAAACAAAAGCTAGGCCAAGGCCTTCTGAAACCGCGTTTACCTGAGGAATTACGCTATTAAATAAACCTATAACATTAAAGCTATCTTTGTGCTGGTTAGCTTCTTTAGCTAAATTATCAATAATATGTCTAGTAGAAGAGCCTTCTTTCCTTCTAAGAAGTGGCACCTTATTTTTTATAATATCAATAACACTACTAAAAGAATCTACATTAAAATCTGCTGGCGCTATTAATACTATTTCATCATCTAAAAGCTTATATGATTGTAGCTTATCACTAGAAACACTCTCTCCAATTGCTGCAATCTGTACTTCTCCTGATATAAGCATATCAACTGCTTTTCTAGAGTTCATAATTTCAAGCTCTATATTTACTTGCGGATAGAGTCTTCTAAAGTCGTTTATAATTTTTGGCATGACAAACATACCCGGTATATTACTTGCAGCTATGGTTATAGATCCTTTTACAATCCCCTCAGACTTAGCAACCGCTTCTTTTGTATCATTTAAGAAATCATGTACTCTTTCCGAAAATAAGAGCACCTGCTTTCCTGCTTCTGTTAATTCTACTCCGTATGCTGTTCTTTTTAATAATTTTGCACCGAAATCTCCCTCAAGCGAGGCTATTTGCATACTTACAGCTGGTTGGCTTATTCCTAGTTGTCTTGATGCTGCTGTTATGCTGCCTCTTTCAATTACTGTCATAAAGGTCTTTAAGACATCAAAATTCATTTTCGCAACTCCTTTTTACAAACTGCAGATGACTAGCAATTCAATTTTATCATAGCTCTTTGAAAAAACATAGCAAATTGCTCGGTAAAGATTCTATCTATATTTTCAATCTGATATACTAAGGCAGAGGTGAAAAACATGTATAATGAGTTGAATCAGATTCTTGAATTTATTAGAGAGATTGATAAAGTAAAAGGTATTTATAGAAGAACAAAACTATTTGATCAATCTCGGTATGAAAATGATGCTGAACATTCATGGCACTTAGCACTTATGGCTTTAACGCTAAAAGACTATGCTAATGAAAAAATTGATGTGAACAAAGTAATTGAAATGGTTTTAATTCATGATATAGTTGAGATTGATGCTGGAGACTATATTGTTTACACAACTGAAAAAGAAGAAAAACAGAAAAAAGAAAAAGCAGCCGCTAAAAGAATTTTTGGCATTTTACCCGATAAGTTAAAAGATGAAATCTATGCTCTTTGGGATGAGTTTGAAGCAGAAGAAAGCCCTGAAGCAAAATTTGCCTCTGCAATAGATAGGCTTGAGCCAATAATGCAAAACTATTATTCTAATGGAGAAGCATGGAAAAAGCATAATATCCATTCTTCACAAATCCTTAAAGTAAATAGAAAAATTGAAAAAGGGTCAATAGCTTTATGGGAATATGCAAAAAGCTTAATTGAAGAAACTGTAGAAAAAGGATATATCGAGTGATGAAACTTTTTGAAAGTATTTTTGTACGTAAATCAACTAGAAAATATCAACTGGAAAAATTATCTGATAGTTTTTTAGGAAACTTTTTAACTTATATAAACAACATAGAAGGGATTTGCAATAGTACTCTTAACTTTAATCTCATTGATAATACGAAAGCCAAAGAAGTCTTATCTGGATATGTAGGAAACTATGGAAAAATTGAAGCCCCTCACTATTTAGTCATTTTTGGCAATAATAACCGAGAAGGTCTTTTGGAGTGCGGTTATGTTGGAGAAGAAGCAGTTTTATACTTAACAGGTATGGAAATTGCTTCTTGTTGGATTGGAGCTAACTTTAAATCAGATAAGATTAAAGATGATTTTTCAAGTAAAAAAGAGGTTCTAGCACTAATTGCCTTTGGAAAAGCTACCAAAAATCCTTTAAGAAAAGAAGATCAATTTAGGAGGATCCCTTTAAATGACCTTTTAATAGACTCCTCAATAGCCAAAGTTAATCAGAAGTATCATGATGTTTTAAAAGCGATACAATACTCTCCATCAGCCATTAATTCGCAGCCATGGAGAATCCGTGCTGGTAAAGAGATTTCACTTTATAAGTCTAAGCCAAGTTTGTTCAAACGACTTGTGCTAAATAATCTTAACTATATAGATATGGGGATAGCAATAAAACACTTGTTAGTAGCACTAGATCATAAAGGTTATGGATATGATATAAGTCATGATGGGGATGACTGCTTAGGAAATGAACATATCATCACAATTAGAACTAAGGAGTAGAAATGAACAACTTAGAAATAGTAAGAATTAACAGGAACAACTACAAGGATTTCTTGAAAATGATCCACTACCGAGTAACCGGGGAACAACACGATAAAAGCAAAGAGAGAGACCTTGTCAGAGAGAACATTGATTATGGATATGTACTAGACAACAAAGACTTCTATTTACTTGCTGCTAAAGTAGATGGAACTATGGCTGCTTATCTTGCTGGGTCAATAATTCCAAAAGCAGACAAAAGAATAGGTACAATGTTTATAGATGAAGTATATACTGCAGACACTCATCGCGGATTGGGTCTGGCTAAAAAACTAGTAGAGGAAATTATTAGAATAAGTAAAGAGCGAGGGCTTTGGGAAGCAAGGTTAACAGTTGATATAGACAATAATATTGCTAGGCATATCTATAGAAGCAAAGGATTTAGTGAAAAAGAATGCATCTTTGGAAGGGTCAAACTAAATGACTAGAGACTTATATAATAATGTATATCAAAGATATGACCCTAGCAGCACTGAAATAAATGAACAGCTTGAAATACTATCAAAAAAGTGTCCTTTACTAAAACCCTATAAAAATATTAGTTTTGAAAAAATTAACGTAGGGATGAACTACAACTATTTCGTTAAAGTCGGAGAAAGTCGCAAATACCAACTGAAAATTCTAGCAAGAAAAGGATACCCTTCTATTAATAAGATAAAAGCTACTTATGAGCTGCTAGAAAAAGTAGATATTAATTATAACACCCTTGTTTATGCAAGCGAGGACATTTTTCCATATGGATTCTTTTTATATGATTACATTAATGGAAGTATTCCTGAAGAAAATTGGATAAGCAATTTTACAAAAGTTCTTGAAGAAGTCCATTCCGTTAAACTTCCCTCTTTTGGGATATTGGATAGCACTTTTCAATCTAGCAATATTTATGACTACTACAAAAATATTGATCAGGCAATTGATGCTTCATTCGGCAGTACATTTATTGAACCTTATTCAATTTGGGATTTAGTAGAGGATGAATTTTTAGATCACTTTTTCTTATATGATACTTTTTCTTATATGTATGAAGTAGCTAAAACACTTCCAGATACAAAGCCTCATCTTTGTCATGGAGATATGTCAAAGAATAATTTATTAATGCAAGATAGTGTAATATACCTAGTAGACTGGGATGAAGCGAAGAGTCATATTTGGCCAAGCGAATTAGCAAGACTACTATACTATACCGATACAGAACATCATAAAACACTTTATGATAAGTTCATTAAGTCCTATCCAAGCACTCTAGATGATACTACTATAAAGAAAATAATCACACTTGAGCATATCTACCAGCACCTAAGAAATATATTGATAATTTGTATTGGTAATACAAAAAGTGATGCTTTAATTAGAATTAAGCAAAAAGTTAGACAAATCCAGTTATTAAAAGTTTAGACATGGCGCTGTGCCATGTCTAAATTTCTTTTTCAAATATTAAATCAAAATAATCTACTATCCCGTGCCCCTTTATCGGAGGAGCAAAAACTTGGACTAATCTATAGCCCTGACTTGCGTACTTTTTTATTACTTCCCTATAATCCTCTTCTGGAACTACACCTCTTAACTTTATATCTACATTGATTTTATGAAACTTATATTCGTACATAGTTTATTCATTCCTCTCATAGTCCATTTTATTAATCTCTCCACCAAGCATTATGACCATGCTAGAAAAATATAGCCACAATAAAAAGACAATCATACCACCAATACTGCCATAAACGACCTGATAGTTACCAAAATTATTGACATAAAATGCAAACCCTCTAGAAACTGCAATCCATCCTATGACTGCAAATAAGGAGCCTTTCCAAACTTTACTAAACTTAATATTTGCATTTGGTGCAAACTTATACAAAAACATAAATGTCAAAAAAATCATAAAGATACTTATCCCATATTGCATAAAAGCCCACACTGTGAAGAAATTATCTGCTAGTCCAAAAAAACTAAATATTGCCTGGGCAATAACCTCTCCAAACACTAGCAGTACAATCGATAATAGGATTATTAGAGAAAGCACTATTACAAAAACTATTGATGCTAAGTACAGTTTAACTGGAGGTCTTCTTTCCTTAATATTATAAACTCTATTTAGCCCCTTTATTATAGCCCTACTTCCCTTAGTTGAGGTCCATAAAGTACCTAACATTGCTATAACTAGTACTAGTCCACTTCGCGATTGAACTGTCTCAGTTACTACTGTCGAAATTATTCTTGCAATTTCTTCTGGCAAATATTGCGCAAAATCAAGGACCAATGCTTGCCCACCTAAATTAGTAAAAGATAAAACATTAATAAGAAAAATCAAAAAAGGAAATATAGCTAAGACTAAGTAATAAGTAAGTTCAGCACTAAAGCCTGTAACATCATCATTAGCAATATTCTTAGCAAGTGTTATTAAATATTTACATGCTTTGTTGTCTAAGCACTTATTAATTCTTTCCAAAATAAACACCCTTAATTAATGTATGTCACATACCTAAATACTGACCAAAAATGACTAAAGCTGCCTAACATAACAAAAATGTGCCAAATTTCATGAAATCCAAACACTTTTGGCACTGGATTAGGCCATTTTAATGCATAGAAAACAGCTCCAACAGTATAGCTTAACCCTCCTAAAAACAGCCAGACTATTGCACCAGTTGGCAAAGCTCTTACCAAAGGAACTATAACTATTAATGCTAACCAGCCCATCACTAGATAGACAGCTGTATATAGCCAGCGTGGGGCATTAAGCCAAAAAGCTTTAAAAATTATACCAGAAATAGCAATACCCCAAATACCAATCAACATACCCCATCTCCAAAATCCAGTTAAAGCTACTAATAGAAATGGAGTGTAAGAACCTGCAATTAAAACGAAAATCATCATGTGATCAAGCTTTCTAAGCGTTCTAATTACTTTCTCAGGCCCAGGTACTAAATGATATATGCTACTAGCTGTGTATAAGCAAATTAGACTAACACCAAATATAGTAAATGACACAATATGATAAATATCACCATATGTAACCGAAGTGTAAATAAGTGCAATAAGCCCTACTAGTGATAATATTGCGCCTGCTAAATGTGTAAACCCACTAACTGGGTCCCTTAAATTTCTCATTCTAATCACCACGCTTTTCTATTTGCCTAATTATATCACAATTAAATAGAA
>Ga0334898_1004055_pt1 | contig 11248 bp, 8 predicted proteins | sample GraSluR3_MG_10_FD_207228 | JGI IMG/M metagenome (GOLD analysis project Ga0334898, IMG submission 207228) | Sludge microbial communities from methane-producing bioreactor in Wageningen University, Netherlands - Granular Sludge_3_08-R3 | ecosystem: Engineered > Bioreactor > Anaerobic > Unclassified... | reverse complement strand
CCGTCTATAAGTGCGAAGAGGGTGTGGTCTCTGCCCAGTCCAACGTTGTTTCCCGGGTGTATCTTCGTTCCCCTCTGCCTTACGATTATCGAGCCTGCCCTAACGGCTGAAGATTCACCTCTCTTAACCCCCAGATAGTTGGGATTACTGTCTCTTCCGTTCGACCTACCGGTGCCTTTCCGGGCCATTTCATTTCACCCCCGTATCGATCTTCTCAATAGAGACTTCTGTGAACCACTGCCTGTGACCGTTTACTCTGTCGAAGTTCTTTCGGGGACTGAACTTTACGACCAGCACCTTCTTGTCTCTACCGTGAGAAACAACCTTGCCTACAACTTTTGCGCCGTCCACATAAGGCTTGCCTACAATCGGTTCCTGTCCGTTGTGGACGAGAATTACTCTGTCGAAGACTATTTCGTCTCCGCTTTCCTTCCCGTTCTGCCTTTCGGTGAAGAGAGTCATGCCTTCCTCGACTTTGTACTGTCTTCCCGAGGCTTCAATGATGGCGTACACTAAGAGCCACCTCCTCATGCAATAAAAATGTGCTGAAACAAGGTACCTTTCGGATTTAAGACCTGCTTCACGCACGAAAAAACCGCTCGCGATCAAAATTCTATCATATGTAGTAGGGTGAGGTGAGTGTCTTAGTAACATTATCATTACGAACGAGAAAGAGTTTCAAACTGGTTGAGATCCTTCTGTGGTGCAAGTTTACCATATTGACAGCGCTACAGCCCGTGATATAATCGATTCAGAACGGAGGCGTATCCTAATTGGCTAAGGAGCCGGTCTCGAAAATCGGTGGGGTTGACGCCCCTTGTGGGTTCGAGTCCCACCGCCTCCGCCAGAGGGCGGTCTTGCCCTTATTTTTTGGAGGTGGTAATGTGATCCTCGACAGGATCGAACAGCTTCTGAAGAGCAAGAAGGGAAACCTGAATTACTCTGTTCCTAAAGAGTGGCTGCCTGAAGGATATTCAGGGACTGTCAAGCTAAGAGACCGATACATATTCGTTGATCCGTATGAATATGGCTCAAGTATAGTTGAGAGAATTACTGCGTTGGCTGAAAAGGATACAGACTACTCGAGACCTCTCGGAAGAATCAGAAATGAGAGCGGCAACTCCTGGATCAATTCGGCAATCATATACGGCTCATTTGTCAGAACTACAACCGCTTACTCGCACCACGACCCTGAGTTCTTCTCTGATCTGGATTCACAGGAGTATTCCGAATCTGGAACGTTTCTCAAGATGATCTTCATGCTGCCTTTTCTCTCGAAGATGGGCTTCGATACTCTTTACTTTCTGCCGGTTACGAGCTACAGTGATAAATTCAAGAAGGGTGAGCTAGGTTCGCCCTATTCGGTGAAGGACTTCTTTTCAATAGACAAGCGGTATCACGATGTGTTGCTGGGGGATATGGATGTTGAAGAAGAGTTCACGGCGTTTGTTGAAGCGGCTCACGTCATGGGAATGAGGGTTGTCCTAGATTTCATACCCAGGACCTCGGCCCGTGATTCTGCACTCATTCTCAAACACCCGGAGTGGTTTTATTGGATAGACGCATCTAGACTCGACGAGTACAGGCCGCCGAAGATCGAACCGCTTGGATTCGATCAGGCAAAGGTTGAGACTTTGCCCATCATATATTCCAATGAAAACGTAAAGAAGCATCTATCGCTTTTCAGCCACTCGCCAGCGAAGCTCTACCCCGAGAAATGGAGAGACTTCGTAGCTAGCCACGACGGCACTGAAAGCTTTCTCGATGAACTAGTCTCTGAGTTCGGCCTCATAACCCCGCCAGGCTTCTCCGACTGGATAAATGACAACCAGCCCACTTGGGACGATATAACTTTTCTAAGACTCTACAAGGATCATCCAACTGAATCCCGCAAGTTTGTTAGTGAGGATCAACCGCCTTATGTCCTATTCGATGTTGTAAAGTCGTCTTTCTTTCCCGGAAGCGAGCCGATGGCCGATCTATGGGAGAGTATAGAAAACATCATGCCCTTCTATAACGAAAGATTCGGTGTAGATGGAGCTCGACTAGATATGGGGCACGCACTTCCTAGGGAGCTTGAGCTCAGGATTATTCGCAAGGCAAAGGAGAGAGACCCATCCTTTGCAATCATTGCCGAAGAGCTTGTTATGGGTAACGATGAAAAGGCCAGGCAGTCAGGCTACGACTGTATTCTGGGAAATACATGGTGGATGGAACCGAGAATAGATGAAGGAAAGTTCAAAGAGCTTGTGTATAAAGTGCTGCCAAGTCTCAGGCTGCCCACTTTGGCAGGAATAGAGACTCCTGACACGCCGAGGGCAGCTTCCAGGCCTAATGGAAGGAAATTCTCCAGGTTCGCCACAATTCTCAACTACTTCCTGCCTAATGGAATCACCTACATAAATTCGGGACAGGAGGTTTTCGAGATTCAGCCGATGAATCTGGGCCTGGATAATGACGAAGAAGGCCGTTACGTTCTTCCACCCAACGATCCGTTTTACGGAAAGCTCGCGTTCTTCGATCCTTATGTGCTCCACTGGAATGCCGAAGAAGATATGATAGACCTCATTTCTCTCCTTTCTTCATTGAGAAAAAGTAATTTCGATTTGTTGAGCGCTGGCAATCTCAAACTAATGTGGGGAAATGACTTGAAGTCGGCCGGATTGTTCTATTGGAACGGCACCAAAGGGCTGCTTACGGTAGCAAACGGAGATTTTTCTAGCATGAAGGATTTCCACATAGATCTTGGCTATCATACATGGAAGAGTGAACACAAGGTCTCCTGGAGACTCAAAGGGTTCGACGCTCACTCTGAATGGAATGTTGGTGGAGATTTCCATTTGTCATTGGGTCCGGGCGAAGTAGCGGTAGCAGAGATCAAATGAATAAAGGGCCCCTTAGGGGCCCTTTTTGTCTATAGGTTACTTCTTCGGTTCTACATAAAACCTTACTGCCGTTCTCACTTCACCATCGATTTCAACGTCTGAAAACATTGGAACACATACGAGATCCATCCCGCTAGGAGCTACATACCCTCTTGCAATTGCAATCGCTTTTATTGCCTGATTCACCGCTCCTGCTCCAATTGCCTGAATCTCCGCAAAGCCCTTCTCTCTGAGTACTCCGGCAAGTGCACCAGCGACTGCATTTGGTTTTGAGTGGGTTGCTACCTTAAGGACTTCCATGACTGCTACCTCCTTTGAGACCTGTCATGCTACTGGGAGAGATTTAGGATGGTGCGCCCGGCAGGATTTGAACCCGCAACCATCGGAGCCGAAATCCGATGCTCTATCCGTTGAGCCACGGGCGCATGAAATAAAGAAGGAGTGGGGTGGCTGGCGGGGTTCGAACCCGCGACCGCCTGATCCACAGTCAGGCGCTCTTCCAACTGAGCTACAACCACCACGAACATTGCATGGCGCGCCCGGCAGGACTCGAACCTGCAACCCCCGGATTAGAAGTCCAGTGCTCTATCCATTGAGCCACGGGCGCTGGAGCGGCCGACGGGAGTCGAACCCGCAACATTCGCCTTGGAAGGGCGATACTCTACCAATTGAGCTACAGCCGCACTAATGACCATTGGTCGGGAAGACAGGATTTGAACCTGCGACCTCCTGTGCCCAAGACAGGCGCGCTTCCAACTGCGCTACTCCCCGTTCACGAATCTAAATATATCAGATTTTAAGGATGCCGTCAATAGTACAGAGTCGAAGTAGCGCGAACGGAGGATCGCATCGAAATAATTCACTCCCAGTAACTTGTCAAAGATCTAGGCTAACATTTAGACTGCAGTGGTATTATGTGGTTCAACACAGCACAACTTCAAGAGCCATATACAGGAAATGTAGTAGAATATTTGATGAGGTGGTTATTCGTGGCTGCAATTGTTACATCGAATCTGGTGAAAGAGTATGGTTCGTTCAGAGCGCTTGATGACGTGGCGCTTTCGATAGATCAAGGCGACCTTTTCTGTCTTCTTGGACCAAATGGGGCTGGGAAGTCGACTCTCATTAGAATTCTAACAGGATTGATCAAACCCACTTCCGGCGATGTAAACGTCTCGGGAATGGATCTCAAGACCGAAGCCAAACAGGTAAGAGAGAAGGTCGGTCTCATTTCTGAGAGAGTGATTCTTTACGACCGTCTCTCTCCATTTGAGAATCTGCTCTTCTTTGCTTCAATGCTGAGAATGGATAGAAAGTCGGCCGTTGAGCGAATCCATCTTCTTCTCGAGAAGGTGGGAATGTCTGACTGGAAAGACAAGCCCGTAAGAATCTTTTCGACGGGGATGAAGCAAAGAGTGAACTTCGTGAGGGCACTGCTTCACGAGCCGTCGATACTCTTCATGGACGAGCCCACTCTCGGTTTAGATCCACAGTCAACAAGAACAATCAGGAATATGGTGAAAGAGCTTAACGAATCAGGGGTAACTATCGTGCTTACAACACACATTATGAGTGAAGCAGAGCACATCGCGAAGTCAGTAGGCATCATGCATAAAGGCAAACTTGTCTCTAGCGGAAGAATTGAAGACATCCGATCCTCTCTCAACAAGGATCAAGTTATCGTTACTATAAATGGCACGCCTTCGATTTCGCTGAAAGGAATTGATGGCTATCTTAGTGAAAGTAGATTGAATGGAGTTGTGAAGATCAACTTCCAGCAGGGATGCACTATTGAGGATATTCTTCCCAGGATCCTGCAAATGAAGCTTGAAGTTATAGATATCGAACATAAAAGACCCTCTTTGGAAGACGTCTTTGTAGAGCTTACCGGTGAGAATTCATAGATTTATAAGACTCCAGGGATCAATTGGTGTACCTCCCATGAGCCTGGACTTCTCTGCGGCCCAGCACATTAAATGGCTCTGAAGTGAGTCTTCGAATGTAGTGGATAAGGACCCTGCTTCCCCTTCAAGGTATCTCACAAAACTCTTTACTATTTCACTATCGCCGCCTCCGTGCCTCGAGCCATCGTGGGTAGCAAGATAAGTCTTGTGGTCGCCTGAAAAGAGCTTGACTTCTATACTGTCTCTTTCAAAATCGCCGGTTATCTCGCCATGGCTACCACTGACAAGGATCTTCCTTGTCTTCGCGCTTGTGAATGCATTCATCGAGAAGAAAGCATCGACCCCGTTATCAAACGAGATAAGCACATTCTGATAATCTGCGACATTGTTATCGCTTCTGAAAACGCATCTTCCGTAACTGCTCGTTCGCAGAATCTCTCTACGACTCTCAAAAGACATGTCGTTTCCGATAGTGTTCACAGGCCAGTCGACATTGTCTGATAAGTATTGCGTGACAGCGGAATATGGACAGGTTTGGTTAAGAGGGCAGTCCAAACATCGTTCAGCCGAGTTCTCGGGTGCGTTCTCCTTTCTGAAATACTTGAGCCCGCCTTTAGATATTACCGAGAGAGCCTTCGAAGCAAGGAGCCAGGTGAGAATATCCATATCGTGACAACTCTTCGAGAGAATAGAGGGACCGGTACGCGTCGAGTCTCTCCAGTTACCCCTTACGTAGGAGTGAGCGAAGTGATAGGAAGCGACCTGCTCGGTGTACTCAACTGCCTGTATCATTCCAACTGAATCAGAATCAAGGAGAGACTTCAGCCGCTTAAAAAAGCTGGAATACCTCAACACATGAGCAACGAATAGCCTGGAGGTATCTGCACCCAAGTCTGCTAAAGATTTTATACCTTCGAGCCCGACAGAGATAGGTTTCTCTAGAAGAACGAAGTAACCTCTTGCAAGTGCTTGTATGGCGGGTTCAACATGTTCTGTTTCCGGAGAAGCAATTATCACACCGTCAGCGAATTTAGGTCTCGAAAGAAGAACCTGCCAATCTGCGACAGAATCCTTGGTGCCTATACTATGCCTCTTTGCAAATCTCTCTCTTCTTAATTGATCGGGTTCGGCCACAGCGACGACCCGAGATCCATCTACAGACCTTAGCGCCTCTCCATATGCAAAGTATCCCCTGTTACCGGCACCTATCATGATCAAATCCACCACAGAAATCTACCACCTTCCCACTTGTAAATTGATTCTAACACTGACTTTCAAAAGCGGGATAGCCTAAGTTGTTCGAGTGTGATATAAAGGGAAAGATAAAAATTGAAAGGGGTGAAGAGTTTGACAGACATAAAGAGAAATGACACTGAGATAGTTCGAGTCTCGAAGAGAGAGTTTAAAGGCCACGAATTCCTGGATCTCAGGATCTACTATCAGGATGATGAAGGCGACTACAAGCCGACGAAAAAGGGAATCACAATTAATCCCAAACTGGTCGATGAACTGATTGACGCTCTAAATAAGGAGAAAGACTCGGCGCCTGTGAAAGAGTGAGCTTTTTACGGAACAGAAATTGGAAGATCGAGGTAAGAGGTTTGAAGATATAGTTCTCATTGCTCATCTTTTCTCAAGTGGCTCTTTCCCCGCGAAGCGGGCATTGCGTTTCTGAGAGGGCTTCCTTTCGGGCGAACAGCCGTTCGCCCCTACAGAATAAGATGGGGGACAGACAACGGAAAACCTGTCTGTCCCCACATTTAGAACCCGATAATCGCTGTGAGATGAAGTCCTCCGCTGACCTTTCACGGTCAACGGGTCTCTGTCCTAAACTTGCAACTTGCATCTTGGCACTTGCAACGACTTTCACAGAGTGCAGCGCACAGCGAAAAGCGGCTCCTTTGCCCGACTAAGTTGGAATTGGTCTCGCCAAGTGGGTTTGCTGTTCATCTAGTTTTTCTCGCCACTGCTTGCAGTGACTGGCGGCGATGATTTTCGCCTTCTGACTGGCCACCGAAGGTGACTGGCTCTTTCTTTTGCCTTCTGCCGAAGGCAGCCTTGCGACCTGGCGTGATCTTCGCCAGCCTTGCGTCTAATGTTCTATTCCAGCATCGCTTCCTGGCGAAGCCAGCGGGTCCACGCTCTACGCAACGTACAGCGTTCAGCGAAAAGCGGCTCTAAGCCCGGCACAGCCGGAACTGGCCGCACAAAATCGGTTTGATGTTCTTCTAGTTTTTCTCTCTCTCTTCTCTCGTGAGCAAAGCGAACCTCTCGACAACGCTCTTTCTCGTTTTTTTGTTCACCCGACGAAGTCGGAACTGGCCTTTGCGAAGCAAAGACTGGCCAGGCGAAGCCTGACTGGCCACCGAAGGTGACTGGCTTTTCTTTCACCTTCTCGTGAGTGCAGCGAACCTCTCGACAATGCTCTTTCTCGTTTTTTTGTTCACCCGACGAAGTCGGAACTGGCCTTTGCGAAGCAAAGACTGGCCAGGCGAAGCCTGACTGGCCACCGAAGGTTACTGGCTAGTAAATAATGGTCCCATTTTTTTTCTGCTAATTTTGTCGCCTCCTGCGCAGCAGCATCACTTCCGCCGGCGATCTTACGGCGCATCACTTCCTGCGCAGCAGCATCACTTCCTGGCGAAGCCAGCCATGCATCATGGAACTTGCAACCGACTATTCGCAAGTTGGAATGAGAGGATCTATGACTTTTGAATAAGGGCTCAGTATATAATTGTTTGAAGTGATCTATTGGGGTGTTTGAAATGAATACTTATGCTTTTTTGACGTTTCTTGCAGCGGGTGTATGCTTTGTAATGGCTATACTGTTTTCGAGGCGGAGAGGGATTCTTGAAGCCGGGATTCTAAGCCTCTTGATGTTCTCGATTGCATGGTGGGCATTCTTTTATGCAGTTGAATTGCTCGGGCATGACCTGGAAACAATGAGGCTTCTCAACAAGATCTCATATCCTGGAATAGTATGCACGCCGGTTTTTCTCTTTCTTTTCTCGATGGCAATTCTCGACAAAAGAGAGTGGTTCAGCTGGAGAAGGATCTCTTTGCTCTTTGCTGTCCCGGTGGCGGTGCTTGTATCGATGTGGACGAATGAGATTCACTGGCTCTATTATTCAGTCAGCGAACTGGATCTCAGTGCATCCTTCCCAGTACAGAGACTTGTCCATGGTCCGCTTTTCTGGTTCGGAATCTCTTACACTTATGTACTGCTTCTTTTGAGCATAATCTTAATTGCTCAGCAATATATTCTTTCGAGAGGGCCTTATAAGGGTCAGCTGAAGATGATTCTGCTTGGAACTTTTTTCCCGGTACTCGTGAATCTAAATTACCTCTTTGGATTTATCGATTTCGGACATCTCGACATGACTCCGATTGCCTTCACTCTTGCCGGGGTGTTTATGGCGCTAGGTGTTATGAGGTACAGGTTATTTGACATACGACCCGTTGCCAAAGAGACGGTTTTCGAAAGTCTGCCTGACGGTGTGATTATTACTGACGATAGAGGAACAGTCGCAGATATAAATCCTATGGCCTGCTCGATGTTTGGTGTGGAAAGCGAAAGCTCCATCGGACTACATTTCAGTGACGCTTTCAAAGGTATCGAGCCTATTGTGAGCTTTCTTGGTTCCGATCTATCGAAGTCCGATCTAGAGGTGGGAGAGAAGATAGTAGATTCCAGAAAGACGACAATCTTCAGCAAAGGTGGAAAGACAAGAGGTAGCGTCGTTTTGTTGACCGAAATAACGGAGAGGAAGAGAGTCGAAGATGCGTTGCGCCAGAGTGAGGAGAGGCTTGCGCTTGCTGTGAAAGGTGGGAATGTTGGTCTCTGGGACTTCAGAATCAAAGAAGGAGAGCTATCCATAAACGATAGGTACTATCAGATTATGGGTTATTCTACGGGCGAACCGGTCATTGCTTTCCAGAAGTGGAAGGAGCTTGTTCATCCTGAAGATCTTCTGCCTTCACTTGAGGAGATGGACAAATGCTATAGTGGAGAGACAGATCACTTCGAAGTAGAGTACAGGATGCTTTCAAAGAGTGGTGAGTGGATCTGGGTTCATGATAGGGGAGAAGCTGCAGAGAGAGACAAGAACGGAAGGGCCACCCGTATTCTTGGAACTCACATTGATATTTCTCCCACTAAACAGATTGAAGAGGCTCTCCGCGAGAGCCAGGAGAAGTACAAGAAACTTGCAACTACTGATATGCTTACCGGTGTCATGAATAGATACTCACTCGATGAGCTGTTGAAGACTGAAACGGATCGATCTAAGAGATATGGAATTCCGCTTTCTTTGCTTATGCTTGATCTCGATAATCTCAAGACTATTAACGATAACGCCGGTCATCTGGCCGGCGACGAAGCTCTCAAGGAGATGTGTTCTTTCGTTCAGTCAAATATCAGGAGTTGCGACCATCTGGGAAGATGGGGAGGCGACGAGTTTCTGGTATTGGTTACAAATACGGACCTAGAGGGTGCGATGAAAGTGGCGGAGAAACTACGCTCTGGCCTCAATTCCCTTGAACCGAAAGAATGCGGGAAATTGAGCATAAGCGTTGGAGTTTCCACGCTTCTTGATGGCGAGAGCGATTACGACAAATTACTTCGAAGGGTGGATAAGGCCCTTTACGAGTCAAAGAAGAACGGCAAGAACAGAGTTACCTCGCTCATCTAGTTGTGTTTCACTATAGACCTCTTTAAGGATTTGGGTGTATAAGAACCGGAAGGTGATGCATATCGAAGAGTTGATTTTGCTATTGTTATTATGCTAAACTTATTCCAGCGTGACAGAGATGATGAGAAAGTCGTGCCTGTTGTAAGGTGGCGGCTTTTTTTGTTTTGAGTGATCTTTCCCTGATGTTTGTTAGTCATAGTTTCTGTGCAGCAGTTTCTTTCATATTTGGAACAGTGGGGTGATGTATTTGCGGCGCCGAACTCGGGAAGCGCTTACCGGCTGGGCAACTGTCTTACCAGCGTTGGTAGTTCAGGTGATATTCATTTATTTGCCACTTGTGTGGGCTTTCTATGTCTCTTTCTTTAGCTGGAACATGATTAGGCCAATGAGGTATGTAGGATTTCAGAACTATGAAAGACTTTTTTCGTCGGCCGACTTCTGGAACTCCATGAGTGTAACAGGCATCTACATTCTTGGTACGGTCATTCCTTCGGTTATCATTGGGCTCTTACTGGCAGCTCTTCTCAATATTGAATGGATAAAGGGAAGAGGAATCTTCAGGACGCTCTTCTACATTCCGGTTATCACTTCAATGGCCGCTGCTGCAGTAATATGGGGTTGGCTGTATGAGCCGAATTTCGGGTTAATTAACTATTTCCTGTCTTTCTTTGGTATAAAGAACATCAAATGGTTAAGTGATCCGAATTATTCGCTTCTTGCATTGATAATCGTCGGTGTCTGGAAGCGTATAGGTTATAACATGGTTCTCTTCCTCGCCGGGTTGCAGACTATACCAAAAAGCTACTACGAAGCGGCTGAGATAGACGGAGCTACTGCGTGGAGCAAATTCAGGAGGATCACGCTCCCTCTTCTATCGCCGACGACTCTGTTCGTTTTCATTATGCAGTTCATTGCATCGTTCAGGGTGTTCGTCTCCGTTTCTGTTATGACGAGCGGAGGACCTGCGAAGAGCACACAGGTTATTACCTATTATCTGTATGAGAATGCATTCCGTTATCTGAAATTCGGATACGCATCGGCGATTGCTGTTGTTATGTTTGCTATGATGATCATACTCACCCTGTTGCAGTTTAGGCTGAGCAAAAGGAGGGTGCATTATCAATGAGAAGAAAACCTGCCCTGCCGATAAGGCTAATTGTCTACGCAGCGATCGTTTTTGTAGCGGTAATCATCAATCTTCCTTTCTTCTGGATGCTTGTTACCTCGTTCAAAACAGAAGATGCCGCTTTTTCGATTCCGCCAAGCTTTCTGCCGACAATCTTCGACTTGCGGAATTTCGTGAAGGCTTTTGAACTCATTCCACTTGCCAGATATATTGGGAACACGCTCTTTGTAGCTCTTACTGTAATGTTCCTCCAGTTGATCTTTAACTCGCTTGCGGCTTACGGGCTAGCCAGGATAAAGTTCAGAGGAGCCAATATCGTTTTCATGATCTTGATCGGAACTCTAATGGTACCGCCTGAAGTTACCATGGTTCCACTTTATGTGTTAGTCAAACAATTCGGTTTCATCGATAAGTATCTGGCGCTCATTGTTCCGTTTATGAGTTCGGCCTTTGGGATATTTCTATTGCGTCAATTCTTCATGGGTATTCCAAGAGAACTTGAAGAGGCAGCAATAATAGATGGAGCAAGCAGAATGAAGATTTTTGTGAGGATTATACTGCCGTTATCCAAGCCGGCTCTCTATACTATGGCTTTATACACATTTCTTGCACACTGGAATGAATATATGTGGCCGTTGATAG
>Ga0334898_1004054_pt1 | contig 11250 bp, 8 predicted proteins | sample GraSluR3_MG_10_FD_207228 | JGI IMG/M metagenome (GOLD analysis project Ga0334898, IMG submission 207228) | Sludge microbial communities from methane-producing bioreactor in Wageningen University, Netherlands - Granular Sludge_3_08-R3 | ecosystem: Engineered > Bioreactor > Anaerobic > Unclassified... | reverse complement strand
GATAAAACCTGCCAATGGGGGACTACATAGGCGTTTCCGCATATCTTTTATTGATATATAAAGAATTAGCTCCCAAAATTTATCCAAAATTAACCTTTTTCGCGCTTCGCTGGGAAACTTGGGTTAAGATTCCTTACATTATTAACTTTTGATTGAACTATCAAATCTTTTACAAAGTTCCCAAAACTTTCAATTGCATCATCAAGATAAACCGCTTCATTTTCTTTCATACGCTCTATAGTCTTTTTAATCTCATCTTTAATCCAAGCGTCTAACCTCATCGGTAAAAATATAAAACTATCAATCCATTTTTCAATATATTTATGAGGCAAAATATCGCAGTCATTGCCGTAAAGGGTTTTTATGGCGTTCCCGACTGCATCAATATCAATAGCTATAACAAAAACGCAGTTTTCATTGGAAAACAATGTATGAATAGAATCCAACAGAGGGATTAAGCGGGATGAGTTTACCCTGTCTAAATTGTCTATAAAGAAAATTATTTTTGCGTCATACCCGATTTTACATTTGATTTTCAGAACTAATTTATTGAAATCATTAATAAATCTGCTAATGATTTTATTGGCGCTTTTTAAGAAATTCGTTTTAGCGCCTATCTCGGAAAAATCATCTAAATAAGAAATCAGCTTTCTCACCAAGAATCTAAATCTACAACCGACTTTTCGTTTAGATGCCTCTTCCTCAAGTTCTATTAAAAGAGCCAATGATAAATCTGAGAGTTTTTCATATTTAAGTGCATCCACCCGGACGGTCAAAGATTCGTTTTTATATTTTCCATCCAACTCATCTTTCATAAAATTCATAAATACGGTTTTCCCGCTTCCCCATTCGGAAACCACCCCGAAGGTATAAGGCGGTTTGGTTAGCCCCATAATAACTGTAGCGTAGTAGCCTGCCAGTTTCCTTCTTTGGAAGCCATCCTCTTCGGGTTTAAGATGTTCTTTAGAGCGGGAGTATTTATACCTTCCATCATCCTTGAGTTTAAGCGCAGAATGACTGCGAAAATTAACAAATTCCCTGTCTATCCAGTAGAAAAAAATCGAGCATAATAGGACTATATTAATAGATAAAACGACATAAAACAACCAAGAAGCCTTTAATAAATTCAATATCTTTATAAAATTATTAATATCAACTAAATGTCCTAAAGTAAAAGTTACTATTACAGTGAAAGCTAAAGCTAAAATTATCAGAAAAGACCAAAGGATATACCATCTAAATTTAGTTTGCCCCGATTGATATGTATGTTTTTTTTTCTCACCCACGGCGGAACTCCCCTGATACAATAATTCATCGTTAAAATAATAAACCGAAACGATAAATTAGTCAAATCAAAGTGTGGCGGTTGTGAAAAACCTTTAAACAGGCAGGGTGTGGCGTAAAATCTTCTCTCGTTTCAAAAAAGCGACAAAAGCGTCAAACACCTTCGCGTCATACCGTTTGCCGACCGATTTTTTCAGTTCCTTAATCGCCACTTCGGGCAATATTGCTTTACGGTAGGGACGGTCGCTGGTGAGAGCATCGTAGGAGTCCGCAAGCGCGATAATTGTCGCCTCAAACGGATAATCCTCCTTTTGCTTGGAGTAGTAGCCCGTGCCGTCGAAACGCTCGTGATGGAAACGGACAAACTCGCGGGCGGATTTAAGGAAGTCGATGGAGGCAAGGATATCGGCGCCTATTTGAGGGTGGGACTGGATAACCTCCCACTCGTGGTCGCTCAACCTGCCGGGTTTGGTGATAATACTTTCGCTTATGCCGATTTTGCCTATATCGTGAAGGACTGCGGCGTAACGGAGATTACGGAGCGCATCCTTTGAAAGCCCAAGCTCCTCGCCGATACCGATAGCAAAATACATCACGCGCTCCGAATGCCCGCGGGTGTATTTGTCTTTGGCTTCAAGCGCCGATGATAAAGCGCTGACCGTTTCAAAGTAGTTGCGTTCAAGAAGCTCGTAGAGACTTTTGTTGTCGATATAGTCAACTATAAACGAGGCGATTATGCGAAGGAGGTAGAGATGGTCAACGGAGAACTCCTCGTGTTCCTTCTTGTTGGTGATAGTCAAAACCCCGAACTTCCTGCGCGCCGAGACAAACGGGATGGATATAAACGAAAATTTGATAAATTTTTCCCTGTTAATATCATTAAAAAAGACGTGTTCCTTGAGGTTGTTGATAATGGCGGGTTTGCGTTTCTCAAAGACATAGCCGGAAATACTCTCGCCGACCTTGAGGTTATCCGCCGACTTGAGATTGATTAAGGAGCGGGGAATAAGCTCATCGGTTTGCGCATCGTATTCATAGAAAACCCCCTTATCGAAATTGACTATACTTAAAGCAAGCTCCGCGATATGCCGAACGGCATCCTCGTAGTATTCAAACTGCTCAAGTTTCTTGTTTAAATCAACGAGTGAAAGCAATTCGTAGAAACGCTTGTCAATCAAAATCGCCGCGTAGAGATTAACCTTTAGCGATTCCTTTAAGAGTGTTAAAAAGACTTCTTCCTCCGCGCTGAGGTTATGGTTTTTACGATGGAGACTTACGGCGATAAAACCCAAAAGACGGAAACGGTAAACTATCGGGAGAAACACATTGACGGCAAGCTCTTTGGAAAAAAGGAAATCAAGGACATCCTCCTCGGCTTGCTTAAAGAAATCCTCGTTGCTCATATCCTCACGGTTGATAATCTCGTTTTTAATAGCAAGGTAGGTAATAAGGCTGGAATCTTCGGGAATAGCAAATATCCCCTCGCGAACAACCTCGCGATACTCGCGAAACTCCTGCTGAAGGACATAGAAATAGGGACGCGCCCCGCTGATATTCTCCTTTATTTTAGAGAGAGAAATATGGACAAGATGAGCAAGGTCTTTAAAACTGTCCAAATCCTCAAGCGAATATTTCCAGTTGAGGTCGTCGAATTTGAAATTAGGTCCGCCGTTTTTCATAAAAAACTCCGAAAGCATAGTATTTTATGTGTAATAGAAAATCAAAATGCACAATAATGCACAGTCTTGTGCCGTATGAACATCTTGCAATGCACATTACGCACATACGGTTAAATCTTCCTGCACAAACGCTCAATTATTAATTTGAGATGATTTGCCCCGAAAAGTTATTTATTTTTAAGCGATTTTTTATCTTACAATAACGTCGTTGCGCTCGCAGCCGGTAGAAATATATGTTATACGTCTGTTAATTAACAGTTCTAAATTTTCAATATATCTTTGCGCGGCTTTTGGTAATCTATTAAAATCCGAAACCCCGGAGACTCCCCCATCCCATCCGGGATATTCGACATACATCGGTTTAACAAGCGACAACTCCTCCGCGCATGCAGGCGGATAGTCCGTTACTTTACCGTCTATCTCATAACCCGTGCATACCTTAATAGACCCGACACCGTCCAAGACATCAAGCTTGGTAAGGAAAACCTCCCCCACACCGTTGATTCCCAGCGAATATCGTGCCAAAACCGCATCAAACCATCCGCATCGTCTCGGTCTGCCGGTGGTGGCTCCGAATTCCCCGCCCTCTTTTCTCAAAAACTCCCCGCCCTCGCCGAAATCCTCCGTCGGAAAAGGACCCATGCCGACACGTGTCGCGTATGCTTTTAATATCCCGATAACGCGAAGGTTATCCACATACCCTACTCCGCTTCCCGTGAACACCCCTCCCGATATTGTGCTTGATGATGTAACAAAGGGGTATGTCCCGAAATCCACGTCAAGCAAACTCCCCTGCGCTCCTTCAAACAACACGTTTGTTCCTTCTTTAAGCGAATCCGCAATAAGCCTTTCCCCGTCCGTCGCATATTCCGACAATCTGTCTTTAAAACCAAGCAGGTAGTCGGTCATCTCGCTAACACCCGGAATATCGCTAATCCCGTAATAATTTTTAAAAAGGAACTCCTTTAACTCATAGGCTTCTTTTATTTTATCTTCAAGATTATCCGAAAGCAAGTCGCAAATTCGTATCCCGTTACGTTCGATTTTATCGGCATAGGCGGGACCAATCCCCCGCATAGTAGTCCCGATTTTGGCACCGGACTTGCCCTCTTTTGCCTTATCCATTAATTTATGATACGGCATAACAATATGAGCGCGGTTGCTTACAAAAACCCTTCCCCTCACGTCAACATCACGCGCCACCATATCAACCTCGTTAATAAACTCCTCTATATCAATAACGACCCCGTTTCCCACCAAGACTTTAACATCGGGGCGAAGTATTCCCGATGGAACAAGATGGAAAACATATTTTTTGCCGTCAATATAAACCGTATGCCCCGCATTGGCGCCGCCCTGAAACCTTACAACAAGTCCGTAATCCGCCGATAAATAATCCACCACCTTAGCCTTGCCCTCATCCCCCCACTGGCAACCGAGTATTACCGCTGTCATTTTATCCCCTTATCGTTTATTTATATTGATAATAACTAATATCCAAAGCAAACCCGATGGATGGGAAATCCTTGCCGAATGCGCGAAACAACTCATCATACCGTCCGCCGTTCGCCACGGGATACCCCACACCTTCAACATATCCCTCTATCGTTGTCGATGTGTAATACGAAAAATCCTTTACCAAACCCATATCGACTATAATGTTTTTCTTTATATCTTTATCCAAACCATCGACAATTTTTTTCAATCGCTCATAATAAAATTCAAACCCCAATTCCGAAAACTCATCCATAAGTTTAAGCACCTTTTCAATACTTCCCGTCATATACGGCAATTTTAAAAGAAAGCGTTTGTAGTCGGCAATCCCTTCAACGTCCGCCAAAATCTTTTCGAGAGAAACGGTATCCTTGATATTGAAAGCGGCGCTAACCGCCTTGGTCTGCGATTCATTCATTTTCAGTTGAGACACCAAATTTTTAAAAAGACGGATATCGCCGAGAACTAATTTGTAATTATCGGACAAAGCGGCAAGAGAACGCCCTGCAAGATTTATAACCTCAATATCCGCGCAAATATCCCCCTCGCCGATATATTCCACGCCTACCTGACGAAGCTGGCGGGGTTTTCCCGCATGGATAGGTTGCTCCCTGAAAACGTCCCCGCGATAATAAAACTTCAAAGGGAGGTCTTCTTTATCATATTTCATTGAAATCATCCTCGCAATAGGGGTGGTCATATCATACCTTAGCGACAACAATTTCCCGTCCTTATCCTTAAAACTGAAAGCCTTACGCGCTATATTATATCCCGAACCTTTCTCAAAGGTTTCGTAATACTCAAAAATCGGGGGCAAAACCTTACCGTAACCCTCGTTAATAAAAGTTCGTGATATTTTATCGACAACCGAATCGAGAAGGTCGTTTTTTGTATCGCTTAGAAAAGTTACACCGTCGGGCAAACCCACAGGGTCGGCATCGGACTCATAGAGCATTGTCTCTAAGTATCTAAATCTATGCTTCATTTTATTTCTCCGTTTCTTTTAAATAAAGGATGTTTCGCTTTTTTAGTCAATCTATATTTCTGCAATCTGCTATTAGGTTTTTCCGGGATGGTGTATTCTATCACCCCCTCCTTCAGCAAAGACCTAATAACTTCATTCAATCTGCCGGAAATTTGCTTATGCCCCAATCTCGTTGAAATATCACTTTTGGAAAATTCTCCTGTTTTCAAAATAAGCAAAATTTTTTGTTCCAGAGACTCTGGCTGTAACTCTGGCTGTAACTCTGGCTGTAACTCTGGGTTTATATTTTTTGCCGTTACTCCATAGCTTTCGGTAAAAGGAAAAACTATCCTTATAAAGCTGTCGGCAAAATAAAAAACCGACTTATCGTATTTTTCAAGTATTCTGGGAATACCCGAGCCAAGATGCTCCACCAATTCCAAATCCTTAAAAACCCGCATTAACTCCTTGTTACGCGGTACGGAAACCCCCGAAAAAAAATCATCTCTACCCAAACCGAAAGGAAGTCCTCCTGTTGAGGTTATTTCAATTCTATCGGAAAAAAGCTCAAATTTAGGCGGCGCTTCATAAGAATAGTCATTATGCACTATAGCGTTAATTACCGCTTCACGCAAAGCCGTTTCATCAACCTTCCTTTTTTGTAACCGCTCTTTCGGGGTAATTTGAGTGTATGTAGAATTCTCCACATCTAATTTCTCCAGCACATTTTTGGCAGCTTTAACCAAACAACAGTAACCGTATTCATTATTTTCAACTAAGTCAATACGGTTAATACCGTCATACTTAGCCACTTTTATAGAAATTCCGTTCTTATCAGCCAATAGATAAGCTGCATAATTATATTTATCATCCTGAGTCAACAATTCCAAAGAGCGGATAAATTTCTCATTCGGATTAACCCCGTTTTCCTGATAAAATATTTTCAACTGCTCAAAACCAAGTTTTTGTTGCGGGGATTGAAGTATGCCAATAGTGTTTCTAACGCGTTTAGAAAACAAATCTTCTATCATTTCCGAACTCATAGGTTCTGACGCACTTCCCTTCCGAATAAAGCATCCTTTTTCGGACATACCATATTTTTTAATATAATACGGTTTCTCATAACCGGCCGCTACAATTGTTTTTATAACATTCCTGCCTTCCATTTCTTCAAGTGATACATCAAATAAGCCAAGTGCTGAGGGTAAAATGTTATTTCGAATTCTATTACTAATTTGTAACTGGACGGCATCTACACTTTCAATCCCGAAAACAACATCCGTTTTGGTATCTACTCCTATATAAATACATCCCCCTTCTCTACTATTCAAAAATGCAACAACTTCTTTTTCAAAAGTATCATTTAATATTTTTTTATACTCAATTTTATCGGACTCAACAAATCTCCTCATCATCTCCTCAAATTACAATATTACAAAATATAACCCGCTTCTTCTTCATAAATCCCCCTGCTTTGCCTTGTCTTTATGCAGCAAAACCGTATAAGCCATAATCGCAAAACTGATAAAAAAAACTATATAAGGAAACATAAACCCGAACCTGACATATATAGACCGCACGCTGTCATCAATAATCGAAATCTCATCGACAAAAACCCCGCGCTCGTAAAGAGGAACGGGTGAAATCGACATATCGCCGTTAAGGTCAAAAACGCCGGTAACGCCGGTATTAACCGCGCGAGCGATAGGGCGCCTTACCGAAACGGCTACCGGAACAACAGCCGCAACATGTTGCCACAACGGAAGTTGTGTCCCAACCTGCCATCTGTAAGCCCACCCGTCGTTTGTGGTATTAAGGAAATAATTTGCGCCGTTTAAGACAAACCGACGGGCTAACACGCCGAAAACGTCTTCAAAACATATAAGAACGGCAAAACGGGCTCGCCTTGACTGAAATATCTTAAACTCCTCACCCGGAGAATACGCGGCAGCTCCCGCCTGCCTTAAAACCTCGCGAACTACCGGAATTTTCTGGTAATACGGCATCCACTCCCCGAATGGAACAAGATGGATTTTCCCGTAGAACTCATATTCCCCGATTTCAGGGTCAATATAAGTAGCGGAGTTGTATGTTTTCCCGTCGCGCACTTCGGGATGAGTCAACAGAATAGGCACGTCAAACTCAAACGGAAGGTTTAATATCCGCTCATTAAAACGGTTGACTTCCGAATCCGGATGGTATAACTCGCGATAATGCCAGATATAATTACGCACCATCGTTTCCGACCAGACAATCATATCGGGTTGATACGTCATCGCATCGGCATGAAGTTTCCAAATCATTGCATAGTTTTCCCATCGACGCGCCCACCATGGGTCATGCGAACCTATATTCGGCTGCATAAGAGCAAGTTTTTCTTTAGGCGCGTTTTCGCTCATATTTTTGTAATAGTTGTATGTGATTACCCCGTAAACCAGATTAAAGACAAAAACCGATACGCAGATAATAACCGGGGCTTTCTTTTTCTTAATCGCATCAATAATATTACCATCATCAATCCATTTATCGACAACCTCTGCAAGAACCCCGTTGACAAGAAGGATAATAAAACTCACGCCCCACACGCCCCAAATATCGGCGCTTTGAAGCAATACCGGGTTTCGCCATAAAACATTACCCACAAGATTCCACTGAAAACCGAGATACCCCACCGAACGCAATAATTCCACGCTTACCCAGAACAATGGGAATATAATCCATCGGAATTTACCGACCTTTTTGGAGTAATAGGCGATAAAAAAGAAAAAGAAAGCAAAATACAGAGAATACCCGGGACTGAAGAACGGAAGACTCGCCTCGTGGAACGCCACAAGCCAAAATAAAGTCAGCCACCAGAATACCAGCCCGTATAAAAACGCATACCGCACCGTCTTGTGAAACGGCATCCTGTATGCATAAACAAGAACGGGAATAAAGACTATCCAGATAAGAGGCGTAGCATTATAGACAGGAAAACACAAAGAATATCCTACCGCCCATAGTAACCATACTAAATTATCCCAAAGATTAGGGTAACGTTTATATAATGCTTCCATAATATCAAACTCCCGCGCAGGAAATTAGCAAACTCCGTATTATAACTTTAAATCGCGATTTTCTCAATAATAAGAAAGGAATAAGTTTTAAAAAATCATTTCGCAAGCCGAAGCGCGGTCGCCGAGACTCTTCCTGCGTGTCATTCCCATTATACTTTCGTCAGTCTAACCCCGTAAGAATCCGCTTCGGTAGCACAGTCGGGAATAACAGCACGAACACCGCTTCCCGAGTTTTTCACAAAGTGAAAAGTATCAAGGAAAGCCGTTGGCTGTCATCTTGATACTGCCCTCCATTCCGTCAGGGCAACTCGGGGGACACGCAAGATTACTAAATGCCCGCTTTGCTCACTTCGCAATGTGTCATTTCGGCTACGCTCAATGACCAAATAATTTAAAGGAAGCCTCTATTTGAATGTAATCAAAGACTTTTCGTAATCCGCGGGAGCTTCAAACCCAAGCAGATTCATCACGGTTGCGGCGACATTGGCAAGTCCGGGTTTCTCAACTTTCGACATCGCGTATTCCCCGTTATACCCCGAATCCGCTATAATAAACGGAACAGGGTTAAGAGTATGCGCGGTTTTAGGTGAGCGGACACCCTTTTTTTCAGTCCACATCTCATCGGCGTTACCGTGGTCTGCGGTAACAATAGTAATACCGCCGAGTTCGTTTACAACCTCGATAAGACGCCCCACGCATTCATCAACAGCCTCTACCGCGACAATCGCCGCATTCATAACGCCCGAATGACCTACCATATCGCCGTTGGCAAAATTCACGCGCCCGAAACGGTATTCTCCGCTCTTTAAAAGCTCAATCACCTTTTCGGTAATTTCATAGGCTTTCATTTTCGGGGCTTTGTCAAACTGGATTTTATCGGATGGTATCTCCAAGTATTTTTCAAGATTTTTGTTGATATACCCCGATTTGTTACCGTTCCAAAAATAAGTAACGTGTCCGTATTTCTGGGTTTCGGAAATAGCAAATGAGGTAATCCCCTCGTCGCAAAGATATTCGCCCAAAGTCCTGTCAATAACGGGCGGGTTTACAAGGTAAGTCTTGGGTATATGCAAATCGCCGTCATATTCCATCATACCGGCATAGATAACGTCAGGGCGACGTTTTCTGTCGAAATAGTCAAACTCCGCGCTTTCAAAAGTCATAGAAATTTCAATAGCGCGGTCGCCGCGGAAGTTAAAGAAAATAACCGCATCGCCGTCATCAACGGTCCCGACAGGCTTGCCGTTTTCGGTTATCACAAAGGACGGCAAATACTGGTCGGTGATAGCGGGGTCCTCCGCGTAATAGGTTTCGACAGCCTCGCGCGCAGAATTAAACCCGCGCCCCTCGCCCAAAACATGAGCATTCCACCCGTTTTCGACAACGCTCCAGTCGGCAAAATACCTGTCCATAGTGGTAACCATACGTCCGCCGCCCGAAGCGATACGGTAATCGTATCCGTCCGCCGACAATTTTTGCAACTCGTTTTCAAGCATATCAATATATGTCAGCGCGGACTTTTCAGGCACATCCCGCCCGTCAAGAAGCGTATGAATCCTGACTTTTTCTACACCGTCGGATTTCGCGCGATTAAGCATAGCAAAAAGATGGTTTATATGCGAATGGACGTTTCCGTCCGAAAGAAGCCCGATAAAATGCAAGGCGGAATTTTTATTTTTGCATTGCGAAACGATATTTTTCCAAACGTCGGTATCAAAAATAGCGCCTTTTTCGATAGACTTATTGACCAATTTAGCGCCCTGAGCAAAAACCCTTCCCGCACCAAGCGCGTTATGCCCTACCTCGCTGTTCCCCATATCCTCATCGGATGGAAGCCCTACGGCGGTGCCGTGAGCCTGAAGTTGAGTGTAAAGCTCCGACTTAAAAAGTTTATCAAGTATCGGCGTTTTAGCCATATAGACCGCGTTACCCTCATATTCTTTCCCGATACCTACGCCGTCCATAACTATAAGTAACAAGGGACCATTGCGTCCCGAAAATTTCTGTAGTTTCTTTAAATTCAAACTCATTGTTCCTCCTTAAGAATATGAATAAGAAAAGCGAAACGCTTAAATCGCCTCGCTTCCGGTTTCACCCGTGCGAATACGAATAACGTCCTCAAGAGGCAAAACGAAAATTTTACCGTCGCCTATTTTACCCGTTCTTGCAACCTTGACTATGGTATCAATAGTTATATCCAAAAACTCATCATTAACGGCAATTTCGATTTTAACCTTGCGGGTAAAAGTAATATCGTATTCTTTACCCATAAAGGTTTCCGTATGACCTTTCTGACGCCCGAAGCCCATAACATCCGATACGGTCATACGGGTAATTTCCACCTCCCTGAGCGCCTCTTTCACCGCCTCAAGGCGGGATGGTTGGATTATCGCTATAACGTATTTCATAACATCTCCTTGAAAAAGATAGACAATTAATAATAATACAATTTTTTGATAAAATCAAATATTTTTTTGCCGTGAATTATAGACAAAACAATTTCAAGAATAAAGAGAGGCTCGTCGGTCATCAAGTAGCCGAGCAGAGCGAGGCATATCGAGATGACCCCTTTAAGTATCATTCTGATTTTTGCTTCTTTAGCTTTTCCCCTGAAGAATCTACTTTGCTGAATTGATATACGCTTCGCCAAGTTAGACTACCGGCAGGAGGGTCGGCGGTCATCAAGTAGCCGAGCAGAGCGAGGCATATCAAGATGCCCCCTTTAAGTGTCATTCTGATTTTTGCTTCTTTAGCTTTTCCCCTGAAGAATCTA
>Ga0334898_1004050_pt1 | contig 11260 bp, 7 predicted proteins | sample GraSluR3_MG_10_FD_207228 | JGI IMG/M metagenome (GOLD analysis project Ga0334898, IMG submission 207228) | Sludge microbial communities from methane-producing bioreactor in Wageningen University, Netherlands - Granular Sludge_3_08-R3 | ecosystem: Engineered > Bioreactor > Anaerobic > Unclassified... | reverse complement strand
CTTTTGGTTTCTCATGAGTAGTAGCATATTTAGCAATGTCATCTAGATAGCTATCCAAAATTTTCTGTTGCTCCTGTTGTACTTCTTGAAAGTTATTGGTTTTCAAAAAACGATTCACAACCGAAGGCATACCTCCAACTACCATATACTCCCGTAAATGCTTCATCATTGCAGAATGTATCGTATCCGGTACCTTTTTCAAAGCCTCAAAATACTCTCTCACATATTGTATGGATTCCGCTTGAAATCCAATTGCCCACAAAAATTCTTCAAAATCGAGTGAATGCATTTCTACTTGCGTTTCATACCCAACTGGTATTGAAGAAATTTCCTTATATCGAATACCCAAGAGTGATCCAGATGCAATTACATCATATCTAGAATCCATTGCCATGAATTTCAAAGCCGTTCTTGCCTGAGGACAAGCTTGAATTTCATCTAAAAAAATAAGAGTTTTCCCCTCAATAATTCGCATATCTGGAATGAGCAGTGACATTTTCTTGATGATTTCTTCTGACGATAAATCTCCATCAAAAATATCTCTCATCCTGGGAATCTCTTCGAAATTTACAGAGATATAGCTGGCATAGTGTTTTCTTGCAAACCAATCTACAATAAAGGTTTTACCAACTTGACGTGCTCCTTTGATAAGCAAACATTCTGTATTCTTTTTCTTTTTCCAGTCTTCTAGGTTTTGCATGAATTTTCGTTTCAGCATGCATTACTCCTTTGCAAACAATAAAAAGGGATGCAAAAGTCAAATGGTCTCGTATTCATTTTACCCTGTATAGAAAGCTTTTGCAATTCTTCATGCATATTTTTGGACAATCTTTAGTAACTACCCTGCATATTTTTGGACCATAATTACTTACATTCTTGCATATTTTTCCATGCAAATGTAGATATTAAGTCAATTTTATTCGCCCAAGTGTAGATTTTTAACGGAATATTTTCACTACTTACTTGTACTATAGTACATTTCTTAAAAAGTGTCTACTTTTTTGGAACTTTCCACAAATCTTTGTTTGCAAAACAAAAACATTGGGAAAAACTATTGTACTAATGTCTACTGTTTTATATAATTGCTGTAAAATATCACACACAAGAAAGGCAAAAGAACAATGAAAAATCAATCTGGTACTGTCTCCATTAAAGTGGCTATTCAAAAATCTTACCGAGTCATCAAAATATCCTTCAAAAGCACTCTGGAAGATTTGCATCTAGCCATTCAAGGGGCTTTTGATTTTGATGATGACCATCTCTATGCTTTCTATATGAATGGTGATAAACGCTCCATGGATAATGTATATTGGGGAGTTCCTGAAGAATCACCGTCTGCATCAGATACTACTATCGGAAAATTTCATTGGGTGGTAGGTCACAAATTTTTATACCGTTTTGACTTCGGTGACAACTGGTATTTCAAATGCAAAGTATTGGAAGTCAATCCCAATGAGTTAATGGATAGCTATCACACGGTAATAAAAGAGAAAGGAGAATCCCCAGAACAGTACCCAATGGAGGAGGATTTTGAACTGTAAAAAGCAGCAAGATGTAACGCTTTTTCAAGATCTCTGCACTACTTTGATATAAAAGAATTCAAGTTTCAAGGAGTTATTGTCTGAACACTGCTACTATACATCCCGTTCGCAGGAGGGCAATTCATGAAATTAAAATGGAGTAGTACTCTTCTTTTGGTGTTTGTGTTTTTGTTATCGTCTCTTTCGTCTATCCAATCTAGGAATGGTACACAAAGTACGAGTACCACTCCTTCAAAAGAGTTTCCCAACTATTTTATTGCCATCCACAACGAACCTTACTGTCACGATTTACAAGACAACCTGGACATTCTTATTGACATGGTATCCTATGCTAACGAACGAAACATTCATCTCACGCTCATGTTTACTCCGCAGTGGATTCCCTTGCTCACAGAACCTAAAAACAAACCCTTGCTTACGCATTGGAAAGAACAAGGCCACGAGATTAGTGCCCATCACCATGGTATAAGGCATAGCGGGTGGGATGGCTATACCAACTACCCCGTAGAAGTAGCACAAAAGCAGAGATGGCAAGAAATTCATTTTGGTCAATCTCAATTGCAACAACCTGAACCCACCCTTGGAACCCTAGAAGATGCCATGAATATATGGCGAACAATAAACCCCGATATACACACTGGCTGCATGAATGCAGAATTTGACAAAAATGAAATCCCGACAGGAATCACGATCGACACTAGCGGTGGTTTTATGAATACAGGTATGGTAGGCGTTCGCAAACGCAACGATGGTATTTCTCCCCCCATTGGTATCAACGACTACATTCTGCAAGGATCTGTATATGGTCAAACAATGCATTGGCTATCGCATTATCTACCAGGAAGAAATTCCGGCGTCCTCCCTACCTTGTTTTCTACCTTTTCCGGTTGTTCTGAAAACAGCGTGTATGGAATGGTATTTCATAGTTCTTCGGGAGAGTTGCCTATTTTTCAAAAATGCATCGATTTTTTACACCAAAAAGATCCGGAAGGGAATCATAGTTATACACTTCTAGAAGTTGTCCAAAAAAATCTTATCCCCACTGAAATTGTACCTGAACCATTTTTACAGCGTTCCGCACAAGATGCCGTAGCACCACCTATTGGCATCCACCCCGCCAGTATCAATCACCCTCATTTTTCAGAAAATGGATTTGCCCATGCATACAACGTAGGAATCAACATGAGCCGTGAAGGAGTCTATGCTTTTTGGCCCCTGGTGCAACCCGATTTGAAAAGCTCCCTCTACAACTTCCAGATGTACGATTCACAATGGTTCTCCGTCCCCAGTAATATCACTATTTTGGGAAATATTTCAGCCCAGCCTTCCATGCACGATTATGGTCGGTTTGTACCGGGTACCTGGATCCCAATCGACATCCCTGCTTACAAAGAATTTGTTAAAGCCGTCATAGAAAGATACGATGGAGATGGCATCAATGACATGCCAGGACTCATCAATCCAATACAATACTGGCAAGTGGGCAACGAACCCAATATCCACCGATCAATACGAACGGATTATGCCACCTACCAAAAAATCACTTACGAAGCCATCAAAGAGGCCAACCCCGATGCGTTTGTTCTGATGGCAGGTGTAGCAGGTTTTCCCGAAAGCTATTTGCGAGGTTTTGATACGTTTTACCCTGCTGTACTCCAAGAACTAAACGGGCAATACATGGATGGATTTGATTTTCACTGGTATGGAAACGCTTTTGGTGAATACCAGTTTGTGGATACTACCACGGGTCAAAACGTACTTGAAAAAATCCGTAAAACCCTTGCAGATTCTGGCTTCTCCGAAACAATCCCTATATGGATTACCGAAATGGGAACGTATGCAGGGATATTGAACGACCCTCTCGATTGGAATACCTACCAGACAGAAGAACAACAAGCTACAGACCTTGTAAAACGATGCTTCTATTCCTGGGCCAATGGCATTGAACAGGTGCTAATGGCTTTTGGCTTCATGGAAGGATTCAAACATGATGCTGGATATTTTGATCATACTGGTTTCATCTACGATGGCAAAGGCTTCTTTGACCAAGGTTTGGGAGTTAAAAAACTAGGGTACTTCACCTTGAAGCTAATCACCCAAGAGTTTCAAGGACTAAAGCCCTCGCAGGTTACACTAATTCAAAGCGATGACAACATATCCCTGTACAAATGGAATGCCCCCCATGGACAACCCACCTATATTCTATGGAGAAATGACAACCCCAGTATTCTAGCACCAGCCATGGAAGTTACCCTCAATAACCTTGCGTTTGCCAATGCACAATCCATCATCACCACAGAAATGGTACCCGACGCTTTCATAGGAAAAGGGTTGGAAACCCAGGAGTTCAACTCCCTATTCCGCACTCAAACTCATACCTCCACCTCTTCTGGCACCTTTACCATACCCATCCAAAGAGCCCCCCTCCTCATCAAACCTATCGAATAACCTCCCCCAATCAAACTCACTACCAATAAATAATATTTATACACACAATACGTGAGTCACGTATTGTGTGTATATCTTTAATGCTTCTCAATTTTGAAGACTACTTGCGAAAATTCTTGTTTGTATTAGAATTATAAGCAGGAATGATTGGGGTACTTATAATGACTCCAACAAATAAACCGATGTACTGGAGGAAGCATGTTGAAATGTACAAAAATAATGACCCTGATGGTGGTGGCTACTCTTTTTTCAATATCCTTCGTATCGTGCTCAAAAATAGGTACCCAATCTGATTCAAAGAATTCTTTTACATTGTTCACACCAATTTCTACCGATTACCCCAGCGTGGACAATCCAAATCTAGCCTGGACATACCATTGGCCCGAAGATTATGATTCAGTTCTAGAGGCATCGACTGCTCCAGCGACTGATTTAGATGGCAATTGCTACTTCATCGGCCATAACTCTTATTTATATGCCTTGAGCCCCTCTGGAGAAGTACGATGGAACAAAAAAGACTATTACCGCCCACTATCGGTAGATAAACTCACAATTACCGAAGAGGGAATTTTAGCTGAATCGGGATCTTTACAGCTGATATCTTTTGACGGTGAGATCATTTGGGAAATAGATTCGATGCTTAGAGACTATTACCTTGCACCAAATGGAACTCTTTTCTGTTTTACTCTCGATAAAAAAGTACTAGGCATTGATGCAAAGGGCAAAACAATGTGGTCCACAAAGGATATACCACAGAAAATGTCTCTAGAGGGGGCCTTTTTCGATTCTAACTCCAATGGGTATTTTGTTATGTATTGCCCAGAAACAGATACTCAAAAATCTCATTACTGCATTGTATCCATATCACCCACTGGGGATATACGGTGGAACAAAAGACTACCCCATAATCGAGGTGACTTTATTAATGAGTTTCTCCCCAACAACACCATTCAAGATACTTTCTTACTAGCCTACACAACTGATTCTGGTCCTGAATCTGAAAATGAGGAGTATGATTATTACACAATGGAGAGGAAAGAAGAAAAAATACTAGAAGCATACAATCTTGACTTCGAGAAAGTGTGGGAAGTAAAAGTACCCAGAATGGGGATATATGAAGATAGATATGCTGTCAGCAAAGAAAACAATTTTACCATCGTGTTCAATGAAGTAGACATGAATACGCACAATTCCCCACTCATCAACAGCTATCTAACGTGTTTCTCCAAGGAAGGCACAAAAATGTGGGAAAGAGCATTTGACTATAGTATTGCAACCTGTCCAACCTTCGATGCGCATCAGAACATGTACCTGTGGTTCTATAGCACAGACTACAACCTATGTTCTATGAATCCCGATGGTTCCTTCCGGTGGACATACTATCTAGAACATTCAAATGGATGTAAATTCCCCGTAACCCTTAGCCCAGTAGGCTCTATTTTTACAACATCCAGATACCAAAGCCTCATGTTTTGCGTCAAGTAAACTTTAGATGAAGACATGAAGTATAACAATCCCAAATAAAGATTGATTTTCAGGATTTCGGCACTACGTTGATATAAAAGAATTCAGGTTTAAGGGAGTTATTGTCTGAACACTGCTATGATAATGTTGTTCAAATAATGCATGGTTTTTTTGTTTCGCCTTTGGGTTCCATTTAAACTCATAAGCATGAAACACACCATTTCGTTCTTCCACATAATCAATCTCTTTTTGAGAGTGAGTGCGCCAGAAATAGTTCTGAGGAAACACGCCTTGGGTCTGCAAAAATTTCAAACGCTCAACCAAGCAGAAATTCTCCCATATAGCACCTACATCATCACGAAGTTCCATAGGATTAAAGTTGTTAATCAAAGCGTTTCTAATTCCAAGATCGTAAAAAAAGCATTTTTCTTTTGTATTGATTTCAATTCTCAGATTTCTACTCAATGGTTTAAGACGATATATTACAAAAGCTTTTTCTAAAAGCTCTATATACCGTTGAACTGTAGACACGTGCACAGATAAATGATTGGACAATTCATGAAATGAAACTTCACTTCCAATCTGCAAAGCCAGTGCCTGTAAAAGTCTAAGTAAAACTTCTGGTCGTTTAAGGTTCTCAAATTCAAAGATATCCTTAAACAAATATTTTGAGGTTAAATTGTGTAGCAAAGTAATTCGATCTTTTTCTGATTTATCGATCATCTCTGGATACTGTCCAAATCGCAGAAACGTATAAACAGCTTGTTTTAAGTCAAGAGGAGTATAAATCTGCTTTAACTCAGAGTAAGAAAAAGGGTACAACATAAACTCCAATGCTCTCCCAGTAAGAGGTTCTTGTAACTGAGAAGACAAAGAAAAGCTGCTCGAACCTGTAGCAATAATCTGCATTTCAGGGTAGCTATCGTGCAGCATCTTAAGAATCCAACCTATTTGATGGATATGTTGCGCTTCATCAAAAACCAATATGCGATGACCGGAAAAGGCTTGTTTCATCTCGTTCAAATCCTGGCGTTCAAACAATTGGCGCACAGTGAGTAACTCACAATTAAAATACCCGGATTCACTCTGGTATTTAGCTAATATGGATTTAGCCAAAGTAGTTTTACCCACTTGTCTAGCTCCATACAATATTAGTACCTTGTTTCGAAACAACCATTCTTCCATCAAAGTCATTATGCTGCGTTTTAATATTTTCATAGTATCATTGTAGAAGTATACCAAAATTCTCACACAAGTGTAAATATTTATCTAAATTTGTTCACACAAGTGTAGTTTTTTAACGTAATATGATCATTTCTGGATCTTTTTTTTTATCAACAACTACCCAGAATCGGGGTCTTACCACTCTGTGATGATGATGGGGGTGTTAGTGAGGGGGATGGAGTGGGAAGAATCGCACTTCACTGTGACAATGGGAGGCATCCCAGCCTGGTGCATTTTATATATGTTCCAATCATATAGCATGAACTTGTACTGCCCTTTGCTTGGCTCAAAAAGATTCCACGAAAGAATGACCCGAGGTTGCGTAATACCCAAATTGATTGCAGATTGCAATTGATCCACTGGATTCCCGGGGGGAAACACTCCCAATCGGTATTCTTCTTCACTATGGCTTATTAAAGTCAAAGAAGTATTTGGCGTGAAAGATGTAGCCACAGTACTATCGCCAAACCAGATAGCACTCGCAATGATGAACAAGAGGCAGCAACTGATGGAAACAAATCTATGATTCACTCAATCACACACTTTCCAAAGCAAGCCCAATGAAACGATCTGCTTGATCGGCCATAAAAAGAGGAATGTTCAACATATCATTGTCTTTGTGAAGATTATTCAGAGAAAAACGCAGTCTTAAAGGTGTTTCTTTCGGATATTTATATGCATATCTTTTCAAACTAACACTAGTAACGCTATTTTTGGTTTTCACCTCAATAGGCAATACATCATTTTCTCGTTGAAGAATAAAGTCAACTTCATTGCGTGAATCGTCTTTCCAATAACGAAGAGGTACTTCGTATTGATTCCGCAAAGCTTGAAGAATATAGTTTTCTGTCAAAGCACCCTTACACTCTTCAAACAACCTATTCCCTTCATTAAATGCTGTTGGAGCCAATAAAGACAGTCTCCTGAGCAATCCAACATCCGGTAGATACAATTTAAACGCACCAAGATCATCATAAGCAGAAAGTGGCAACCCTGGCTTTAAACACCTATACACTTTATGTACTAAACCAGAATCGCAAAGCCACTGTAATGCATATTCATATTCTCTGGCCCTAGCTCCGCTTTTCAATGTAGAGTAAAGGAACTTTTTATTTTCCCTAGCAAGTTGTGACGGTATACTATTCCACAATAATGAGATTTTTGGGAATTCGCTTGCATCAGGATATTTCGCGAAATCTCTCTCATAGGCTCCAATAATTGCACTGAGAACTTGCTGTACTGCCTCAATATCTCTTCTTTTAGTCCAAGCACTAACGGATTCTGGCATACCGCCTGTCACAAAAAACATTTTTAGTTTTTCGTACAAGGGGTTGTAGAATGCATCGGGGATGGTTTCAATCGTTTCAATGCTTTCTAAAAAAAGATAAAGATTCTCATCTCCATTTGCCACTAAAAACTCTGAAAAAGTCATCGGATGCATATCAATGAAGTCAACTTTTCCAACGGGAAAGGAAGCTGGTTTACTCAGTGCTACTCCAAGCAAGGATCCAGCACAAGCTACGTGAAATTGGGGGGCATTTTCACAGAAGTATTTGAGTGTATTTAAGGCCTCGTTACACTCTTGAATCTCATCAAAAATAACCAATGTGGTTTCTGGTTGTATTCTTTGACCACTTGCCATGATGAGATTTTGTACAATTCGATCAACATCTTTTGTGGTCTGAAAAAACTGTTTGTACTCTTTGTTTTCATCAAAATTAAAATAGGCAACATTTTCATATTCCGTTTTTCCAAACTCACGGAGAAGCCATGTTTTCCCTACCTGTCTTATTCCATTCAGAATTAATGGTTTGCGATATGGCGAATTCTTCCATGTATACAGTTTTTTCATGACAAATCTTTTCACTACATCACCTCGTCACATAATATGTAAATAATATGTGATTTTAATCACGTTTTTTACAATTATATCGTGATTTCTTGTTTATCCAAAATTTTCAATAAAAAAGTGGGAGCCATTTACTTCCATTTGATGAGTAGATCTCCGACTGCATCTTCCATAAAATATTCCGATCGGAGTTTGTTTTTTTCTTCTTCGCTATGTTTCAAGGCTGCATCCCAAAAAGCTGTAGTCACGTTTTTGATCCACGAGGTAGGTTTTTCAAGTTTCTGTCCGCGCAGGAGTAAACTTAAAAACTCCATGTCGCGAAAATATTTTTCGTTACTCAGCGGGGCTTGTCTTACTACAACCAATTCCAGGGAAGGAATGATGTACAAAAGTTGTTTACCTGCACCAGCTGCCATAAACAAATCTTCAGGAACCCAATCCGAGTTAGCAATCTGACCCATATCTCCTTGCAGAAGAGGAATTTTTTTGATCTGCTCTTTAGACACTGGTTCCTTTAACCACCAAGTTAATCCATACGCAGGATTCTCTTCAGATCCCTGCGTGAGAAGATCAAACAAATCTGCTTCAATGATTTGTTTGTCATGGTTAAGGCCTTTGTTGCGAACCCACTCCCCAAAGGTAGCCCAATCGCTAGCTGTCATATAGGCACCTCCAGCTAGCTGTGGGTTGTCATCAGCACATCGCGATATCCAATGTACTTTCACGCCGATTGGGTCAAGGATGCGACGCTTCAGATATTGTTCAAATGTTTCCCCATATAGCTTTTGAGTTTGTCTCTGCAAGGCTTCTCCAAAAGCAAGAAAATGAGATGATCCATATTCAAATTGAGCGCCAGGTCTTCCTGCCATGGGAAGTTGAATGATTTGATTCCAGGTTAGATACTTTGCCCTACCCACTTTTGGTCCTGGGTGCAGCCCACTGGTTAAGCGGAGTAAATGATGGTACGTAATCTGCGATTTGAATCCCACATCTTTCCATTCTGTCAAAGAGGTAGAAACTCTATCATCTAGCTTTAAAATGCCGTCTTCGATAGCAACAAGAGCAGCAACTCCGCTGAAACTTTTGGAACCACTTGCTAGCATCATCAATTTGTCTTTTCTTCCGCCATTGGTGTACTCTTCTAAAATCACATTGCCCTGGTGCATCACCACAAGGGTTTGTCCCCCCACAGCTCGATTGTATTCAACAGCCAAAGCAAGCATTTCGGTGGTGGGAACTCGTGCCTTTTCATCGGCCAGAGAAACGGGTGTAAATGATAAAGCAAACAAACATAACGAAACAATAATTCCAAGTAGTTGTACCATTTTTTTGTTCATTTCAGCACCTTTTTTAAGTTCTAACACAATAGAACATTCAGTATGTAAATGATACTACAAAAACAAGGCAAAAGTTACACTTTGACAAGCATCTCTGTTGATGTATACTTTGAATATGCTCTGACCCTGTCTATATGAAGCACCTGAGAAGGAGTAAGAATGAAAACAGTTATTTGTGTCATCGGACTGATCCTATTCATCGTTTCACCTTTTAGTGCATGGTTTTTAGTAGACCAGACAAACGATCCCGTAAAAGGGCTGATAGAAAGAAATCCTAGCATAACGAGAGAGCATATAGACATATACAAAAGACTGCAGGGACTAGATAAACCCGCTATTGTACGTTTCCTTTATTGGTTCAATAGTGCATCAAAAGGTGACTTTGGCCTTAACAAAATGGAAAAAAAATACGTTCTACCACTCGTTCTTTTCATCATAGCTTCTATTCTATCCGGCATTGCAGCCCTATTTGTAAACAAAAAACCATTGATTTCCGTGTTTCTTTTTCTATCTGCCTCCATTTTATGTATTGTTTCTGGAGTATACGGTCTATCAACCTACGTGTTTGCCGTCATCTTTCTTATCCTAACAGGTTTCTCCTTTTTTAGCTACAAAGAAGAGCAGCAAAACGAAACACAAATAGCATAAAACAAGTACAGAAATCAATGAGTTAATGGATCAAATAGAATGGGATTGCGATATACTGGTTTGTTTCTTCCAATTGATTTTTAGTAATCACGATAGGTTTTTCCATTGGAATAGATTTGTTGTGAGAAGAAAACGCTGAAAAAGAAGAAATACAAGGCATGCGATTCCGAAATTTAACTTCCATAGGCTGAACGCGGGTGTGTTTGTCAACAATGATATCGATTTCAGTATTCTCACCCCTATAACCTGACTTTTACACTTCATGTTTCTACCATAATCTCAGAATTTCTGTATTAATCAATCTATAGACAACTTTTTTTCTTGTTTTTTGATCTTGTATTGTGTTATGCTACTGTTGTGCTATAATAGTAGTGAGGTGAAACCCATGATACGAAAAGATCAGAAAACAACGAAAGATGGCCGCATTAAAACACATATCCGTGTAGTAGAGGGGTATCGACCTGGACCTGGATTGCCCCCCAAACAGAGAACGATCCAAAGTTTTGGATATCTTGAAGACCAGGACGATCCCGATGCTTTTATGGAAATGGTGAAGGAGTTTGATCAGCACCATCGAAAAGACGATGTCCCCTTGCATATGGAACTTCCTTCTACGGCCAAAATGTACCAGGAAAGCAATCGGTTACAAAACTATGGGGTACAGTTTTTAGCGGCCCTCTATGATTCATTGCATTTGGATTCCTGGTTTCGTCGCAAGCAAAAGAAATCGTCTTTCAAAGGAGAGTATT
>Ga0334898_1004048_pt1 | contig 11266 bp, 9 predicted proteins | sample GraSluR3_MG_10_FD_207228 | JGI IMG/M metagenome (GOLD analysis project Ga0334898, IMG submission 207228) | Sludge microbial communities from methane-producing bioreactor in Wageningen University, Netherlands - Granular Sludge_3_08-R3 | ecosystem: Engineered > Bioreactor > Anaerobic > Unclassified... | reverse complement strand
CGGAAGAACTCGGAAACTTCATCGGGGTCGTAGAGGCTGAAGCCTCCGATGGTGGTCTCAGTTCCCATCAGCCCGGCGTCCGTTACGAAGAAGTCGGCAAAGCTGTCGATGTAGCCGGGAGCTGACTGCATAAACATCCTATGTCCTTCCGACGGCTCAATGTCCAAGATCAAGTTGGAGAACTGGCCGAACTCGAATTCGTTCCAAGAGTTGTGAGCCATCACGATCCTGCCGTCTATGGTGGCGTTTCCGGTTGCGATGAATGCGCTGCAGTGATCTTTATCGTCCTTCTCCCCATCGGCGTATTTGCCCGATTTCTCGTTAGGCCACCAATAGTCGACGAGCTCTTCGTAGCCGTTCCAGGCGAGAATCTCCTGCCAGGATACGTTCACTCCGGCAGCCTGTGCCCCGTCTGCGATCCCTTTCATCTCATCCAAAAACTCCTGATACGTATCATTCTCTTCCATATCCTGATCGAGGACGAAGAGCCGCTCAGCGGCCTCCACGAAGAATTGCCATTCCTTTCCGGTATTCCAGTAGGTCAGATATTCCAGGCTCCTCTTGATCTCCCCTATCTCCTGGGCCATCAGGTATCCATGCTGAAATCCCCTGTCGTAAGGCTCGCCCTCGATGTGCAAGTATATCCAGCCGTTCTCTTCATACCGAGAGCCGTTGTTGTAGGTCACCACTTCGCCGGGCTCTGACTGGTCTGAGTTGTCTGAGTTGTCTGAGTCGTGATCATCGTCCGCAGTGACGAAGAACAGGCTCATAAAACCGACCCCTACCAGGACGATCACGTACAACTTTTTAAACTGCATCCTCGTTCCTCCAAAATTTTTGTCACCGCCAGAATATAATTATTGATGGAGAAGTAACTTTCGCTCTGATCAGCTCAAGACCGAGGACTGGTCTAAAAAGCATTCCAATCCGGGATACAGAAGAAGGCCGAGATGGTCGATATCTGGGTCGATAATCTTATATATCGAATGAGATCGACCCATTGAAGGGTGGCCCAGATAGCTCGTCTCTTTGGAAAGCTGTCCATTGAGAGAGCAGAGGGAACCATGGCTGCATGAGATGACCCGGCCTTACTGATACATAGGAGCCATAATCCGGCAAGGCCTTTGCGAGAGCGACCGGTCCTCTGGGGGGAGGTTCCGGTTCATATTGCCTCGTGAACTTGGCCTTGTATTTCAAAAGCAGGACACCTTCAAGGAGTGTATGATGAATGCGAAGTAAACTCGCGAAGAGTGGAGCGTTGCTGATAATAATTATCGCTCTTACAAGCGGGACAGTCGCCAAATGCCCCAGCGACACCTTCAATCCCGGTGCCTGGAGCGGCCAATCATGGCTCGCTACTTCGACAGGTCAGAAATCGAGCAACTCATCTGCAGCTGACACGAATAACGAGACGGCGGCCGAGGAGCCTGAAACGGCCTCGGATGAGGATGAATATATCGACTCCACATTCATAACTGCAGAGGAGCTGGTGGAGATGCTCAAAAGCGAGACGAAAACCCTCGTCGCCTACGTCAGCATCAGCCCCCCTCAGGGATCCTCGTACATCGAGGACTCGATAAATCTCTCCTCAGACAGGTTCTTCCAGAAAGACGATTCTGGAAACGAGATCCTGAAATCCGTCTCTGGAATGGCCGGGGCTCTGGGAGACGCCGGGATCACCGAGGAGGATGGGGTGGTGGTATACGGGGACTGCTTCTCCTGCGGCGATTCGACCTTCGTCTTATGGATGATGAAGTACCTGGGCCATCAGAACGTCCGAATCCTCCAGGGACCGGCGACTGGACTATCCATGGCATCGACTACGACGTCGAAGCCCGCAGGGATCTACTTGGACGATCCTGCCCCTGAACTTCTCGCAGATTACGATTCCATCGCCGCAGGGGAGTTTGTGGTCGTCGATGTGAGGACTTCAGATCAGTTCGAAATAGACCACATCGATGGAGCGGTGAACATCGACTTCAACAGCTTGATCGAGGGCGACTGGATCAAGGATGATTCAGCCCTCGCCGAGATATTCGTCGATCTCGAAGGGGATAGCCCCATAGTCGTCTATTCCGATAACGTCCGGGAGGCCTCCATCGCCTGGTACGCCCTTCAGCATTTGGGGTATGACGCAAGGATTTACAGAGACTATTGAACTGAGAGATCTGCCGGCGGTTTAATGGAAAAAGGAGGCGGTTTCAGGCGGTCGAATATTCGGAAAAACCGCCATCGCACCTTCTTTTTCCCTCAGGACTTCTCCATTTTGTAATCGCTTTGACCCAAGCTTCATTTCAGCCTGGCCCCCCTCCTCGATAGAACGCAAGCCTCCTCGCATACGGTCGGAAGAGGGCGAGCAGCTTCTCCTCCTCTTCACCGGACAAAGGCTCCGCTTCCCGCCCCATCCGGGCGAGGAGCCGGACCTCTTCGGGGGTTGAGCAGCCGACGATGATGAGGGAGACCTCCTGAGTTAAAGCGTACCGGAGGAGGAGGTCGGGGCCGATCCCGGCCCGGGGGTTTATGTAGTGGGAGCCCCCCAGGACCTTCATCCCGATGACGGCTATCCCCCGCTCCTTCGCCGCCCCGATCGTACCGTCGAGGAACCCGCCTAAAACCCCCTCCAGGGGATTCACCGGGATGAGGACGGCGTCGACGGGCCAGTTTTCGACGGCGTAGGTCACGACGGAGGGGTCGTGGTGGCCGGTGACGCCTATTAGCTCCGTCCTTCCGACCTCCTTCGCCTCGGCGAAGGCCTCCAGGGCTCCGCCCGGCCCCTCGATCTCCCGGAGGTCCTGGCGGGTCCTGACGTCGTGGATCTGCCAGAGGTCGATGGCATCCAGGCCGAGGGTCTTCAGGGTCGGTCCAGGTCGGCCCTGGCGCCCCTGGCGGTCCGGGCCGCCGACTTGCTCGTCTGGAAGATATCGCCCCGGCGGATCGGATGGGACCGCCAGAAGGTTCCGTAGTAGCCCTCGCTCCCCGAGTAGGCGGGGGCGGTGTCGAAGTAAGCGATCCCCTGGAGGGCGGCCTCTTCGATCACCGCCGCCGCCCCCGCTTCCTCTCCATAGGTCCGGAGGATCCCCTCGCCGCCGAGGCCGACTGGGGTGACATTGCGGCCGCACCCGCCGAAGGGCCGGGTCCTGATCTTCTCCATATCCACCGCCTCCACAAAGCCTCGCGCCTCTCTCTCGCCCGCCGGGTCAGCCCCTGGCGGCGGTTCCTCCTTCCTCGGCCGTTCTTGGGCGGTCCATTTCAGCCCTCCCTCTCGCCCCTCACCATCACCCTTCCGGCGGTGATGTCCGCGGGGAGGGGGAAGTAGTTGGAGAGGTTCTCCTTCACCCACTCCGAGGCGATCTCGTTCGACCGCTCGGCTCCGCCCTGGTGCTCGAAGAAGTTTATGAAGGCTACGAGGCCGTCCCCGCAGTCTACGCCGTAGTACTTGATGAAGCCGGGGATCTCCCGGACCTTCGGCAGGAACCTGTCTTCCACAAGCCTCATCACCTCGCCGACCTTCTCCTCGTCGGTCTTGTAGCGCCTTATGCTCAGGTACATTTCTCCTCCACCCCTGTTTATGAACCGCCTCTGATAATAACCTTATCCGAAGATGCCGATCTTACCGGCCTTCCGGAGGTTGGGCCGAAAGCTAGATCGACGGAGCTCGGCGGGGGAGGTTTTTTGGCCGGGGAGGTGGAGAGAGATGACATGGACGACGGAGGCCTTCGGCGGGATGTGGAGGGGCGGGCTATGAATGGGGGAAGGAGGGTTCAGGTTAAGCTCCTCGAAATTGACCATCAGATGGCTGCGGCCATGGAAAGGGGGGCCGGGGAGTTTGAGGCCCGTTTCAGGGTGAGCTTGGGCGAGAGCTCCGAGGTGGCAGGGGTGGTGATCTCCCAGATTCGTGGGATGGTCGAGGCAGACCCGAGGGATCGGCCCTGGGGAGGCTACCTAGCCATCGATCCCCTCACGGCGAAGGTCGTCGGCACATGCGCCTTCAAGGCGAGGCCGGCGGAAGAAGGCTCCGTCGAGATCGCCTACTTCACCTTCCCCCTCTTTGAGGGAAAGGGGTACGGGACGGCGATGGCCCTCCGGCTGATCGAGATGGCAGAGTCGTCCCGAAAGGTCGGGAGGATCCTGGCCCACACCCTCCCTGAGAGGAGCGGATCGACGAGGATCCTGGAAAAGGCCGGGATGAGCCTCATCGGCGAGGTGATCGATCCGGAAGATGGCCTCGTATGGCGGTGGGCTCGGGATCTCGAAGGGGCGGGGTCGGGGAAGCCCCGACCTCCATGAGGAAGGTTGGGCTATATGTCCAGAGACGATCGGATCGAGACCCCGGCCATGCTGAAGCTCCACCCCACCGCCAGCCTGGTGACCCTCTGGTCCCTCCCCCTCTACGCCGGGGCGGGGGCGCAGGTTCTGGAGTTTTTGAAGATGCTGGACCTCTCCTCCGGCGAGGGGCTCCTCCGAAGGTGTAACGACATCTGTGACTGGTACGGCGAGGTGATCCTCAACAGAAAGCATTTCATAAAGAGGACCGCGAAAGGGCTCATCGCCGGGCGGGAGGGGCCGGTCCAGATCGTCATCCTCGCCTCAGGAAAGTCGCCGCTGGCCCTCGAGCTCCTCGTCGAGGAAGGATCCAGGATCTCCGGGGTCTTCGAGGTGGACCTCGCGGGGATGGAGGAGAAGGCCCGCCTCTACAGCCGCCTCCTCCCGCCGGGGGCGGGGATGCTGAGGTGCCTGGAGGCGGACGTCGCCGGATCAGATCTCGCCGAGAGGCTCGCCGAGGGGGGGTTCAACCCGGACGCTCCGGCGATCTTCGTCATGGAGGGGATCAGCTACTACCTTTCGGAGGAGGATCTGGGGGGGATCGTCTCAGGGTTTCGGTCCGGGGGGAGGAACCGGCTCATCCTCGAGTACCTCGTCCCCTGCCCCGAGGTGAGGTGGGAGAGGAGGGAGATCCCCCGGCGGATCTTCTCCCTGATCCGAGAGGAGGCGGGGGCGGGAAGGATCACCTGCTACACCCGGGGAGAGCTCTCGGCCCTCTTCGAAGAGCTCGGAGGAAGGGTCGTCTCCACCTCCAGCATGGCGGAGATGGAGCGGCTCCGCCTCGGCATTAACGGGCGTTTCCTCAAGGCGGAAGATGGATGGATCGAGGGGCTCGTCGCCGCCTTATGATATACCCCCTCGCCCTCCCCGCCCCGAGGCTCCGGCTCCCAACGAGAGGCTGTATCGCCCCTTCCAGATCCAATCCGGGCAGGTCACCTCCCGGCGAGGACCATCTCCGCCGTCCTCCTGGGGGTGTGCTTCGCCGGTGGGGCGTACCCCATCCGGATGAGGATCTGGGGGTAATCGACGCCGAGGATATCGACCATCCTCGCTCGGAGCTCCGGAATCGCCACCGGCTGGCTGAAGAGGTCGAACCTGACCCCGAGCTTCGTCGCCGTCAGAAAGAGCCGCTCAAACCTCATCCCCGCCTCGACCCAGGTCCCCTTGTCCTCGGCGTCGGTGGAAAGGATCCCGACGGCCGGGGAGGCCCTCATCAGGGCCATCTCCTTTCGGGCCCTGGACGCCGAGGTGTCGAAGGTCCCGAAGACGAACTTGCCGAAGTAGGACTCGAAGTCCGAGTAGCCGAAGGCGTAGCCGGGAAGGCCGTCCCAGGCGTCCTCGTCGTTTCTCCTGATCCACCGGGCGAGGTCCTTTCGGAAGGCCTTGTTCCCGAGCTGGATCCTGTGGGACTCCCCCAGAACCTCGGCCATCGCCGCCCTCTCCGCGGGGTCGGTGAGGACGTCGAGGCGGAAGCCCCCGTCTCCGACGGCCTCTTTCATCGCCTCGATCTTATCGGCCTCTATCGGCCGGTCGTCGTAGGCGCCGCGGTTGGTGTGCCTTTCTGTGATCTCGGGGAAGAGGTATGGCGGAAACTGCGGCGATGCTCCTCCATCCTCCTGGAACTTCACCACGGCAATCGTCTCGGCCTCGATCCCGTCGGGGAAGCGCTCGACCTGGTAGCGGAGATCGAAGTGCTCTGCGGCCAAAAGCAGGTTTGTGAGGAGGCACCCCAGGCTCATGTAGGTGGTCCTGTTCGTCGGCTCCACGTCGGGAAGAGTCCTCTCGAAGTCGGCTTTAACGGTGACCTCGTCCCCGTCAACGGCGAGCCTCCAGGGCTGGTTGTTCGGCCCCGAGGGGGCCAAGACCGCGTACCTGAGGAGGAACTCCAGCTTCTCATCCAACTCTTCCGACGCGGGGTAGTCCCCGGCGTCGACGCTCCAGGCGATAAGGTTCTTCTCTGCCATAGTAATCTACCTCTCCACCATCCATTTTGGCTTACGGGTTTTTGAGGCTTGTGGGGTGGGAGGCGTCGCGGCTGGCAGGATGGGAACCTCTGCCAAGATCCCGGCGATTACTTCCCCTCCACTCTCAAAATCGGTATATACATCGACCTTCAACTCCTCTCTAAGATGATCGAGAAGGAGAAGCTCGCCGAGGCCGCCCGGGCATTGAGGGAGTACCTGGCCCCCGTCGACCCCGACGAGTTCGAGGTGGAGACGGGGATCCGCAGCAGCGACTTTCGCGAGATCGTCCCCCGAGATTCGGGCGGCAGGATCTTCGCCATAGACGGGTCCAACGTCGTCGTCTTCGATCTTGGAGCCGTCAGCCTCCACAGGATCAGGGCCGGCTACGTCGGCTACCGCGGCACCGAGTGGGAGAAGACCGCCATCACCTGCGACGACCTCTTCGTCGCCGATCAGGAGAACTACCAGAGATCCTTCGACCGGTTTCGCCGGGGGATCTTCGGCCTCGAGGAGCCCTTCCGGCTGAAGACGGCCGAGGAGCTCGAACGGATGGCGACCTTCTATCGGGACCTCCAGGAGCACGTCGCCCTCTTCGAGGCGGTCCTGGAGGCGGAGGCCGGAGACGTCGTCCTCTACGATGGGGGCTTCTCCCTCTGGAGGGAGCCCTACCACCGGGAGGTCTTCGACAGGATATTCGAAAGGGCCGGGGAGAGGGGGGTGGACCTCCTCGCCATCAGCAAGTCAAGCCAGCTCTCCTGGGGGCGGGGGATAGCCAGGCCCCTCCTCAGGAGCGTCGATCGCCTCGGTTGCGCCGCCGTCCCCGGCAGCCTCTGGCTCGTCCGGCTCAGCGGCCAAAGGGCGATGAGAGAGGAGCCCTGGGGTGGAGAGACCTTCGCCGCCCGGCTCCACCCCGCCTCCACCCACGCCTTCAGGATCGACGCCCCCGGCCGGGCGGCGGAGTCGGTAGACGAGATCCTCGGGCGGATCGCCTTCTACTCCCGCTCCTCGGAGAGCCTCGGCTACCCCCACGCCCTCTTCAGGGCCCATCAGGAGATGAAGATCCCGGTCCAGGAGCGAGACTTCACCCGGCTATCCCTCTTCGAGGAGCTCCGGGGGCTGGGATTTTCTGATGGAGAGGTCCGGGGCGCCCTGGACTATCACGAGATCCTCGATTCGATCAAGAGGAGATAGAATGGCAGAAATGGCAGATTTATCTGATGAAAGATGGAAGGAGCCTCGAGGGCAGGAGAGGGCCCCCCCGGAGGGTCTCGCCAGGATCGGCAGAAAGCCCCAGACCATAACCATCGACGAAAGCTCTAACCCCTACTTCAGGATCATATCAAAAGACGTCCGGGAGTACCACTTCATCGTCCCGAGCGAGGAGGTGGTGGAGCTGGGGGAGATCTTCTCGATCCGGGACGGGAGGAGGGAGGCGGAGATCACCTTCCTCGCCAGGATCACCGACATCCTCCACGACTCCAACTACGACGGAAACTGGGACACTGTCATCCGGGGCGACGGCTTCTACGACTCCGACCAGATCTTCTGCCGGGTGGTGGCAGAGCCCCTCGGCTGCGTGGTGAGGGATGAGGGCGGGGAGCGGTTCCGGAAGGCGAGGACGATACCCGCCAAGTTCTCCCTGGCGGCGAAGGCCGGGAGGGAGGAGCTCAAGTTCCTCGCCGACGAGGAGGCGGACGTCGAGGTGGGGCTCCTCCGAAACGGGAGCGAGATCGTCGAGGGGATCCCCGTCGCCCTCGCAAGCTTCGCCATGGACCACCACATGGGGGTCTTTGCGACGACGGGGATGGGCAAATCGAACTTCATGAAGGTCTTCGCCGCATCGTGCATGAAGAAGGCCTCCTCGAAGGAGTCGAAGTTCGGCCTCCTCATCGTCGACCCCCACGGCGAGTATATCCTGGGCAACGAGGGGACCAAGGGGCTCCTCCACCTCGCCCGTTACCGGGATGGGATCGTCTGCTACTCCACCGATCCTCGGCACAAAAAGGATCCGGCCGTCTCGGAGCTGACGGTGAAGAAGAGCGAGATCCTCCCCCAGGATATAGAGGTCCTCTACGCCTGGACCTCCGCCCAGAGGGAGGCGCTGGAGGCGATATCCCGGGTCTTCTTCGAGGAGGGGTGGATCGAGGAGTTCCTCACCCCCGAAGGGGCGGCGAAGATGATCGCCGAGGGGTTCCACGAGAAGACCGTCGGAAGGATCGGGAGGACGATCAAGACGATCCTGGACAAGAACCGCTACATATCGGACTTCACCTCCAGCATCCCCGGGATCATCAATAGCCTCCTCGCGGGAAAGGTCGTCCTGGTGGACATTCCGAACCTGGGGGAGAGGAGCGAGCTCTTTCTCCTCTCGATCCTCTCCCGGGCGATCTTAGAACGGTACAGGATCGAGAGCGCCGAGGGCGCTAGGGGGAAGTGCTGCCTCATAACGGTGGAGGAGGCGCAGAGGGTTCTTGGCGGAGGGGAGGGGAGCCTCGCCCGATTCGAGTCGATCGCTCGGGAGGGGCGGAAGTTCGGGGTCGGTCTATGCGCCATAACCCAACAGCCGAAGCTGATCGATAAGCAGCTCCTCTCCCAGTTCAACACCCTCGTCATCCTGGGCCTCGCCGACAGAAACGATCGGACCCGCCTGGAGGAGTCGGCAAAGCAGGACCTGTCATCTTTGGACGTCGAGATCCAGACCCTGGAGAAGGGGGAGGCGATCATCAGCACCCTGAAGATCCCCTTCCCCGTCCCCGCCAGCATCCATCTGTACGAAAAGTACCTGGAACGGCTCAACCGGGAGGGACCTTCTGAGGGGAGGGGGAGGATGGGGGGATTCAATCCTCCCCCCGATTAGCTTTGGGGGAAGTTCATGAAGATCGTCCACATGGCAGACTCCCACCTCGGCTTCTCCGCCTACGGCCGGGTCGACCGGTGGGGGAGAAACCTCCGGGAGGAGATGGTCTACCAGGGATTTTCCAAGACCGTCGATAGGATAATCGACCTCTCCCCCGACGCCGTCGTCCACGCCGGCGACGTCTTCCACCACGTCCGGCCCCGGATCAGGCCGCTTTACGTCTTCCAGCAGAACCTGGAGCGACTGGTGGAGGCCGGAATCCCGGTCGTCATCATCAGCGGAAACCACGACGCCCCCAAGAGCTACGCCTCCCTCTCCCCCTTCAGCCTCTTTGAGGGGATGGAGGGGGTCCAGATAGCTCACCGCTACCGGCACGAATGCTTCGAGGTAGGAGACCACCACTTCCACTGCATTCCCTTCTGCCTCAGCCCCGAGGACTACATGGAGGAGTTTAGAAAGATGCAGGAGCTCAGGGCGGAGATGTCGGGAGGAAGGGACGTCCTGGTGATGCACGGCCTGGTGGAGGCGCTCTGGGACAGGAGGCTGCGGACCGTCGGGGAGCACGAGATCGCCGAGAGCTTTCTGAAGGGGGACCTCACCTACATCGCCCTCGGCCACTACCACGGCCAGGCCCAGGTGTCGAAGAACGCCTGGTACAGCGGCTCCGTCGAGTACTTCAGGTTCAGCGAGGCCGCTGACGAGAAGGGGATCCTCCTCGTAGACCTCGAATCCGGGAGGGTGGAGCAGATCCCCGTCCAGGAGAGGTACATGCTCGACCTCGACCCGATCGACTGCGGCGGCCTCTCCTCCCGGGAGGTGGAGGAGGGGATCTCCGCCGTCTGCCACCGTCGGGGGCTAAAGGAGAGGATTGTCCGGCTCCGCCTCACAGACCTCTCGAGGGAGGCGTACAGGTCCCTCAGCCGGCGGATGGTCGGAGAGCTGAGGGCCGAGGCCCTCCACCTCGAGATCATCCCGGAGTTCAGCGACGAGCCCACCCTCCGGGAGACGGAGCCGGTGAGGGCGGAAGATCTGCCCCAGGAGTTCGAAACGTTCGTCGAGGGGGAGGCGGCCGGAGGCTCCATCCCCCCGGCGATCAGAGAGGAGGTCCTCGGCTACGGCACCGACCTTCTCGCCCGGATCTCTGCGAGGAGGAGGACGGAGAGGTTCGATGCGCCTCAATAGCCTGTCGATGAAGAACTTTAAGAAGTATCGGGGGGCGGTGAAGGTCGAGTTTCAGGACGGCCTCACCGGCATCCTCGGCGGCAACGGCTCGGGGAAGAGCACCATCGTCGAGGCGATAGCCTGGGCCCTCTACGGGAGCAGGGCCTCGACGGTGAGGCGCGACTTCATCAAGAACTCCCGGGCCTCAGAGCGGGACGATCTGGAGGTGACCCTCTCCCTCCAGCACGACGGCAAGGAGATGACGGTCCTGCGGGCGATGAGGGGGAAGGGGATGACGCCGGAGGCGAGGCTCAGAATCGATGGCGAGCTCGTCGCCTCCGGGACCCGGGAGGTGGACGCCCGCCTCTCCGAGATCCTCCAGATAAGCTTTGCGGACTTCATGAAGACCTTCTACGCCCGGCAGAAGGACCTGGACAACCTGATAAGAGACCGGGGGTCGGAGAAGCGGGAGTACCTCCTCACCCTCCTGGGGCTCGACGAGGTCCGGGACGGGGCCCTCGAGGAGATCAGAGCCGACCTGAGGGAGGCGGAGGGAGAGGTCGGCCGGGTCGAGGGCGCCCTCGGGGAGATCGGGGACGTCGACCATCTCCTCGAGGAGGGAGAGAGGGCCGTCGCCTCGGCGAGGGAGGAGCTTCTGGAGGCGAAGGGGCAGGAGGAGGAGATCGCCACCTTCGTCGAGGGGCGCCGCCAGAAGCTGGAGGGGGTGGCGGAGCGGAGGCGGGCCCGCGACGCCCTCGTCGGGGAGGTGGCGCGGCTCCGGGCCGACCTGGCCTCAAAGGAGGAGGCGATCGCCTCGGACGATAGGCGGCTCTCCGAGATCGAGGAGGGGAGGTGGAGGCTCTTCGAGCTGGAGCCGAAGCTCACGCGCCTCCGGGAGCTCCGGCTCCGCCTGGAGGGGATGGAGGCGAAGAGGCCGCGTTACCAGGCCCTCCTCGGAAGG
>Ga0334898_1004044_pt1 | contig 11273 bp, 9 predicted proteins | sample GraSluR3_MG_10_FD_207228 | JGI IMG/M metagenome (GOLD analysis project Ga0334898, IMG submission 207228) | Sludge microbial communities from methane-producing bioreactor in Wageningen University, Netherlands - Granular Sludge_3_08-R3 | ecosystem: Engineered > Bioreactor > Anaerobic > Unclassified... | reverse complement strand
TTTTATGCCGGAACCAAGGGCTATCTCGATGGTATTCCTACAGAACGCGTAAGGGAATACGAGTCCTCTCTTCTTTCCAGAGCTAGGAAAGAGCAGGAGGCTCTCCTGAGAGATATCGTCGAGAAGAAAGATCTGACACCTGAGATGGAGGATTTGCTGAAGAAGTTCGTCGAAGAGTTTACAGAGGAATTCAAGGGTTAAAGGTGGTTTCATGAGCAAAGGCAAGCTCAGGCAAATCAAGAAAAGGATAGACTCGACCAGATCAACGATGCAGATCACTCGTGCCATGGAAATGGTGGCGCGAGCAAAGATCAAAAAGATTGAAAGAACTCTTCAGTACGTGAGGATGACAGAAGAGGGTCTAAGAAGGGCCCTGAAAATAGCCGCAAGAGAGGTCAGTGAGCTTCCATACGAGGCCGGAGAAGGGGAAGTCCTGGTTATTATGACGTCGGATATGGGACTGTGTGGTTCCTTCAACAGTGAGATTCTGAAGCACTCTGATAGAATCCTTGAGAAAGAAGACATTCGTTCTATTGTGACGGTGGGAACCAAGGCGGAGGCCCATTACAGACACAGTGACAGAGTGAAAGAAGTTTTCAGTAAATTCTATGATGAACCAGATATAGAAGCTGCCGGAGTTATTGCAGACAGGCTGTTCGATCTGATGAAGAGAGAGAATACTTCTGGTCTCAGACTTGTGTATTCGCGTTTCAAGAGCTCTCTTGCTCAGACTGCAGACACTATGAGAGTCTTTCCTCTGGATCTGAGTGATTCTGACAGTGATGTATATGATTTCGAACCAGAAGTTGGGATTCTGTTTGAGGAGCTCGTTACTTCATGGGTAATTAACTCTGTCTTGCTGGCAATGCATGAAACAAAGGTTGGAGAGCTTCACGCAAGACAGAACGCGATGAGAAACGCGACAGAAAATGCTGAAAAGATGATAGAGAGGCTCACGCTTGGCAAGAATAAATTGCGACAGGCTACAATAACCCAGGAGATTATTGAAGTTGTAAATGGTGCGGAAGCCTTGAGAGGGTAGTAATTGGAGGTGCTGAAGTGGCTGCGAAGACAGAAAAGAGATCACAGAAAAATCCGGTCGGAAATGATAAGGGGAAGATAATAGCGGTCTACGGTCCGGTAGTCGATGTTTCTTTCGAAGGGGTGAAGCTCCCGGATATCCTGAATGCTCTCGTGACGCATAATGATTCGCTGGAAAAAGATGTGATCCTTGAGGTAGCCCAAGTAATAGGCGACGATGCTGTAAGGACTATCGCGCTTGACTCGACGGAAGGTTTTGTTAGAGGCCAGGAAGTTGCGGATACAGGCAGACAGATTTCTGTGCCCGTGGGCGAGAAGATACTTGGCAGGATCTTCAATCTTCTTGGAGAACCAGTCGATGATCTTGGAGAAGTCGAATTTGATGAACGGTGGGATATTCATAGAGAACCCCCAGCCGTGACTGATCAGCAAACAGATATCGAAATCCTGGAGACCGGCATCAAGGTAATTGACCTGCTTGCTCCCTTCAATAAGGGTGGCAAGATTGGTTTCTTTGGAGGGGCCGGTGTTGGCAAGACGGTCCTGGTAATGGAGCTAATAAGGAATATTGCAATAGAACACAAAGGTCTTTCAGTCTTTGCGGGAGTTGGAGAGCGAACAAGAGAGGGGAATGATCTCTGGCTGGAAATGCAGGAATCCGGAGTCATCGGCAATACAGCCCTGGTCTTTGGTCAGATGAACGAACCACCTGGAGCCAGATTCAGAGTGGGGCTCTCAGCGATTACCATGGCTGAGTATTTCCGAGATGTCCAGGGAAAGGATGTTCTTGTCTTCATAGACAATATCTACAGATTTGTTCAGGCTGGGTCGGAAGTTTCTGCTCTTTTGGGAAGGATGCCCTCAGCCGTGGGCTACCAGCCAACACTGGCAGGTGAAATGGGAAAGTTGCAGGAGCGGATAACATCTACGCAGAAGGGTTCAATCACTTCTGTTCAAGCGATATACGTTCCTGCAGATGATTTCACGGATCCTGCCCCGGCAACTACTTTCAGTCATCTTGATGCAACCATCAATCTTTCAAGACAGATTGCAGAGCAGGGGCTGTATCCTGCCGTCGATCCGCTGGACTCAACTTCGAAGAACCTTGACCCCGAAGTGGTGGGAAAGGACCACTATCAAGTTGCAAGAGGTGTTCAGGAGGTTCTCCAGAGATACAAGGATCTTCAGGACATAATCGCGATTCTTGGTATGGAAGAGCTTTCCGAGGAAGACAAGACAATAGTGCACAGAGCGAGGAAGATTCAGAGGTTCTTGACACAACCAATGTTTGTTGCTGAGGGTTTTACAAACGTGGAAGGAAGATATGTGACCGTAAAAGAAACTGTGAGAGGTTTCAGGGAGATTCTTGAAGGCAAGCACGATCGTCTTCCGGAGCAGGCGTTCATGATGGTTGGCTCGATTGATGATGTGCATGAAAAAGCTAAGCGGATATCTGGTGACACTTAATGTCCATAGAGCTTGAGGTTCTTAGTCCCAGAGGAATTGCCTGGAAAGGAGCAGCAGAATTCGTTTCTTTCAGGACTGAAAAGGGAGCGATTGGCTTCTTGCCTTCAAGGGCACCAGCCATAATGAAGCTTTCAGTGGATGTTGTGACGATAGTTAGCGATAAAGGAAAGAAAGTTCTTGCAGTTCATGGAGGTTTTATAATTAACACGAGGGAACATGCACAGATAATCAGTGGATTCATAGAAAGGCCAGAAGATATTGATCTGAATGAAGCCAAAGAGGCTGCACGCAGGGCAGAGGAACTGATAAGAATGACTGAAGACGAAAGGGACCGCGCCAGGCATTCTGCTGCGCTTCAGAAGAATCTGACACGTATAAGAGCCATTGAGGGGAGCTCTTCAAGGGGATAGATGGTGCTGTCGTTATTCAGTGTTACCTGAAAGGCGTTTCTTAAAGGATCCAATCAGGTCTGTCTTCTTCTCGGTGCCATTCAACAGTCTCATGATATTGCTTCTGTGCCTGTAAGCGGAGAGTGTTGCGATCGCCAGAGCCCACAATCCAAAATCCAGTCCAACGATCAAGAAACCAAGGACTGCTAGAGAGTACAGAGCGATTATCGAAGAGATCGAGACATACTTTGTGATCAGTACCAGAGGAAGCCATACTGCAAAAAAGATTGCCACAAAGTACCCTTTAACAGCAGTAAAGGTTCCTACAGATGAAGAAACCGATTTTCCTCCCCGAAAGAGCAGAAAGACAGAATAGCTATGCCCCAGGCAGGCGAAAAACCCCATCATCATTGCTTGACCAGTGGTTATCCCAAAGACATATCTGGCAATCATTATCGGTATGAAAGACTTCAGACCATCCATGAGCATTGAGAAGGCTCCCCAGTAGCCGCCAAGTTCTCTCAGAACGTTTGTTCCTCCAACATTACCGCTTCCGACTCTCCTGATGTCGATTCCCTTGAGCAACGGCAAGAGAAAACTAAATGGAATAGAGCCACAAAGATAGCCAACCAGAGCTATTAACATCTATCTCTTCCTCCTCAATTTCAGAAAAATCGGAGCCCCGTCCATGGGATCGATATTCTTCCTGATGGCTCTCCTGAAACCTTTAAGAAAGGCCTCAGAAAACAGTTCAGGATCATTCACATGAAGCATAATCAAAGGAGGCCTGCTAGATACCTGACTCGCATAGTAAGCTCTCGCCTTCCGGTCTCCCTTTCCAGGTGAAGGTGTGAATGCGGTGTACCTTCCCAGGAGCTCATTTATTGTGCTCGTGGGGATTCTGAGGTCGAGGTTTCTTGTGACCAGCAGTACTGCGTCTATGAGCTCATCTACTCCCTCAGAATTGGTAGCAGCAGTGAAAATCACCGGGCTGTAATCGATGAAATATAGCTCATCTCTGACTGTTCTTTCAAGGAGTTCAATTTGTGCTCTCGTAACAAGATCTGATTTGTTGAAGACTACAACTGTGCCCTTACCGTTCTTTTCAGCAAGTCCGGCGATCCTTTTGTCCTGTGCACCAATTCCTTCTCTCGCGTCGATTACCAGGACCACTATCGTGCTGCGCTCTATTGCATCGACGCTCCTCATTACGCTGTAGTACTCCACGTTCTTGACTCCAACTCTTGTTTTGCGTCTCATTCCGGCGGTGTCAACAAATGTGAAAGGTTTGCCGTCAAGCAGGATCGTTTCATCTATAGAGTCCCTGGTTGTGCCTGGAAGCTCTGTAACCAGGCTTCTCTTACTTCCAAGTATGGCATTGAAAAGTGAGGACTTGCCGACATTCGGCTTTCCCGTGACCGCCACCCTGATTGTCTCCGGGTCAGCTTCTTCGGGAATATCAAGATTGTGACCAGTCTCTTCAAGGCGTGAAATAATTCCATCCAGCAAGACATCAATATTAAGACCGTGTTCGGAAGAAACAGGAATCGGTTCACCAAAACCCAGACTGTACAGCTCTGGAGCCATAAGAGACTCAAATAGATGAAGTTGTTCAACCTTGTTTGCAACCAGCAAAGCAGGTCGTTTTGACTTTCTGATTCGATCTGCTGCAGCCAGATCAGCTGGAGTCACGCCGGCTCTTGCGTCGACTACAAACAAAATCAGATCTGCTACCCGAAGAGCCTCAATCGTGACGTTCCTCATCTGGTCTTCCAGGATGCTTTCAGGTGACTCAAAGAGACCGCATGTATCTACTATACTGAAGCGCTTCTGCTGCCATTCAACCGTTCCATGAACGAAATCACGCGTAACACCTGGTTGGTTATCGACTATTACTCTTCTTCCTCCTGAAAGGCGATTGAAGAGGGTCGATTTACCAACGTTTGGCCTTCCTACTATGACAGCCGTCGCCACTAATTCTTCTCATCCTCCATCTGACGCTTGATCTTCTCGCCAAGGCTCATTCGGGTTTCTTCAACGTCGTTGAGCTCGTTCATTACACGGCGTGCTTCTTCAATATCTCGATCCTTCAACAGCTGCCTTATGGAGACAACCATGTTTCTCGTGTCTTTCTCAGGATCGTAAACAAGCCTGATGACCTTGAAGTCCTGTTTATGTCCAACCTGAACATGGTCAGAAACATCTTCAACACGCTCTGTAGAGACCTGAGAGATAGGAAGAAAGGCTTCTACGTTGTAATCATCAACAAGAACAATCGCCCCAGCTTTGGTTATTCGGACTATCGTTCCCTTGATTCTGCTACCTACTCTGATCTTCTTTGAAACGGTTACCCATGGATCTTCTGTGGTCTGCTTTATGCTCAATCGCATTCTCTTGTTCTCTTTATCAATCGAGATGATCTTTGCCTGGATCGTCTCACCTTCTCTGACCACATCTTCAACCCTGTCAACGAAGTTCCAAGATATCTCCGATACCGGAACAAATCCAGATAAGACTTCAGTTATCTCTACTATTGCGCCAGTAGGAAGGACTTTCGCTGCTTTTCCCTCAACAATGCTTCCAATCTGATAGTCTTCTTCAATTGTCTTCCATGGATCTCCTATAGCCTGGCGATAGCTGAGTGAAATGCGCCTGTTTTCGGCATCTGTTTCCAAAATCTTCACTTCAATCCTGTCACCAGGGCTCACAACTGACCGCAGGTCTTTCTTCACGTTTCCCCAGAATACCTCTGATATATGAACAAGGCCCTCTATACCAGGCTCCAGCCAAACAAAGAAGCCAAATGGCTCAATAGACTTGACGGTTCCCTCAATAATGGAACCTGTCGGGTATTTTTCATCGATTCTCAACCAGGGGTCTTCACTCATCTTCTTCAGACTCAAAGAGACCTTCTTCTTTTTCTTGTCCAAACCGATAACCTTTGCCGTAACCTTTTCTCCGACATTTATAACATCACTGATTCTTTGAGAGAAATCCCAGCTGACCTCTGATGCGGGAATGAGTCCAGAAATATCTTCAGATAGGGTCACAAAAGCCCCAAAATTATGTATTGCTTCTACCGTCCCCTCGACAATCTGATCAAGTTCAATATCTGAGAAGAACTCCTTGATTCTTTCTTCCTTGATAGCTTTCAATGAAACTACAACGTTGAGACCTCTCTTCTGTCTCTTGAAACGGATTACTTTGAAACGAAGGGTCCCCTCCGGATAGGGGTCTCCTTTCCTAATTCCTGAATGAGAACCGGGAAGAAAGGCGTTTATAGTCTTTTCGAGCTTCACGTTGTATCCGGAGTTCACCTCACCAACGATTTCTCCTTCAACGTAATCACCATCACGATAAGCCTTTTCCACGCGTTTCATAATGGTCACGTTGTGAGCGCGTCGCTCCGAGACAACCACACGGCCTTCTTCTTCATCGGTCTTGATAACATTGACAAATACTCTGTCTCCGACATTGTATTCCCCTATTGGTCTTACAAGCTCACTCTCAGGAAGGAAACCGTCAAGTTTTCCATCCATCAAGACCATTATTCCATCGGGGTGTGGGGCAAATACTTCTGCCTCTTTCCTTGCACCTCTTCCTGTAGGAGAGGGTCGAATCTGTTCAAATACCTCTTCCATGCTCAGGTCATCATCAGGTTTCCGAGCATTATCGTCCATAAACTTACCTCCTTGCCATCTTTTCTATATTATCCAGTATTTTCTGGACCTGTTCGGTCGATGCAGATGTTCCACTTATCACACCCACAGTCTCAGGTAAACTTACACTTGAGAGATCTTGTGAATCCTCGACAAGGATAGCACAAGTCCCTGCGTTCTTCACAATGTTGACCAGCTTGATAGTGTTCGAGCTGTTAGGTGCTCCTACAACAATGACAAGATCTACCTCGTTGGCAAGACGCCGAGCCGTGCACTCGCGCTCTTTGGTGAATCTGCAGATCGTGTCGAAAGCCTTGATTCGCCTGCCTAGTTTCTTCTCAAGACGTGCCTGAGTCCGTTCGAATATCTCACTATCCATTGTGGTCTGAGATATGAGTGCGATTCTCTCGTCGCCTCTCTGTAGTTCAACGATTATCGGATCGAGATCTTTCAGGTCTTCAACCAAAAAGTGCCTGTGTATTCTACTAACCAGTGCCCTTACCTCGGGATGCAGTCTTTTCCCCAGCACAACTACTGTGTAGCCCTGTCTATCCAATCTCTCCGCCAGTTGGAATACAGAGCTCACAATAGGACATGTGAAATCCAGTACTCTTGAGAACGTTCTCTTGAGTTCATTCTCAGATTCGAGATCAATCCCGTGAGCCCTTATTAGTGCTACAGAGTCTTCTGCCACAGGCTGAGGGATTTCGTGGTCAGGATGCACTTTCAGTCCCATTCTCTCTAGTTCGGAGCAAATCAAACGATTGTGTACAATCTGCCCGGAGACCTGTACACATTCATGTACCCTGAGAGCCTCGTATGTACCTCGAATGGCATTCTCAACACCTTGACAGAAACCTATTCCTTTCGAGACGATCACTTTCACTCTGCTGAGACCCTTTCAACTATATCATCAACTATTTCATCTATTGTCATGTGCGTGGTGTCAACAGTGGCTGCATCGGGAGCAGGCCTTAGAGGAGCCAGGTCTCTCGTGGAGTCATTCAGGTCTCTTTGCTGAATCTCACGCATAACCTGAGTATCTTCCGCTTCTTGCCCCATTTGCTGTAGTTGATTCACTCTTCTGCGGGCTCTTTCCTCAGGTGAAGCAGTAAGGAATACTTTGATCTCCGCATCAGGGAGGATCACCGTCCCTATGTCTCTTCCTTCCATAACTACCCTACCATCTTTTGCAAGCTTTCGCTGTTCTTTCTTCATATACGCCCTCACTTCAGGGATCTGAGCGATCAACGAAGACAGCCTGGAGATCTCTTCGGTTCTGATTCTTGAGTCCAAAGGATTGCTGTCTATCAGCAATTCATTGTTGCAGGTGCCGAAAGATGTTTTATCCAGGATTTCTCTCCTTAATAAAACTGTATCCGACGGATCGACGTTTTTCAAATGGACCTTTAGTGCCAGTGCCCTGTACATTGCTCCAGTATCTACGTAGGAGAAACTGAGTCTTTCAGCGACTTTTCTGGCCACTGTTGATTTGCCAGAAGCGGCAGGTCCATCAATCGCTATTCTAATCCTCTTCATCCTTTATCCTCAAACGAAGCTCCTTAAGCTGATCAGAGCTTATCTCTGAGGGGGCCCCGGTCATAAGGTCCGAGCCGCTCGCGGTTTTCGGAAATGCAATCACATCCCTGATTGAATCAGAACCTACAACGAGAGCCAACAGACGATCCAGACCTGGAGCGATCCCTGCATGCGGCGGCGGTCCATACTTAAATGCTTCAAGCAGGAAACCGAATTTGCTCTGGGCCTCTTCATCACTTAGTCCCAGCATTCTGAAGACCTCACGCTGGATATCCTGTCTATGAATCCTCACTGATCCGCTTGCTACCTCTACCCCATTAATGACCAGATCGTACGCTCTGGACCTGATCCTCAGAGGATCGTCCATGCCATACTTCTCAAGATCTTCAAGGTTCGGCATCGTAAAGGGATGATGTTCTGCGACTATTCTCTGTGTCTCCTGCTCCAGTGAGAACATCGGGAAGTCTGTTACCCAGAGAAATTCAAATCCATCTGCAGAAAGGGATTCTTCAGAGATTATCTTCTTCCGGATTTCTCCGAGTGACTTTGAGAGAATTGCTGCCGGTCCGACGGAGAAGAAAACGACGGATCCTTCTGAAATCGCATTGTCTTCGATGAGCTTATGTACTTGTTCAGAACAGTGCTTCATTATTGAAGACTTTATGCTGCCATCTTCTTCAATCTTTATCCACATCAGTCCGCCCAGGCCCAGTTTCTTTGCTGCTTCAGTATACTCATCAACTCTCTTTCTGGAGAAAGCTCCAGCCAAACCATTGGCAACAAAGCCCCGAATTGAATGTCCTTTGTCGAGGGCATTTGCGATAACTGCAAAGGGTGTTTCACGGAACCATGGAGCGAAATCAAACTGCTCCATGCCGTACCTTGTGTCTGGTTTGTCAGAACCGTAAAGAAGAAGGGCCTGTTTATGTGTGAGTCTTCTGAATGGAATACTCACTTCTGTGTCTGTTGTGCATTCAAAAGCGTGTTTCATAAGTCCTTCTGCCAGGGAGAACACATCTTCTTCATCCACAAAAGACATCTCGATGTCTATCTGTGTATGTTCAGGTTGCCTATCTGCTCGCAGGTCTTCATCGCGGTAGCATTTTGCGATCTGAAAGTATCTGTCAAAACCTGATACCATCAACAACTGTTTGAACAACTGCGGCGACTGCGGAAGTGCGTAGAAGCGGCCGGGTCGCAATCTTGACGGAACAAGAAAGTCTCGAGCGCCTTCAGGAGTAGATTTCGTCAGAACAGGTGTCTCTATTTCAAGAAATCCTTGTGCATTAAGAAACTCCCGCACAGCACTGGTGAAGAGGTGTCTTGTAATAATTCTATTCCTCATCAACGGTTTCCGAAGGTCAAGATATCTGTATTTCAGTCGGAGCTCCTCGGATGACTTGTCATCGATATTTATGTATATCGGAGGAATCTCAGAGTTGGAGAAAACCTCAAGCTCTTCGGCGAGGACTTCAACCATTCCAGTAGCCTGGTCACTTCTTTGAGCTTCCGGAGGTCTCTTCCTGACAGTTCCTGTAACGGCTATGCAGAACTCCGGACCAAGTGAACGTGCCCTGGAAAAGAGGCCCTCATTCTGTGGATCAAAAACCACCTGTGTGAACCCGTAACGATCCCTAATTCTTGCAAACTCGATACCGCCAAGGTTTCTGATTGTATCGACCCATCCGCAGAGAGTTACCGTGGCTCCTTCGTCTTTTTCTGTTAATCCACCACAGGTGTGGGTTCTCTTCGTCAATGGAAAACACCTCCTGATGGAGATATTACCACGCATACAAGATTCATGAGAAGTGATATGTGGTAAAATCATGACATCAAGCGACTACTGAGGGAGGTGCAGCAATGCGCGTAAAGCTTATTGTTATTGCGTTTCTTTTCGTTCTTGTCTTCTTTTCGACGGTCTCAGCCCAGGTTGACTACGCAGACGTAGCACGAACTCACTGGGCATACGATGCGATCGTGAGACTCACGGATCTTGGAATACTGAGCGGCATCAGGGGTACAGACGGCAGGTATTATTATCAGGGAACTGATCCGTTGAACAGGTATCAGGCGGCAGTTTTGATTGAGAAACTCCTGAATTATGTTGATGAAACTTACATGGGTAGGGACCCTTCAGACCTGCCTGTCTCTGATGACGCGTTGAGAGCACGGCTTCAGCAGCTTGAACTGGCAATGACAGACCGGTCCGGCAATCTGGTACAGATGGCCAGTGTCCTGGAGCGTGTTAGAAGTGTCGAGAGCCAGATTGAGCGAATAGCTTATGAAGGCGTTCCAAATGGTAACTTCGCAACAGTGGACGACCTTGATGCATTGAAACGGCAGGTTGTCGTTCTGGTTGACAGAATTTCCTACGCTTCGAGAGACATGGATAATCTGAGTGAGAAGTTTGCTGCACTTGATAAGGCTCTTGGAGACATCAACCAGAGTCTGAGCAGGCAGATCAATATCGTAGGAACAGATGTAACAGAGTTGCATCAGTCTGTAAGAGACATTGAAAGAAATCTATCAAGAGTGATGGAGAACTACGTTTCAAAGAGTGTCCTGACAGACTACGTAACACGAAGTGACTTGAGTTCAACTCTGAGACTGTATGTAGGTGTTGGAGATCTGGAAGATCTTGAGAAGAAACTCTCCGCAGACCTTGCGAGGATCGAAGATACTGCCAGTGATCTCAGCACACGACTCGCAAATGCGAACAGAACGATTGCCAATATAGCAGCAGATGTTGAGGCAAACAAGGCAGCCGTGGCAGAAGTAAAGGAAATCGGGACAGAGCTTTCTGCGATGAAGAACGATATATCTGGTCTGAGATCGCAGCTCAATGATCTGACGAGAGCAAACGCTGCTTCCTTCTCTGCCCTGAGAGAGGGTATGGATGAGCTCAGCGACATGACAGGTCGTAATGCAGAAAAGCTTGAAGAGCTCGATTCTTTGATTCAGTTGCGTTTTGATACTACTTTCAACCTGGCATCGAAGAATGAGCAGGCTATTAGAGATGTGGCATTGAGAGTAGATGGTCTGGAGCAAGAAATCGCTGCGACAAGAGATGCCCTCGGAGATTATGTTAAGGCAGATGAGCTCGAAGAGACCGAAGCCTTTGCAAACATGGCTGCACACATAGGCGAACTGAATAATGCTGTTACTGATAAAGCAGATG
>Ga0334898_1004042_pt1 | contig 11277 bp, 10 predicted proteins | sample GraSluR3_MG_10_FD_207228 | JGI IMG/M metagenome (GOLD analysis project Ga0334898, IMG submission 207228) | Sludge microbial communities from methane-producing bioreactor in Wageningen University, Netherlands - Granular Sludge_3_08-R3 | ecosystem: Engineered > Bioreactor > Anaerobic >... | reverse complement strand
AACGCTCACGGAAAGTTGGATAATTTGGAAACTAAAAATAAAATGAATAGAAATTAATGTGACATTTCTATTTAAACGAAACCTGTGACATTTCTATTTTCTTGACACAAAATTCAAGCATCAACATTGCAAATTTTCCCCTCCTTATTTATAATATAAATTAATTTTTTGTCAACTGCTATTCCGAATTGCAAGCGGTTTTATTGCAAAAACAAACGGAAAATCTCAGCCCGAAATGTTTAACCCGCATATTTTCCTTTGAAACGGGATTGGTATAAATAAATTTTGCCGAAAGTAATATTATTAAACATACCAAAATTATAAATAACGTTTGCATACTTAAAGGTGCAGGTGCGATACGACAAATGACTTGACTTGTAGGTGGTTTTAATACTATGCATAATTTAGGAGGGTTAATAATATGGAAAACAAAAAAAAGTATATCTTTGTAACGGGCGGCGTTTGTTCCTCACTCGGCAAAGGTATCGCCGCTTCGGCAATCGGAACCCTCCTGAGAGCGGCGGGTTATCACGTCAATATGATGAAAATTGACCCCTATCTTAATCTTGATGCCGGCACTATGCGTCCTTATGAACACGGCGAGGTGTATGTTACCGATGACGGCACCGAAACCGACTTAGACCTCGGTAATTATGAACGCTATGTCCGTGTCAGAACCTCGCGTCTCTCAAGCGTTACCACAGGTCAGGTTTACAAACAGGTAATTGAGGCGGAACGCACCGGCAATTATCTCGGCGAAACCGTTCAGGTTATCCCTCACATAACGGATGAAATTAAGCGACGTATCAGAATCGTAGATGAAAACGACCAGTGTCATATAATTATCGTGGAACTCGGAGGCACTGTCGGCGATATTGAGGGTATCCCGTTTATTGAGGCTATACGCCAGTTTTCGCTTGAAGAGGGAAGAAATAACGTAAAATTTGTCCATCTTACTCTTGTCCCTCATATAGCAGGCTCCGGCGAACTTAAAACCAAACCGACCCAACACTCGGTTAAAACGCTTATGTCTATGGGAATACAGCCCGACTTCCTGTTCTGTCGCGCATCGACTATCCTTCCAAGCGATTTGCGCTCAAAAATTGCGCTTTTCTGCAATATCGAGGAAAAATGTATTTTCTCCGCGGTGGACGTGGAAAAATCTATCTATGAAGTTCCCCTGCTTTTCCACGCGCAGGAAGCCGACAAAACTATACTCGAAAAAATGAATCTTCCCTATAAAAACCCCGACCTTCGCAAATGGAAGGAAATTGTCGCTATCGACTGCGAGCCCAAGAACGAGGTTAAAATCGCGTTTATCGGAAAATATATCCATCTCGGTGATGCCTACAAAAGCGTTGACGAAGCGTTAAAGCATGCGGGGATAGCAAACAACTCCCGCGTTAAGGTGGAAAAAATCGACTCCGAGGATATAGAAAAAGGCTTGAGATTTATCCCTGAGGATGTCGATGCGGTTCTTGTGCCGGGCGGTTTCGGAACTCGCGGTATCAAAGGAAAACTTAAAGCCGTCGGTTATGCCCGAACCAATAATATCCCGTTTTTCGGTATCTGCCTCGGTTTACAATGTCTGATAATCGAATTTTCCCGCAACGTATGTAATTTATCCGATGCCAACTCCACCGAATTTAATCCCGAAACCAAATATCCCGTTATAGAACTTCTTTCCAACCTTAAAGGAATAACCAAACTCGGCGGAACTATGCGCCTCGGAAGCTCAAAAACCATACTTGAAAAAAGCTCAAAGGTCAGAGAAATTTACAAAAAGGGCGAAATCCACGAACGCCACCGCCATCGTTACGAGGTCAACCCGGAATATATCGGAAAATTAACCGAAGCGGGTCTTCTAATAAGCGGAAAAGCCGATAACGGGCTTGTGGAAATAGTCGAGTTGCCGTCGCACCCATGGTTTATCGGCGTGCAGTTCCATCCCGAATTCCTCTCCGCCCCCATAGACCCTCACCCGTTGTTTGCCTCGTTTATAGCCGCCGCATTGGAGCATAAAAAATCCCGTATTAAAAAATAAACAAGGAGGAATACGGCGTGTTTGCAAATCTCGCAGTAGTAGTTCTTGCGGCGTTAATACTTTCCTTCCTGTTTGAAAAGATAAAATTGCCGGGCTTGCTCGGTATGATATTGACAGGCATAATTTTCGGCCCCTATGTCTTGGATTTCATATCTCCCGAAGTGTTGCAGGAATCAGCGGAGCTTCGTTCAATCGCGCTTATAGTAATATTAATTCGCGCGGGTCTCGGTATTAGCCGTAAAACTTTACACAAAGTCGGAAAATCGGCTGTCAAGATGAGTTTTATCCCGTGTATTATCGAGGGCGCTATCGTAACTGTGGCGTCTCATTTTATTTTGGGCTTGCCGTTAGCGGAAGCAGGGATTTTGGGTTTTATTATCGCCGCTGTATCCCCCGCCGTAGTTGTCCCCCAGATGCTCCATCTCAAAGAAATGGGTTTAGGTGAAAACAAAGACGTGCCTACTCTCGTCCTCGCGGGGGCATCGGTTGACGATGTTTTCGCCATAACAATATTCGGGGCATTTATGGCGCTTGCTCTCGGCGAACATACAAACCCTCTGCTACTTATAGGCAAAATTCCTTTAAGCATAGTATTGGGTATCGGTGCGGGTGCGATTCTGGGTTTTGCCCTTGTTTGGTTCTTTAAACGGGTATCAATGAGAGACACGTTGCGCGTCCTGATTTTTATGATAATTGCCGTGCTTTTCCATGAGCTTGAAAATTTCCTGCCGATTGCTACGCTTATCGGGATAATGACTATCGGTTTCGTTATCCTTGAAAAATACAATACCCTTGCAAAACGTTTTGCGGGGAAATTCAACAAAATATGGGTTTTTGCGGAAATCCTGCTCTTTGTGTTGATAGGCGCGGAGGTTAATATCGGGGTGGCGGCTGATTCAGGGCTTTTAGGCTTGGCAATAATAGGTATCGCTATCCTCGCCCGCGCATCGGGAGTGCTTATCGCGCTTATCCGTTCCCATCTCGACCTGAAGGAAAAACTTTTCTGCGTTATAGCATACACCCCGAAAGCTACGGTGCAAGCGGCAATAGGCGCGATTCCTCTTGCGGCGGGAATAGCCTCCGGCGAGGTCATTCTCGCTATCGCCGTTTTGAGTATAATAGTAACCGCACCGCTCGGCGCGCTGGGTATAAGGCTTTCCGCGCACCGTCTTTTATATCACGAAAAGCCCGCGGGATAGCTTGCTATCGCATAGCTTGCTATTACATAAAAAATCCAACTCCAAAATTTGACTTCCCTAAAAAAATACTTAAAATTATTTCAATAAAAATCGGGGAGGATGCTGTGCGTATAAAAAATCTATGGGCGGTTATACTCGTTATCGCCGCGCTTGCAGGGGTTTCCTGCGCTTCGGATAATACCCAATACGGCGATTTGAAATTCGACTATACTACCTTCAAGTCGGAAAAATCCAACTGGCAGGCTTTGGATATAAAAGATTATACCTATGAATATTACAGCGCGGGATTTTTTTATTACCATCTGCTTGTCGAGGTTGAGGACGGCGAATACAAAAATTCCTCTCCGCTTACCAATTCCGAGTTGGATATTTACACAAACACCATCAATGATATTTACACGAAGATTGAAAGCGATTATCTTTCGGAAAAGAACAAACTCCGTCCCGACTATGAGTTATACCTGAAAGAAATAGATATTGAATACGACGTGGATTTCCATTTTCCTCATAAGGTCAGCTATATCTATCATATACCCGAAGGAACGGAGGTTGACGGGAATCCGTGGTTTAGAATAACGAATTTTACCGCTAATTAAAGATACTTGCCGGGTATCCGGTTTTTATGCAGGCTGTTTTGATTGAACTTCAAAAAACAAGCGACAACGCCCTCGCTAAATTTGATTTATCTTTTTTTATGCTTTATAATTAAAGGCTTAAATTTTTTTCGCTAAGGATTTGCTATGTTGAAATTGCAAATCGGTAACGGTAGCTTGGATTTCGATAACGGGGTCGCTATTGCCGATATTTTGAATTACCTCAAGGAAAACCGCGACAAGGCTAAGGAACTCGATGTTTCCAAAGTCCTCAATGATGCTATTGTCGCTGAATTTAACGGGAAATTTGTCGATTTATCATACACGGTAACGGAAAACGGTAACTTGCAGTTCTTTACGCCTCAAAGCGGGGAGGGACTTGAGACACTTCGCCACTCCGCCGCGCATATTATGGCGGAGGCGGTTTTGCGTCTGTTTCCCGGAACCAAGCTCGGTATAGGTCCCACTATTAAAGATGGATTTTACTACGATATGGATATAAACGGCACTCTCAGCGAGGAGGATTTGCCCCGCATTGAGGATGAGATTAACAAAATTGTCGCGGAAAATATCCCGTTCGTGCGTGAGGAATTAAGCCGTGATAATGCTATAAAGCGTTTTAAGAATTTGGGCGATAATTACAAGGTTGAGCTTCTTGAGGAGATGACCGGCGATACTGTCAGTTTGTATCATCAGGGTAAATTTACCGACCTCTGCCGAGGACCTCATATACCATCGACTAAATATCTCAAGGCATTCAAGCTGTTGAGCGTTGCGGGGGCTTACTGGAGAGGCAATGAGAAAAACAAGATGCTTACCCGCGTTTACGGGACTGCTTTTGCAGACAAAAAAGAGCTTAAAGATTATCTGTTTCGCATAGAAGAGGCTAAAAAGCGGGACCATCGCAAGCTCGCCAAGGAACTTAAATTATTCAGCTTCCACGATGAGGGACCCGGGTTACCGTTCTGGCTTCCCAGAGGCGTTGTTCTTAAAAATACCCTGCTTAACTATATGCGCGAAAAATTGGAATTACGCAACTACATTGAAATCGAAACCCCGACTATGCTTCGCGAGGAGCTTTGGCATACATCCGGGCATATTGAAAACTACGGCGAAAACATGTTCTTTACGGAAGCGGTCGAAGGTGAACGGTATGCTATTAAACCGATGAACTGTCCGGGCGGGATGCTTTTCTACAAAGAGGAGCGACACTCATACCGCGAATTTCCTTTAAGGGTCGCGGAATTCGGCAAGGTTCATCGCTTTGAACGTTCGGGTCAACTCCAGGGGCTTTTTCGTGTTCGGGGAATGACACAGGACGATGCTCACCATTTTATGACAAGCGAGCAAATCGAAAGCGAGGTTTTGGATATAATTAAGCTTATTGATGAAGTTTACAATGATTTCGGATTTGCATATAAACTTGAGCTTTCCACTAAACCCGAAAAGGCTATCGGGGCGGAGGAGATGTGGGAAAAGGCAACCGAGGGATTAAAGGGCGCGCTTGATAAGTTCGGCAAGGAATACCGTATTAACGAGGGCGACGGGGCGTTTTACGGGCCTAAAATCGACTACCATCTTGAGGATGCGCTCGGCAGAACCCATCAATGCGGAACTATCCAGCTTGATATGAATCTCCCGGAGCGTTTCGGCTTGAATTATGTCGGCGCAGACGGCAACGACCATCGCGTAGTTATGGTTCATCGCGCTATCTACGGAAGCATTGAGCGGTTTTGCGGTATCCTGATTGAACATTACGGCGGAAAATTCCCGTTGTGGCTTTCGCCCGTTCAGGCAACAGTGTTGCCCGTATCGGATAAGTTTAATGAATACGCGAAAACGGTTTTATCCGAATTGAAAAAGGCTAAGATACGCGCGGAGGCGGATTTATCAAGCGAAAAACTCGGATACAAAATCCGTAAGGCTACGCTTGAGAAAATTCCTTATATGCTTGTGGTCGGTGAAAAAGAAGTCGCCGATAATTCGGTTTCGGTAAGACATCGAGATAAAGGCGATTTGGGTTCATATAAAATTACAGATTTAATACAAACTTTACTTGAAGAAAATTCAAAGAAGTTATAGAATCAATGTAGAAATATTTTTAGGAGGAAAGTGATAGCAGAGCAAAAAGACAAGCAAAGGATTAACGATGAGATTACCGCTAAAGAGGTAAGATTAATCTCATCCGAAGGCGAACAGTTGGGTGTTGTTTCTTTGAAAGAGGCATTGGAAATCTCTATAAAAGACGGTTTGGATTTGGTAGAGGTGTCCCCCGGCGCTAAACCCCCTGTGTGCAGGGTTATGGATTACGGAAAATTCCTATACCATAAGGAAAAAAAAGCTCGCGAAGCCAAAAAGAAACAAAAGGTTGTTGAAATCAAAGAACTGAAGTTCGGTCCTAAAATCGGAGACCACGATTACAGTTACCGTATTAAACGTATGCGGGAATTTCTCGAAAAGGGCGACAAGGTTAAGGTTACTATCCGCTTCAGGGGAAGAGAAATCGCGCATAAAGAACTCGGTTATCAGCTTATGGACAGGATTTACGAGAACATAAAGGACTTGGGTTCGGGAGAGAAAAAGATTAAATTTGAGGGCAGGAATATGCGGATGCTGATAACTCCTGCGTCTAAAAAATAAATTATCGGAATGGAGGATTTAATGCCTAAGATTAAGACAAACCGCTCCGCCGCTAAGAGATTCTATAAAAGCGGAACGGGAAAAATTCTTAGAAGAAAGGCTTTTAAGAGCCATATTCTTGAAAAAAAGAGCGCAAGACGCAAACGTGATCTCGGTAGAGTTGTTGAGGTTGACAAGGGAGACGTTCAAAGAATTAAGCGTCTTATCCCTTACGTGTAGCATATTTTAGATTTTTCGGAGGAATCAAATGAGAGCAAGATACACTGCGGCAAGCAGGGAAAGAAGAAAAAAGGTTTTAAACCGCGCAAAGGGCTTTAACGGTTCAAGGCGTTATAGATTAAAAACCGCAAAAGAGGCATTACTCCACGCTATGAGCTACGAGTATCGCGACAGACGTAACAAGAAACGCGATTTCCGTCGCCTATGGATTAACAGAATCAGCGCATTTGTTAGAACTGAGGGAATCAGCTATTCCCGTTTCATAAGCGGTCTCACCAAGGCCGGGGTTGTTATTAACCGCAAGATTATGGCTAATCTCGCTGTGGAAGACCCGGAAGTTATGAAAAAATATGTCGAGATAGCAAAAAAAGAACTTAAATTAGGATAGTTTGAATTTGACGGGTAACTCTGTATCGGATTTTCCCCGAAAAAGTTGGGCTTTCTTGCTGTTTATGCTTTTTTTCGCGTGCATAAGGTTACCTGCTTATTCCAATCTTAATAATCTGCATCTTTTGGACCCCTATTTCGGTCAAACGGGAAGGGCTCAAATCGGCTTGCAATACGGTAATCTCGGCATAAAAAACGGGTTTCTGCACTATCTTGATTTATCGCTTGATTATGGTGTTAATGATAATCTGTGTGTCGGGGTTAATTTACCGTATTTGTTTATAAGCGGGGCACAAGACGGGGGGGCATTAGGAAATATGAATACATATTTAAAGTTTTCAATCCTGCAAAGAGACACCGCTGTTTTTAGGTGGAGACTTATAGGCGAGCTTTTTTTCCGCTTTGCAACGGGAGTTATGGAAGAAGATTCTATAAGAGTAGTCGGGGCAAACCGTGTAAGCTATTATCCGTTTTCGTCCGCTACCCCGTCTTTTTCACCCGCCGTTATGAATTCTTTTCTTTTCAATAAATGGATTATAAATATCACATTGCGATATGTTTCGGAAAGCGCCCTTGGAGAGGGGATATTCGATTTCAATTTGAATCATGATAGATTTGATGCTCAAATTTCCGTTGACTACTTTTTCCGTTTTGATTTTCAAAATGAAAAAGTTAGATATTTAATAATAAGACCGGTTGCTTATTTGGATTATAAGCTGAATCTGACACCCGTAACGTTTATATCCGATACGCTTACAACTGTATTTGAAGCCAATTTTAAACTTGATGAGGTTATCAGATGGAAATTCTATTTCGCATTGCCTCTTTACACCACGCAAAAAGAATATTCCTATGAAATAGGCGCTCAAATAAGTAAATCAATTTAGAAAATTGCCGTTTTACTCGATAATTATGTTAAGCACAAAGTAAGGAAATTCTATGGGTATAAAAGATTTAAGCGATACCGAACTTATTTCTAAAATGAAAGGGCTTGATTCGGATGATGCGATTTATTCCGATGTATTTTGTCAATATGCAAACGAACTGTATGTGCGGTATTTCTCTCAGGGCTATAATATAGCCCGTTATTACGGATTGCGCAATGATGATGCCAATGATGCCGTGCAAAACGCTTTTATTAAGGTTTTGCACTCTATTAACGGGTTTAATCTTAGAAAAGAGTTTAAACCATGGTTCTTTAAAATTGTCCTTAACTGTGTCCGTGACAGATACAGGGAACTTTCCCGCCATAACCATATAGAAATTGACAAAATAGAAAAAATAAGTAATGATTCTTTCGATAAATTTCATATTAAGGACACTCTAAACGGTATTATATCTAAGCTACCTGTGAAACTTCGCGAGGTCGTTGTATTAAGGGTTTATGCCGATCTAAGTTTTAATGAAATCTCTGAAGCTTTAAATGTAAGCGTTCGACAATTACACAACCGACTTAATAAGGCTTATGAATTAATAAGGGTAAGTTTAGAGGAGGGACAATGATGTATGATAATAATAATATCGAAAAGTTGCTGAAGGAAAACCGTTATGAAGCGGATTCCCCTGATTTCTTTAAGGTGTGGAAAAAATTTAAACGGCATAAAATAGAAAAAACCGAGGAGGTATATATTATGGGAAAGAAAAACAAGGGAGCAAGGGTTTTAGTATGGCTACTTAGTTTTATGGTAATAGTGGGATTGGCTTTTTTCGCAATAACCAAGATTAATGACGCCAAAAGAAGCGAAAAGATTGTATCGGGCGAAGCTATACTGGTAACTTTTGTAGTTGGTAATGTTGAAATCAGCAAAATGGGGTCAAGCGCATACAGGGCTTTATATGTCGATGATACTATCGAAATGGGAGACAGTATCAAAACAGGACGCTCCTCTTTTTGCGAAATCCAGATGGTAGGACGCGGGGTTTTTAGAATCGAGGAAAATTCCGACCTCGAAATTGCCCGTCTTGTTAATATAGACGGTAAAATCGATTCGAGGATGAAACTCGGTCAGGGAGAGATTGCTCTAACCCCGAGAAGAACCGAACGCGGAGACACTTTCGAGGTTGAAACATCGGTCGCTGTCGCTGCCGTGCGCGGAACTCGTTTTAGTGTTACATCCGACGAGGAAGGCAACGTAAGTGTCGCTGTTGCGGAGGGTATAGTAGAGGTTAAACCCAATATTGCTTCTCTGTATCAGGCTAAAGAAGATGGGCTTATAAGCGAAGGCGCTGTCGATATCCTTGATAAGGAAATTGTTATTCCCGTATCGGTCAACAAGGGCGAAGAAGTAAAGCTCGGAAAAAGCGAAGTTGATATTATGGACAGGGCTATCGGTTCCGCTATCAGGGAAGTTGCTCAATCGGAAGGTCCTATTACCGAGGAAACCCTGTCGGTCAGGACTGAGGTTGAAACCGAAGAGGTAAAACCGAGTATTTCCGAAAAAATAACCGTTAAAACCCGCGAAAATGTTAATCGGGAAGTTGAAGTCAAGATAGAGGAAGCCCGTACGGCAGGCAACCAGGAAGAAATTGTACGTCTTAACCGTATAGCCGTTGCCGTAGCGCCTGAAAAATCCCAAAGAATTGAAACATCGTCTTTGGTTACAAAAACCGAACTTTCCGAGGAAAGGGTACGAAAACTCGATAACGTTTCACAGGAAAGGCTTATTACCGATATAGTCGAATTGGTTAGATTCCGTATAGAATCCCAACCTGCCGGCGCCGAGGTCTTTATTGACAACGAAAAGGCGGGAATTACTCCTTTCTCGAAAAATCTTGTCAAAGGCAGTAAAATTGAAGTAAAATTGGTCAAAGACGGGTTTGTTGAATTTTCCCGAATCTACGAAGCAACAACGGCAACTATGGTTGTCCGTGAAAATATGGTGGCAAAAGCCGTTGAACCGGCCGCAGATGTAGTTGTTGAAGACACAACCGATATATCGGAAACCTCAGATGTTGTACTTGTAGATGAAACCGAAATCAAGGAAACAAGGATTATGCCCGGAGACTTGGAATGGAACAAGTCTATCAGATTTACACAGGATATTAAATCCCCTGTCGTTCACAGGAACAGGGTTTATACAACATCAGGCAGCGAACTTTATATCTTGAGTCTTGACGGAACGATAGTAAACAAGGTTAGTGTGGCATCAGGCAGAAATCTTAGCGCGCCCGTGATAGCCGACAATACGGTCTATATGGGCTCCGACAGAGGAGGCATATACGCATACTCGCTTACCGGAGAAAAAATATGGAACAATGACCAGCCCGGTATGGCTCTTTATGATACATCCCCCGGCGCAGGTTCCGGTTTAGTAGCGGCACCATCCAGCGATAAAGGAATTAAGGTTTTCACCAAAGACGGAAATCTGAAGGCAAGTATTGATATTTCCGAACAGATTTTCTCATCACCGGTTATCGCGGCTAACGGCAAGATGCTGATTTATGCTACCGAACGAGGCGAGGTTATCGGTTACAACCTTGAAAGTGGGCGCGAAGCATGGAAAAAAGACGTTTACAGTTCGCGTATCGTTTCCCCGATTATGGGCAATAATAACGTGGTCGCCGTTTTTGAAAGGGGTTCCGGTAAGCTTACGGGACTTAACCCCAATAACGGTGAAATAATGTGGACGCGCGAACTTGCCGGCGCTGCAAGAGCAAGAATTGCTCCAGTTGAAACAGGCAACAGAATACTTGTAATTGATGCAAACGAAACCCGCTTATTTGTGGTTAATCTGAACAACGGTGCGCTTATGTTATCTAAGGCTTATCCTAAGATTTCGAGCTTCCCGTATTTCAGCGCCGCAAACAACACCGTTTATGTAGGAACCGCAAACGGGCAGTTGCACGCATACAACCTCGCTACACAAGCGGAATGGAGCGGTAATGTCGGAGCGGGTGTTGCTGTAGTTTACGGTGATGCCGATTCCGCTTACGCAGTTACTCAAAGCTCTATGGTAAAATTTTTCGGTAAAGAAAAAATAGTTAATCAATAAAGTTATCGCAATAACACCCGGGGCTGTCTTTTAAGGCAGCCCTTTTTTTTGCGAAAAAATTTTATAAAAGCAACGGGGTGTCGTTCCAAAAAAGAAAGGATACATCTAAGTCCAAAAAAGAGAGTTCCCAAAAAAGTTAGTAAAAAGGCAAAAAAAAACTCCTTGTTCTTCCGAAAATTATCGAAAAAGAACAAGGAGAAAAA
>Ga0334898_1004040_pt1 | contig 11278 bp, 16 predicted proteins | sample GraSluR3_MG_10_FD_207228 | JGI IMG/M metagenome (GOLD analysis project Ga0334898, IMG submission 207228) | Sludge microbial communities from methane-producing bioreactor in Wageningen University, Netherlands - Granular Sludge_3_08-R3 | ecosystem: Engineered > Bioreactor > Anaerobic >... | reverse complement strand
TTATGGTTGTCGGTGTAATGATCCTATGCCTGACCCTATTGTGGTGGAGAGGATGGATTTAGATTAAAAGAGTAATACTTTCAAAAATGTTTCCGTATATAAATGGGGAATAGAGAATGCTTATTTAAATTTTACTTATAAAAGAAGTAATACTTTTTAGAAAAAAAGGTTAATGTCCAATTTCATGTAAAAACTTTTCATCCCCTTACTACTTTTTTTGGTTAAAGAGATTAAAATTTTATAATTTTTTATAATTATATTTTTGGAAGTGATATGTAATGCCATTTGAAACAGAAGATTTTATTCACCTAGAAAATCCAGACTACAAAGAAACAGACTGGAGAAAAAACAACAAAGGAGAAATAAACATAGTCGGAACAATAAACTTCGGAAACGGAGTATCCGGCAGATTAGGACTACTCAAAAGCAGTGGTAAAAGTGCAGTGTATGTGTACCTATTTAGCAAGGATAAATGGGATATGAAAACAGCAAAAGAATGGCTGGAAAAAGACCACGCCAAAAGAGGGAAAAGTATGGATTTCAAGAATAAAAAATTCAAAATGGTAATGCCCCTAGTAAAAGGAGAAACAGAAAAAGACGGACATTACTATATCAAATTCGCATTATCCACAACTAACGAAGACCTAGAAGGAGAAGAAGTAAGTGAAGCTTGTCTTGATGACATGATAAGTCAAGCTAAAAACCTTAACAGCTTCCAAAACCATTTATACGGATTAGATGACATTATCGGACCAATAGTAGATAGCTGGAAACAGAAAGGAGAAAATGGCATTCAACAGATGTGGATAAAAGTCAGGGTAAGACCCTCAATGAAAGATACAATAAAAGAATTAATCGACACTGGGGTAAGACTAGGAGGAAGCATAGGTGGATCATACATTGAAGATAGAATTGAAAATGGTAAAAGAATACTAGAAAAAATAAACCTACTTGAGGGAAGCTTAACACCAATACCAGTTAATCAGGACACCCTAGGAACTGCAAGTGAAGACAACCCAGAAATAGGTAAAGGATGCCAGAATGGAATGTGCAGCCAGATAATCAAATCAATAAAAAATAAATATTACAAAAACTCGGAGGTAGAAGATGTGAGCGATACAGATATGATGGAGGACTTGTATAACACCACCTCTAAAGTCATAAAAGAAGAATTAGGAAAAGAATATCAAGTTAATAGTATCTTCCCAGAATCAGTTTTCATAAAGTCAGATAAAGGATTTAAGGAAGTAAACTATGCCCACGATGAAAATAATGTAACAGTTATTGGAGAGGTAGTTGATGTTCCAGAATCGTATGTTGAACAAAAAAAGCAAATCTATTCAGACAGCATAGTATATGATTTGCAAGATAAAAGTATAGGAGATGACACTATGGATGAAAAAGAAATCCGAAAAATGTTAGAAGAAAATAACAAAGCCATTCTTAAAGAAATGAAACAAATGATAGAAGAAGAAGAGGAAGAAGAAGAGGAAGAAGAAGAAGAAGAGCCAGAAAAAAGTATAGATGCTGGTGAACTTGCCAAAGAAATCAAGGCAGAAATCTTCAAATCCCTCGGGATAAAAGACAAACCCCCTGAAAAAGAAGCTCCCGATGAAAAAATAATGATAATGGACACCAAATCCTTCAAAGAAATGCAGGATGAAACCATTAAAAAAACCATTCTGGGAATAGCTAAACAGAGGGAAGGGGTAAGGAAATCAAAACCAACCGGTAAAGGTAAGTTTGAAATGACAGAAACCCCTGATGAAGATGCTAAAAAAGGTGCTGGTAAGAAAATATCAACCAAAGAAGCAGCAGAGAAATTAGCTGCTAAAAAAGGTTTAATATAAATATATATGATATGATGATTTATGGAGGTAATAGAAATGGTTACACTTAAAGAAGCAATGGAAGAACATTTCGTAAGTAAAGAAGATATGGTTGAATTGCAGAAAGCAATGACCACTGACAGTGCAAGTGCAGGGGATATAATCGAACCCGAAATAGACCCACGACTGCAAAACATGGTAGTACAGAAATATCCTTTCTACACATGGTTAAAATCTGTGGGAGCAATTTCAGATACTAGAAGTAACAAACCATCCTACCTTAAAAAGGTAAGTGGAGCTGCAAGTGATTTCATCGGAGAAGCAGACGATCTTCCCGCAACCACTGACAGTGTATATGACCTTATAACTGGAACAATGACCACATGGGTCTGCAAACTAGAATTATCCGACCAACTCATCATGGGCAGTCAAGATAGTATAGTTGATGTTCTGGACCAGGAAATACAGGATGCCCTAGAACTGAACATTGCTAACATAAATGCAGGAATATTAACCGGTGATGGAAGCTCCGACGGAATAACCGGACTGCAAAGCTTAATCACAACTAACACTGACAATCTCAGTGGGGCAGAAATAACAAGCAAATTCATATTGGATGATATGTGTGAAACTATTATGGATGCTGGTGGAAACCCATCTGCAATAGTAACCAGTCCTAATGTAAGGGCACAGTTAGAGGAAATATTATATCCAAATATAAACATTCCTTTACTACCTAAACAGGAATTAGCATTCGGTTATCAGGTTGTAACTTATGACAGTCCTGCTGGAACTCTCCCTATTATAACTGACCCTGCTATGCCCACAACTAGTAACCAACAGAGATTATTCTTTGTGGATTACAGTACAATGATGCTTAAATACTTGATGAATCCACGAGTGATTGACCTTGCTAAAAGTAAATTAACTGCTTCCAGCGTACTTGCAAGTTTCCAATCATTCATGTGCAGGGCTGAAAACTTCAACGGACAAATCTACAATATAGGAACTAAAACTAGTTAAGCAGACTTAACTAGTTTATTTATTTATTTTTTTGAGGTGAAAGAGGATGGTATTAACCACAAGACAAAAAACATTTCTTAATAGGATTATCCCTATCCATGACCTTAATTTAGGGGATATTATCTATGCCTTGCAGACTGGTGGATTTGAAGCCAATACTGTTGGTGTAGAGGATATGACCAGATAGGAACTGGTAAGTTCCGGGTTTGGCTGGAATATTTAGAAGGAATTTAAATCCTTTCCTTCTATTTTCTTTTTAAGGAAAAAAAGAGTTTGGTAAGTGATTGATATGAAAAAAGTGATTACTGAACATAAAGGGAATCATAAACTGTTAGTTCGGGGTAAGCTTATAAAATTCAAAAATGGTGAAGCAGAAGTTGAAGATGAAGAAGCAGAGATTATCAAAGGATTAAAAGACAAAGCATACAAGGTTCAACCCACCCCTAAAGCTAAAAAGAAAAGAGCTACTAGAAAAAGAAAAGCTAAAAAGAAATAATATAAAAGTTTTTATTTATAAAATGAGTTGGTTATCATGGCTGCAATCCTTTCAGCAGCAGAGTTAGAAGCAGAAGCCCAATTACAGGGAGTGGGTATATTAAATTACACATCCACCCAGTTAGATGCTTTAATTGAAAATATGCAACTAGTATTGGAGAAAAAAACTGGAAGAGTATATGATGAAAGAAGCGTAACTGAAAAGAAATTATCATTCAATGGGAGAACATTTGTAGTGAAACATTACCCTATTAAAAGCATAACAGAATTTACAGTGGGAGATGTTGAAGAAAGTGATTATGAGGTTGATTTAGATAATGGTATAATTTATATGGACTTTCCATGCTATGATTTATCCGTGGAAATTGAATATGTAACAGATACACCCACAGATATTAACCTTGCAAAGGCAGCATTAGCAGGGATGGTGTTAGATAAGATAAGTAACCGTACTTCAACAGTAGAGGATTATATTCAGCAGCTTAAAAGACTTACTCTCAGGGTGATATAAGATGGCTTATGCGGATGAGGATATAATAGAAGTAGATTTGAATCAGCATAGTGCAGAGCTAACTGATGGAACTCTTATTGCTGTTGCTATTGCTAGGGCTGAAAGAATAGTTAATGGAGAATTAGGGTTAATTAAAAGCATTGAAGAATCAGATGTTGATGCAGAGAAATGGGATGTGCTTGTTCAAGCAGCAACCCTTTATGCAGAGGCAACTATAATGGATTCTCTTTACACTACTGCTGATAAAAGAAATCCAGTAGCAGAAGCATACGAGAAATCAGCTAAAGTTATTTTAAAACCATATAAACCAAAGAGGTAAGGTTTATGGGGAATATATCTTTTAATTATGAGAAAGATGAAGTTATTGATTATCTTTCCAGTAGGTTAGGGAATCTCCCGACAGAGTTCCGGAACATGATTGAGGAATTAAAAGAAGTATATGGGATTCAAATCTCTATTTACACCCCTGTTGGGGAAACAATGGATTTAGTAAGTCATCATGTTTTTGTGGACACTGGACCTTACAGTTTCTTTGTTGATAATGAAATGATGTACTTTCCCTATGTGATTAAAGGAACTCCAGAACACCAAATATGCCCTCTTATGCCAGCGTACAGCTTATATTGGGAAGGATTGGGTCATCCTTTACCTATTGGTCGGTGTGTTACTCATCCCGGTACTGCTCCACAGGATTATATGGAAATGTCATTTGATGCAGCAGACGCAGAGGTGGATAGGGTAATAAGCGAGTTCGGAAGTTGGTTAGGTGGTGAATGAATATGGCAACCCTTTTAAGTAAAGGATATGATGTGAATACGGTTCTAGATGCGATTAAAACAGAATTATACAAAGTTAAATATGATGCAGTGGGTGAAGCTCTCCCCGTATCTGTGTTCCCCACCGGAACAATATTAACCGGAGAAGGGAACAAACCAAGTTTATATCAAGGAGTGCTTGGGTTTCTTACTATTGGTGATTTAAAAAGGGTAGAAGCAAGTTTACGGAATAAAAGCAGATGGGGAGTTCATGATGCTATTTTCATGGTAATAGTTTCAGGAGAGAATGATACTGCTAAAAAGAAAGTGAATGACATAGCAAGACTAGTTGAAATATCTATTGATGAACATCCCACTATGGGCAAAACAGGGTTAATGGTTACTCTTGCAGATGATAATCCAATACTGCGGAGACCGGTAACTTTTGATAAGGAAAGTAAAAGCCCACAATGGAATAGTGCAGTTATAATTAAAATGGTTGTAAGGATTGCCCGGATGAAATCCTAAAATTTTCCAAGAACTTGCAACTAATTCCAAAATGGAAATAGTTTAAAAAAAAAGATATTGGTTGGGTTTAATATGGTAGAGGAATATGAGAAGCTTTACAATATCGTGCTGAAAAAGGTTAAAAAAGAAGTACGGAAAGATATGATGGGGAATAAATTTAGTGAAGTAATTAAAAAGGCAACCCATGAGGCAGTTAATAATTTTCATAAGGAAGAGGTTGAAGCTTATTTACAATTATCTAATAGCAAGGAGATTTCATGCAGTCAGTGTGGATATTGTTGTAAGAATTATAAAATTAGTATGGTATTAGATGATATTGAAAAGTTAAGTAAGAAAATTAACCCCGCCCCCTATATTGAACCTGATAAAGGTAGGGAATATAGGTATGTGTTTAAGGATATTCCTTGCAAGTTCCTTCAAAAGGATAATAAGTGCAGTATATATGATGTCCGTCCTCAAAGCTGTAAGAATTATCCGTTTGTTATCCCTGAAAAAATTGTGAGAATAAGTAGAGATCATAATTGTAATCTTATTATCAAATTTTTTGTAATAAAAGCAATTACAATACTAGTACAGAAAATAAAGGAGGAAAGTATAGATGTTAAGAACTGATGTTGATGCAGAATGGCTTTACCAGAAAATGAAATATTATGTTAAAGCAAAAGACCCTGAAATGGCAAAAAAATTCCTAGAAGCATATCGAGCTAAAATTAAAAATCTCGATATTCCTACTGCACTGAAAATATTAGAAAATAAAGGTGAAATTAAAGATGCTAGGAAAAAAGTGAAAAAGAATTATAAAAAGACTAAAGGAGATGAATAAAAATGGCAGACTATGATGATAAATACACAATAGATGCACTTACAGGGAAAGATGTAGGAGTAATATTTGGAGTGATACATGAAGGAATCACCCCCACTGGAACTGTTGATGGTACGAACACAAAATTTGTGATAGACCCAGATACTTACGGACCATTCTATCCTCATACAAGTAAACCAAAAGATTTTGTTCCTACAAAAAGTGATGTAACTGTTTATGATGATGGAGTAGCAGCAACCATAACCACTTTCACAGTTAGTACAGGAGAAGTAGAATTAAGTGCAGCACCAGCAGAGAAAAGTGTTATGACTGCTGATATTGTGGAACAAAGAGAGTTATATATAGCCCAGAACGCAACCCTAACCTCAGACCAAGACACTAGTGAGTTAGACCAACTGCGAAACCCTGTGAAACGAAAGACCTATGGAAACATAGAGTTCACCCTTAAAGCTGATTTCAAGATAGGGGATTTGGAAACAATGAAACTAATCTTTGATGAAACAGCTACACAGGGAGTATATGAATATCCCACCGAACCCCCAACCATTTATTGTGCAATTCTGATTGAAAATACAGTGGGAAGCACAACCACAATTGAGGGTATAATATATTGTGAGGATGCTAGGGCGAACTTTACAGATATTATCAATGCAAGTGCTGGTAGTGATGCTGTGGAAAATGGATTTGAAATAACATTCAGCACAAGACCGACCCTTGTTATTGTGGATGAAATGGCTTAAAGTTAGGTATATAAAAAAAAAGGGGAGATATGCTCTCCCTTTATATTTTTTATTTTTATTTTTTTTAGAATAAATTTAGATAATAGGGAAGTGAATCTGCTATGTATGAATTAGAATTTAAAGAATTAGAACGATTTGAAACTCCTGATGGGAAGACTTATGAAATATATCCCCTCCGAGTAGAGGATATGAAGCTTGTTTATAATTTTATTGAATTAAATGAGAAACGATTAAAGTTTACAAATATAGAAGAGGTAGATGGGGAAACCAAAATAAAAATTGATGAGGAAGCAGTTAAAAAAATTGGTAATAAAGTATTATACAATGATTTAATCCCCCTTTGTAACTCAATTGTTGATAAAACAGTTATAGAAGTGGATACGGATGAATTATTGCCTGATAAGTATAGGACAATACAAATTGTAATGGAATTAGCTTCCAAGGCAATTATCGCAACCACTGGAAGTAGTAAAAAAAGTGGGGAGGGTGGTAACCCTTTAGGAGTTCCGAAGAATCCCTCAGACTCATCAGGGGAAATGTCTATGCCCTCCAAAAAGAAACGAAAGAAAGCGAAGAAAAAATAATGGGAATGTACTTCCCACATTTCCAAGATAAATTAAGATATTATTCTGACCCTAAAAAGTATTTAAAACATAGATTAACTGTTGATGAAATACAACAAAAAGAGAATAATATGAAGGAAGCATTAGCAAATTTAGGAAGAAAAAGGGAAAGGTAGGAAAATAAATGGCTGATAAAGAATTAGGGATAATCGTAACCGGTGATGTTACCGATGCCCTTATGGGATTGGAAGAGTTATCTAGTGCTATCCAGAATTTAACTGATGTTAATGTGGATGTGTCTATTGATGGATTAGATGAAGCTGCTGAAAGTGCTGATAATCTGGAAAAAGAATTAGATGAAACAAGTGAAGCAGCAGACAAAACCGGGGATGAAATGACTGAAACCGGTGAGTTAAGTGTTGAGGCAATGGCAACTGCTGTCCTTGCTGTTGCAGGGTTCACTGCTGCAATGGAAACAGCAGCAGATAGTATCAATGAGACTCAAATACAATTAGGGCAATTATCAACCATGACTGGGATGGTTGAAGGAGATATGGCAGACCTAATTGCACATATCAGTAATGCTACTTTCCCCACTGAAGAGGCAATGGCGTATGTGAAAGCTTTACACCAAGCAGGAGTTCCTAATGAATCATTAGCAGACAGTGCGACAGCCCTTGACAGGATAAACGATGCAACCGGTGTGGGTTATCAGAATGTGCTTAAATTCATTAACAGTATGGTTGCAATGGGATTAAACCTATCAAACATACCCCAATACTATGATGTGATTGCCTATGCTAACGACAACATGGTTGGAGGTTTCCAAACCTATATTAATTGGATGATGAAATATGATTCCAAATTTAAAGAAATGGGATTAACCATAGACCAAACCGCAGTGGTTATAGCTGCTGCGACTAAAAAGTTTGGTGGAGGTCGTGCAGCGTATCAAGGAGTTAATAAAGCAATTACTGAAAGTAATGGGAATATGAGGGTATTTGCCCAAATGTTAGGCTTACAACCAAGCCAACTTGCAAATGCTAGTACGGCTGTTAATGCTTATTCCGGGCAGTTAGATAAACTAGCAGATGAGGAAGCGGAACATAAAACATGGTTACAAGAAATATCAGCATATCTTGAAGATGTAACAACAAGGTATGGGGGTATACTTGGGCCGATGGCAAGTGTTGCTGGTGCGATGGGAGCATTATCTACTCCTATTATTGCCACAAATGCATTATGGGAACTTCAGACTAAACTGGTGGAATTTAATACAATTGCCAATCTGAAAAATAGATTTGCCCAAATACAAAACACAATCGCAACTAAAGCCAGAGGGATAGCAGCATGGGCTTCAGCTACTGCTAGTGCTGCTTACACTTTCGCAACAAGTGGGGAGGTAATAGCTACTATTAAAAGCACATTCAGTAAGATGGCTCACACTGCTTGGTCTTGGCTTCAAACGGCTGCTACTTATGCTGTTGCAGCAGCACAATGGGTTTTGAATGCTGCTATGGCTGCGAATCCGATTGGGATAGTTATCCTTGCAATAGTTGCATTAGTGGGTATATTATGGTATTTGTATGATACTAATGAGGGTGTTAGGAATGCTATTAATTGGGTTTGGGATAGTTTAAAAGGATTAGGTGCATATATATCTGGTGGATTCAGCAATGCTGGGAAAGGATTATCTGACTTTTTTAATTGGTTCTTAAATGATATTTTATTATTACCGATTAAATTAATGTACCTTCCTCTAGAAATATTTAAATCATTATCTGGAAGTGGGGATGCAGCAGGAAATGCTTTGGCTGGAATTCCCGCTGCTATTTATAATGCTTTTGCTTCAATTCCACAAACATTAGCTAAATTTGCTGGTGATGTGGCTTATGGTATAGGGTATGCTATTGGGTTCATCGTCAAAGCTCCGGGAAGGATATATAATGCTTTAATGGTAGTTCCGGGTCAGTTATATAATTTAGGAGTTCAAATTTGGAATGGATTAACCGGGGGGTTGAATGCAGCATATACAACAGTTGTTCAGGCAATATATAATATTCCTAATGCTTTTAATAATATGATTACATGGCTTACAGAGTTACCGGGAAGATTATATGAAAGTGCTGTTGCTGCTTGGAACGGTTTTTATACTGGATTACAAAATGCTTATACTCAGATAAAAACAGCAATTTGGGCAATACCTAATGCAATTCAGGAAATGATAGATTGGGTTACAAGTATCCCTGATAAAATGTATAAATGGGGTAAAAGTATTATTGACAGTTTTGTTAAAGGAGTTAAAGATGCTTTTAAAGGAGTTGAAAACTTTTTCAATTCATTACTTGGCAAAGCCACAGCAGGATATAAAGCTGCAAGTCCACCAAAGACAGGGCCATTACAGGAAATAGATGTTTGGGGTAGGAAAGTTGGTGAAGAATGGATTGGAGGATTTAATAAAGTAATAGGGAATGCAGATTTAAACGCAAGTTTAAATGCTATTCCAAATGTGCAAGCCCCAACTATACTAGGAGGTAATGAAGGAATTGGAGATAATACTACGAATACTAATGGAGATACTGTGATTAATGTAAACCTTGAAAATGTAACGATAGGTAAAGAAGACGAAGCTGAAACTGTTGGAAAAAGGATAGCAACAGGACTATCCAAAAAACTATTAGGACAAGCAAGTACAGCAGGGGTAAGCATAAACAATATTACACGAGGATAGGTGATAACTGTGTATGATACTTGGCAAATAGATAGCATATCCATTCCTCATGTTAGGAGAGTTGAAAACAATACTAGAGAGGGAGTTATAACCCTGGAATGTAGTGCTGTTAAGGAAAACATTGCCCCAGGAGATGATGACCCCCGGGATGAAATAGACAGATTCCAAGTGCTTACAAGTCAATATGTTAGTAACACTCCTCTGCTTAATGGTGGGAGTAAATTACAGGCAAGTGGGGATTATGTGGTAGTTACTGATGGGGTGGATACTTGGAATAAATGTGCAGTTAGTAGGGTAACTATTACAGAAGATTCTGTTGCTGATAAAAGAATAGATTATACTATTACAATTAATTATGAGATGGAAGGGAATAAAGGTAGTGAAGTATATTCGGCAGAGAATGGATTTAGTGGGGAATACACTAACATAGTATGTTATCGGGATAGCACCAAAGCTGGTAGTCCTTGCACTGACTGCACAGATTTCGGTTGGCTGGAAATAACTGAAACTAAAAATGTGAGAAGGGTAGAAGTATATGGAACTGCCTATCATAGTTATTCTGCGAATCTGGCATGGATTGAATGTAATAGTCAAAGAGAATATTGGACTTATAACAGTGAAGGAGATTTAAAGGTAGGTTTTGAGAAAATAGTTTTTGACTTGGACACCCCTAGCATGACTGTTACTTTACAAACTAGTAATCATGTCAGCCCTTACACTACTACTGATGGGTTAGGTGCGTGGGTTCAGTGGATAAAAGTGTATTATGAGTAATTTGGAGGTAAGGAGAATATGGCTATTGTAAATTATTGGTATGGACTTGCTAAAAAACATTTAGGACAGGGAGAGATAGATTGGATTAATGGAACAGTAATGCTAATGCTTACTACTGATACTTATATTCCATATCAAGATACAGATGAATATAAAGACGATGTAATCGGGGAAGTTAGTGCAACAGGGTACACTCCAGGAGGGGCAGAGATAACTAATAGGAGCTTAACATATACTGCTGCAACTAACACATTAAGTTATGATGGATATAATGTTATATTCACAATCACTGGGAGCTTAACCTTCCGATATGCTGTGATATATCTTGATACTGGTACAGAATCAACCTCACCATTAATAGGGTATATTGATTTTGGGGAGGACATAACTCATACAGATGGATCATTAACTCTTAATTTTGATGCAGATGGAATTTATAAAGATGTAATATCTTAAAAAAAAATGGAAGTAATAGGAAGATTTTTAACATGGCAGATTTACAATTA
>Ga0334898_1004038_pt1 | contig 11282 bp, 9 predicted proteins | sample GraSluR3_MG_10_FD_207228 | JGI IMG/M metagenome (GOLD analysis project Ga0334898, IMG submission 207228) | Sludge microbial communities from methane-producing bioreactor in Wageningen University, Netherlands - Granular Sludge_3_08-R3 | ecosystem: Engineered > Bioreactor > Anaerobic > Unclassified... | reverse complement strand
TTACTTACATATTTAACCGAGAAAAAAAATGAAGGCATCACCATTACACCTAAGAATGCTTACTTTTGGGTAAACACTCTTTGGGCGTTAGGTTTAACACAAAAAAGCGATGTCTTAACCAAAGGAGTAATGGGCACTGAATATCAAGATAGAATCGGTAATTTTGCTTCAACAGGTGGCTGGACTTTGGGCAAGCGTGATGCGGTTAGTTTATACTCAAGCACTGAAATCATACCTTTAACTCAACAACAGCAAGATTTGGTGACAGAGGTAAGCGGTAATATTTATCGACCCTGCTGCGGCAACCCAACCAGTTTTCCCGATTGCAACCATGGTATGGCGATTCTAGGTCTTTTGGAACTAATGGCTGCCAATGGTGCGACCTCAGAAGAAATGTATGAGGCATCTTTAGCCTTTAACTCCTACTGGTTTACAACTACCTATGTCGATCTAGCATATTATTTTGAAACCGAAAAGGGTATAGCTTGGGAAGATGTTAACCCCCAAACAGTTCTCTCAGCTGAATATAGTAGTGCCCAAGGCTATCAAGACATTAAGAAACAAATTGGAAATATTCCAGGAACAGAAAACGTAGGCACTAGTTGTGGAGCATAACGTATGTATAAAAGAATTATTACAATTTTTCTGATAATAACTTTTATTATAAGTATCGGTGCAACATATTGGTTAACCAGATACACAAATGAGGCTGAATCTGAGCTGAGTGGTTTTGATTACCAGATAACTAGTGTTGATACAGCTGAGTTTATACAACTATCTAAAAATGATAATGCTTTCTTGCTGGATGTTCATATTCCAGAACAAAGTCATATCCCAGGCACTGATGCCTTCATCCCTTACAATGAGATATCTGATAATCTGCAACAGTTACCTTCAGACAAGAATACCCAAATTCTTGTTTATTGCCGATCAGGATCAATGAGTCAAGAAGCCGCTGTTGAACTCAAGAATCTTGGGTATACCAATGTTATTAATTTAGCTGGTGGAATTAACGGCTATAAAGAACAAAATGAAGCTATTGAAATCAGCCCAGTAACTCGTGACTTAGGAACCGTAATATATGGAGAAATTTCTGAAGCCGAGTTTACCCTAACCAACTTCTCCACTCAGAAACTTGAAATAACAAAAGTGTCAACTTCCTGCAGTTGCACTAGCGCAGAAGTGGAAAAAGATTCTCTGGAGCCTTATGAATCAACCCTGGTGAAGGTTTCTTTTAATCCAGCGGTACACAAAGACGATACTGACTTAGGAGATCTGACCAGAACTATTTACATTGATACCGACAATCAAAATTTTCCCCAACTTTCAGCAACTATTACAGCTAACGTTATTAAGAAATGATGACAAACATAATGAATCCTAGTTTTGGTTATTTTTGGGAAATTATTAATGTTCTTTTTATTCTCCTTCAGGTCGTATTAATCAGGTATTTTTGGAAGAAAGCTGACTAGAAAAATGGAATCCTCAGGTTTATACCAAATCTCTTTAGTCGCCGCATACATCGCTGGAATAGTGGCACTTTTTGCTCCCTGCTGTATTTCTTATCTATTTCCCGCCTACCTTGGCAATATCTTTAAAGAGCGCAGGCAGGTGCTTTTTATGACTCTGATTTATTCTTTGGGCATTCTGGTGGTAATGATGCCGATTGTCCTGGGTGCCAAGGCTTTGCAATCATTGTTTTTTGAATTACATGACCAAACATACATTGTCGGTGGCATTTTTATGATTTTTTTAGCTGGACTGTCTTTGCTTGGTGTTAAATTGCCGATGCCCCATATTTCTCTCAAACAAAATGGCAAACAACACAATGATGTACTTTCAACATTTACTTTGGGAATTTTTTCAGGGATTACCAGTGCTTGTTGTGCGCCGGTTTTAATTGGGGTGGTAACTTTAAGCTCGCTAAGTCCCACGTTTTTTCAATCTTTGGGTGTAGGAGCGGCTTACGTATTTGGCATGGTTACACCATTATATTTGGCATCACTTTGGATTCATAAAAAAAATATTCTACAAGCCCCAGTCCTAAAAAAGATAATTGGGCAGATAAAAATAGGACAGAAAGATTATTATATTTTTGTTTCCAATGTTGTTGCTGCACTTATATTTGGAGTAACCGGTGTTTTGATGCTCTGGCTCACATCTATCGGAAAATTGGGAATGACGGTGGCAGAAAGCCAGGTTACTAAATCGATCAACAATATTGCCTTTAGTATTTCAAAAACGGTTAACGATGCGCCTGGTCTAGACTTAGTTTTTACTGCTGTTGGAATGTATTTAGTTTATAAATTTGTCAAAAAGGTCTTTAGCTCTAATAATGGAACTGTGGATAACAATGATCACAAATACACTTGTCCGATGCACCCTGAAATTACTTCTGACCAACCTGGTAAGTGTTCTAAGTGTGGAGGAATGGATTTAGTCTTAATTAATTCAAGTACAAAACCAGATGACATCAGGCATCACAGTCATCATAACCATTCAAATATGATGGCCGAGCCTAATGCAGCAAAAAGTTTTCTGCAAAGATTTTTTGTTGTTACCGGACTTCTCGTGCCGCTATTGATATTTAGTCGTTTAGATCAGCCTATCTTGCAATTTACGATCTCAACCTTAATTTTTTACTTTGGCTTGGTGTTTTTGCAACACGCTAAACATGAAATTTCTACTCGTCAGTATGGAATGATGACTCTGGTTTCCATTGCCATCACGGCTGGTTATTTATTTTCGACAGCCTCAACTTTTTTACCAACGCTTAATGCAGAATTTTATTTAGAAATCTCAACCCTAATTTGGATTTTACTTTTTGGTCATTTTTTGGAGGCAAAAAGTTCTATGGCTGCCGGTAATGCCTTGCAAGAAGTCGCAAAATTACTACCTAAAAGTGCCAGATTAATTAAAAATGGCAGTGAACAAAAGGTCGAGTTACAAGAGCTAAAAGAAGGTGACTTAGTTCGTGTTCTAGCTGGTGAAAAAGTTCCAGCTGATGGTCAAATTGTTAGCGGCTCATCTAATTTCAATGAATCTCATATTAGCGGTGAAAGCAAGCCTCTTAACAAATTCAGGGGGGATAAGGTTGTAGCTGGATCAATCTGCATTGATGGATCGGTTGAAATTAAGTTAACCAAAGTGGGAGAGAACTCAACCATCGGGCAAATACAAAAACTTATCGCGAAGGCGGGTGAAACCAAACCATCCGCACAGAAGTTAGCTGATCAAGCCGCTGGCTGGCTCACATTGACAGCACTTTCGGTGTCAATTTTGACCGTTATTATTTGGGTATTTATAGCCGGATCACCAATTGCTTTTGCCTTAACACTAGCTATTACGGTGTTGGTGATTGCTTGTCCACACGCTTTGGGGTTGGCTATTCCCACTGTTTCGACTATTGCCACAAAATTAGCTGTTGAAAATGGTTTGTTTATTAAAGATATGGCAAAAATGGAGGTAGCCAAAAAAGCCAACTACATAGTGTTTGATAAAACAGGTACTCTTACCAAAGGCGAGTTTGGTGTCTCAAAAATTATCGCCAAAATTGGTAGTGAAACTCAGCTGTTAAGTATTGCTGCCAGTCTTGAGTCGCACTCAACACATTTAATCGGCCGATCGATAGTTAAGTATGCCAAAGAGAAAAAGATAAAACTAAAAAAAGTTAGCCAAGTGAAAAATATTGCCGGAAAAGGAATCGCGGGAGTAGTTGAAGGTAAAAAATATTTTATTGGCAAGTACAAATCATCTCCCGTAGCTTTAGTTTCAGATAATAAAATCCTTGGAGAATTAGTTTTAGCTGATGAGATTAAAGACAATTCTAAACAGACAGTCAAAGAACTTCATAATCTAGGATTAAAGGTGGCAATGTTAACCGGCGATAATGAAAAAATAGCGGCTAAAATATCACAAGAATTGGGCATCGACACATTTTTCGCCCAAGTTTTGCCAGAAAATAAATATAAGTACATTAAAGATCTCCAGGATGAAGGGAATGTGGTCGTAATGGTAGGTGATGGAGTTAATGATGCACCGGCACTAACCCAAGCAGACGTTGGTATTGCAATCGGAGCAGGGACTGAGGTGGCAATTGAGGCCGGCGATGTAATTCTAACTAGCAGTAATCCTCAAGATGTAGTTGTTTTTATCAAGTTGGCTAAAAAGGTGTATACCAAGATGATACAAAATCTTTTCTGGGCACTAGGCTATAACCTTGTGGCCATCCCGGCAGCCGCCGGTCTGTTTATCCCGTTTGGATTTAGCTTAACTCCAGCAGTGGGTGCCTTGTTGATGAGTTTCTCATCAGTAATTGTGGTCATTAATGCGCTGACACTGAAACAGGGTACTTTCAATTCGCAACCCAGGTTATAATTGGCGGGTTATGAGTTTTTCAGTCGCTATCGTTGGTCTGCCCAATGTTGGCAAGTCCACTCTCTTTAACGCATTACTGCAAAAACAGGCGGCTTTAGCCGCCAATTATCCTTTTGCTACGATTGAACCAAATGTTGGGGTAGTTCCGGTTCCAGACAATAATCTAATCAAGTTGGCTGAAATAGTTAATACCAATAGAATTATTCCTTCCACGGTTGAATTTGTTGATATTGCTGGCTTGGTTAAGGGAGCATCCACGGGAGCAGGTTTGGGTAATAAATTCCTTGCCAATGTCAGAGAGACCAGCATTATCGCCCATGTGATACGTCTTTTTAACGATGACAACATTATTAAAGAAGGTTCAGTCGATCCCGTTGAGGATTATCAAACAATTGAACTAGAGCTTCAACTTGCCGATCTTGCTACCTTAGAAAAACAAACTGAGCCTAAAGGTAAAAAAATGCCCTTGGAAATACTCAGATGGCAAATTATCGAGAGATGGCGAACAGCTTTGAATAATGGTTACTCGCTTCGCAAAGTTATTGATACCGATGAAGAGCTGACCTTGGCCAAAGAGCTATCGCTACTAACAGCCAAAGCAGAGATCGTGGTAGCCAACGTCGGCGATGTGGATTTAACTCAAGCGCAAGAAATTAAAAAGAATTTAGCAGCACAACTTAATATCTCACCAGATAAAATTATTATTATTTCTGCCAAGCTTGAAGAAGAATTATCCAGCTTATCCTCTAATGAAAAAATTGAGTTTTTGGCCGAATATGGGCAATCTGATGTTGGTCTGGATGCCTTTATTAAACTTGCCTACCGGACTCTTAAATTACAAAGTTTCTATACTGCAGGCGAAAAAGAGGTCAAAGCCTGGACAATTTCTGTTGGCACAACCGCTCAACAAGCGGCCGGAGTCATTCACACTGATTTTGCCAAACACTTTATCAATGCCCAAGTCGTTGATTTAAATGATTTTTTATCCTACAAAGGCTGGAAAACAACCAAAGAAAATGGCAAAGTTAGACAAGAGGGTAGAGATTATCAAATGCAAGAAAATGACGTGGTGGAATTTATGGTAGGAAAATAGTGATGCTCTCCGGTCTAAAACCCGGCGTTCTTTGCTCCGGCTTATAGAACCACTTTTTTGATTAATAATAATTGTTAATAGTACTTTCTCTAAGATATTAAGTTTGACAACATCAATCGCTAAAGTTTGATAAATTAATAAAAATCATTGATAAGCACAATATTCTTGTAAGAATTTTGTTTGTTTTATCCGGTATAAATTCAATTATGAACGTGATATACTACGTAAAACTTCATTCGGGATGTCCCGATCCAGAGCGTGATGAAGTTAAAGAAAGGAGCATATGACGCGTGCTTATGAAGTAGCAATTGTAATCAGTCCGGAACAATCGGACGCAGAAATTGAACGATTTCTGCACACTCTCCGCCAAATTTTTGGCAAATATGAGGGCAAAATAGAAGCTGAGGATATTTGGGGAAGAAGGCCAACCGCTTATACCCTCAGAGGTCATAACGAAGGTTTTTACGCCTTTTTCCAAATAACTATGCCAGCCGACAAAGTTGCTGCTCTAGAAACAGATTTAAAACTTAACGAACAAATTATTCGGCACTTAATTACTATTCAAGAAGACACAGGTGAAAACACAAAATAATTGCTAATCAGAAAGGAAAAAATGGCAACCCGCTCAATTAACAAAGTAATTTTAGTTGGTAACTTAGTTAGAGATCCGGAACTACGCTACACCCCCCAAAACACAGCTGTAGCTAATTTTACCGTAGCCACCAACAGATCTTGGACTGGAAGTGACGGCAATGAACAAGAAAGTGTGGAATATTCTCGCATTGTTGCTTGGGGCAAATTAGCCGAAATCGTCGATCAGATCCTCAAGAAAGGTCGCAAGGTTTATGTTGAAGGACGCCTTCAAACTAGAGAGTGGGAAGGTCAAGATGGTCAAAAAAATCGCCGAACCGAAGTTGTTGCCGAGCAAGTCTTAGCATTGGATTCTTTGCGTGGCACAAGCGGCTCTCAGGGTGATGGGAGCGACTATTCCTACCCTGACAAAGGAGAAAAATCTTCTAAAGATTCAGATAATGAGCTCAAGGTTGAGGACGAAGTCGGTAACTCAGATGACAATGACGTTGAAAAACTAGCCGACGATATTCCTTTTTAATAATTAATCAAAAAAAAGAATAGTTAAGAAAGAGAACTAAGTATGAAAAATATATCTATTGATGACATTAATTACAAAAATGTCAATTTATTACAAAAATTTACTACCCCAGCCGGCAGTATTTTGGGTAGGGAAAAGACTGGTTTATCAGCTAAATTACAACGTAGATTAACCAGAGAAATTAAGCGTGCCAGACACATGGCGCTTTTACCATTTACTACCCAAGTTTAATCACAACTTCGTCTATTTTTAGCTGCTTTTTAGATTCTGCTTGGCAGTTAATTGATTGACTGATATAGTAGTGAGTCCATGAGGGAAAATTGGAAAAATAAAGCCCGAGCTGGATATTGGCTAATCACTCACCTGCTGGTAGGTGTATTAACCTTGATTATTGGTATTAAGCTGGGCACAAACCTGACCTTTCAGCAATTAATTGGTTTAACCACTAGTGCCTATAATGCCAATCAAGCAGAGAGATTGATTAGAACCGAACCCCCAATTACTCAAGAAAATGTTGATTTTTCTTTATTCTGGGAAACCTGGAATCGACTTGAACGAGATTACTACGATTTAACCAAACTAGATGCTCAAAAAATGGTCTACGGTGCTATTGCTGGAATGACTAGCGCCATTGGCGATCCTTACACTGTCTTTCTTACCCCTGAAACAAAAAAGAGATTGGATGAAGACTTACAGGGTGAATTCGGGGGTGTTGGAATTCAGCTTGGTTATCGAGATAATCAGCTGGCTGTAATTGCTCCTTTAAAAGATCACCCTGCCCAAAAAGCTGGGGTTAAGGCTGGTGAATATATTCTGAAGATCAAAGACGAGCTTAAAGATATTGAGGTTGATACTATCGGTATGAGCGCTGAGGAGGCCGTTAATTTAATCCGAGGACAAAAAGGCACCGCCGTAACTCTTACTTTAGCCTTGCCCAATGAAGATCCTCGAGATGTTGAATTGGTTAGAGAGATTATCGAGATTCCATCGGTAGAGTTGGAAATTATTGAAGGCGAAAATGGCAGAGTTGCTCACGTTGTACTGAGTCGCTTTGGTGATAAAACCATGGTCGAATGGGAGAAAATCGTTAACAGTATCTTACAAGACAAATCAATTGTCGGAATTATTTTAGATATGCGCAATAATCCTGGTGGTTATCTGGAAGCTGGCATTGACCTGGCTAGTGAATTTGTTGACGGCGGCATTATTGTTTCCCAGCAGGGTAGGCAATCAACTCAACACTATCGTGCTACCAGACAGGGCAGACTGCAAAATTATCCTGTTGTGGTGTTAGTTAACAAGGGTAGTGCTTCCGCCTCAGAAATCGTTGCTGGTGCCTTGCGAGATCGGCGTAATACGGTGCTAATAGGTGAGCAAACATTTGGTAAAGGAACAGTTCAAGATGCCCAAAAAATCGGCAATAATGGCGCCGGGCTTAATATTACAATAGCCAGGTGGTTGCTGCCTTCTGGACAGTCAATTCAGGACAGCGGTCTGCCGGTTGACATCGAGGTTGTTGATGATTTAGCCTCAGAAGATAGAGACGAAGCAGTTGAGAAGGCTCAAGAAGAGCTTTACAATAGACTCTGAAGCTTCTAGTTTTAAATAGAGAATTGGGTTCGATTAAAAATATTGTTTTATATGAAAACAAAAATAAACTCATCAAGTTTTTTATTAGGTTTATTTGTAAGTATAATTATTTTATTATCGGCCGCTGGTGGTGCCATTGCTGATCGAGTATTTGTTGTTAAACCACTTGATTACCTTTTTCCTAGATCTGGGCAAATTTCTTTAGATAACTCCAGCCTGCAAAAGGGTGAAGTAGTCAAACCTCTCCCGGTAAATGAGGAAAACGCGGTAGTTGAAGTTGCAAATCAATCCAAACAATCAGTGGTGACAGTCTCGATCAAACAAAACGTGAACCAACCAGAAATTTTTAGTTTTCCAGGCATGCCTTTTTACTTGGAAACTCCAGGAGCAACTGAACAAATTCAGCAAGATATCGGTACCGGTTTTGTGGTTTCTCAAGAAGATGGATTTGTGGTAACCAATAAACACGTGGTGTCTAACGCTGGCGCCGAGTATATTTTAATTGACTTTGAGGGTAACGAGCATAATGTTACAAAAATTTACCGCGATCCAATTAATGATTTGGCAATTTTGCAAACTAGCGCTAGATTACCAGCCTTACCACTCGCAGATAGCGATCAAATTAAGGTTGGTCAGACCGCTATTGCTATTGGCACCGCCTTAGGTGAATTTAGACAAACTGTCACTGTTGGTGTTGTTTCTGGAACAGGCAGGGGAATTGAGGCATCCGATGGCTTCGCCACTGTTGAGCGTATTGACAATTTAATTCAAACCGACGCCGCAATTAACCCTGGCAACTCTGGAGGACCATTAATTAATTTACAGGGCGAAGTGATGGGTGTTAACGTGGCAGTGGCTCAAGCCGAAAATATTGGCTTTGCCATTCCAATTAACGTGGTCAAAGATTCAATTAAAAACTTTAATGAAACAGGCCAGTTTGATCGACCAATGTTGGGTGTTCGTTATAAAATGATTCCTCAAGAAACTGCCCTACTTAATGATGTTCCTGAGGGGGCTTATATTATTGAAGTTCTGCCCAATAGTACAGCGGCCAAAATGCAGGTTCAGATTGGTGACATCATTACAAAATTAAATGGTCAAACAGTTAATCAAGAAGCTGGTGATTTAGCTGCATTAATTAACAAAATGAGAGTTGGCGATACCATTATTCTGGATATTTGGCGAGGTGGAGAGTTACTTACTTTACAAGGTGAGCTACAAATAGCCAGCAACTAATGGCCCTCAACCCGATTTCCACAAAACATTTGTGCCATTTCCAGATGGTTCTGACCAACCTCTTTATTGTCTAAATCAGCTAAAGAAATGGCTATTTGATAAAGGCGCAGAGTTTCACGCCAGCTGGTTTTTAATTGATCTCTAGGTGGAATGAGTCGTCTTGGCTGACTCTGTTTTTTCAGAGTCTGTGCAATATCTTCCCAAGAGTACAAAGAAGTATAAAGAGGTAATCCGTCTTTATGTCTCTGTCCTTGACGCTGTCTAGCTAGTTGTATTTTGCGGCGACTTGTTTGCCAGTGAACTAGTGACATTGAGCGCAGATCCTGATCAGATGTACGCCAGTGAACCGGAAACCTATCTAATAAATTTCCGGGCAAATTTTTAAAATGACGCTTTATGTCTTCTGGCGTACATCGGCATTGACTATAACCATAAAAACCACAAGGACAAGGATTAGCAGTGGCTAAACAGGTAAAACGATTATTTTGACGATTGTGATCTATTAAATAGCTCAGTAGTTCCAAAAAATCTTTTTTAAAAATGATAATTTCGTCTAAAAATAGTAGTCCTTGATTTGCTCTATCAAGCCAAGAAGCTGAGACAGAATTCTTGGATTGTCTCAACATTAAATCTTTTTGTCTTGGTCTAAGGGATATTAAATATGGCCTAAGATTAGAAATACTCTCTGGCTGTAAATTTTTTGCCCGAAACCAACGTTCAATTAATAATAGTTCCGGTTTTAAATACTCAATTACGGTTTGTGAGAAGCTCTTGCCAACACCAGGAGAACCAAAAAGTAAGCAATGGTGTCCACCAACCAAAATTAACTCAATAGTTTTTAACAAGCTGGCTGAAAACCATTTCGGCAGATTTTCTAGTTGATCTAGTTTATTTTCTGACTCACCTATTTCATTGACACTATTATTTTTTAAAAAGCTTGCAGATGCAGATTCTACTGAACCACCGGTTGATAGGGTAATTACGGATTTTAAATCGGCTGCTTCGTGTACTTTTTTCAACCAACTAAACTCTTTTTCCAAGCTGGATTTTTCACGCCCCAGACAAGACGACCACACATAATCCACTTTTTGAGCAGCGGATTCTAATAGACCAAATTGTCCATTTACCGGTAAAATTTGGCCATTAAGTGACAGCTCACCAACAGCAGCTAGATTTGTATGGGGAATTAAGTTGTGAACTTGTAATAAGCTAATAGCTAAGGCTAAATCAAGAGATGAACCTTTTTTTGGCACATTAACGGGTTGAAGATTAATAGTTACTTTTGCTCTAGGCAAAACAACACCAGATTGTTTAAAGGCAGAAAGGATTCTTTCTTTACTTTCTTTGACCTCCAATCTTGGGAGACCAATAATTGCGATTCTGGGTAAAGAGGTAGTTGTTTTAGCGGTTTCAATAACAATTTTTTGAAACTTACCATCAGCTTTAACTGCTGATACCACTCTAGAAATCATTCCCTAATTTAAACAATAAAAAATAACACAAAACTTACAATCCCACAGTAAATTGCAAATGGCCAAAGTGTTTTTTTCTTTAGCAACATCTCAAGCAACCTTAAGGCTACCAAACCAGTGACCGCGCTCGACAGTAATCCCAACCCCATTATCCAAATTGGATAAGGAAGATAAACCAAATTAACAGAATAATGCCAGATATCAAAAACAACCGCTCCCATAACAGCGGGAATACTTAATAAGAAAGAAAACATAAAAGCTTGACTGGGTTGCAAGCCAACGATTAATCCGGCACTAATTGTGCTGCCTGATCGAGAAATTCCAGGCAGAACCGCTAAAACTTGAAAAAGTCCAATCATCAAAGCCTGAACTGGTTTGGGATATTTTATTGATCGATTAGGGA
>Ga0334898_1004031_pt1 | contig 11291 bp, 11 predicted proteins | sample GraSluR3_MG_10_FD_207228 | JGI IMG/M metagenome (GOLD analysis project Ga0334898, IMG submission 207228) | Sludge microbial communities from methane-producing bioreactor in Wageningen University, Netherlands - Granular Sludge_3_08-R3 | ecosystem: Engineered > Bioreactor > Anaerobic >... | reverse complement strand
CCATAAAAAATACCTTCATAAATAAATGGTTTTTTGACATAAAACTTGGAAGCTCCCAAGAGTCGACTTATTTTGATTTCTTCTTTACGATTGGTAATTTTCATACCAATAATGACAAAAATTACCAAAAAAGAAATGGCGGCGAGAGAAATAGCAATAAAAAACCCAATATTGCGGATATTTTTGGTCCAAACTAGAAGGTTTTCAATTAAGTCTTTTTGATAAATAATATCGGAGATATTGGATTCTTGAGAAAAGTCTTGGAAAATCATATCTAAGGTCTTGGGGTCATTGACAGAAACTTCAAATGAAGCAGGGAGAATACTGGCAGAAACCATCTCGGTCAACATAGGATTATCTTTGTTGAGGTCTTTGTAAATATTGAGAGCTTCTTCTTTGGAAATAAACTTTATTTCCCTTATTTCGGGGTATTCTTTTAGTCTTTGGTGGATACTTTCGACTTTTTCTTTGTCTAATCCGTCGTTGAGATAAAGACTTATTTCTGGTTTTGTCTCGACATATTTTAAGACAGAAGACATCCCCTGGCTAATGATCAAAAAGGCAGAAATAGAAAAAAAACTAACAGTCACAATAAGGATGGCAATTAAACTCTGAAAGGGCGAGCGTCTAATGTGGTGATAGGTGGTTTTTAGAGAGTTCATTTTTGTTTTGTTTTTTTAATTTTTAGGTTGGTGTCTTTTTGAATTTCACCATTTTTTAGATAAATAATTCTTCTTTTTAGCGAATTGACTACATCTAAGTTGTGAGTGGCCATAATAATTGTGGTTTTTTTCTTTTCGTTAACATCTTTTAGTAATTTAATAATGTTCCAAGAATTTTCTATATCTAAATTTCCAGTTGGCTCGTCGGCAATAATTAGCTCTGGTTCATTGGACAAAGCTCGAGCTAGGGCAGTTCTTTGTAATTCACCGCCAGATAATTGAGATGGAAAAAGATGACGCCTGTTTTTGAGTCCGGTTAGGGTTAAAACTTCTTCGATTTTGGCAGGAATTTGAATTTGGGGCCATGAGGCGATATCGAGATTGAGGGCAATGTTTTCTTCGATAGTTTTGTCGCTAATTAGCTGAAAATCTTGAAAAATTACCCCTGTCTTGACTCTAATAGCATCGATTTCGTATTTTTTACCCAAAGATAAATCAACATTGTCGATCAAAATCCGACCAACTGAAGGTTTGATTTGATTTAACAAAATTTTAACAATGGTTGACTTGCCAGCACCAGAAGGTCCCACCAAAAAAACAAATTCACCTTTGCCAATCTCAAAATTTATGTTTTTGAGAGCCGTAATCGAACCATAATTTTTAGAAACTTTTTCAAATTTTATTTTCATTGTTAATTTATTCTAGGACAGTAACCATACCGACATCTAGCAACCAAGAAGTTTTGTCGGAAGCATTGGTTTCACCTTGAATTTCAACTTTTCTGTCGATAAAAAGATCAAGATCAACAGAAGAAGAAGTAAGAGAGACATTTTGGCTATCGCCACCTTCTCTTTTGAGAATATGAGTACCAACACCGTTGATACTACCTTTTTGAACAATGCCGGTAGTAGTGTCTTTGTAAATTTTACCACTATTACCGTAAACTTTACCAACTTCTATCTGGTCGGCATCGTCTATTTCTTCAATAGAAATAATATCTTTGTTAGAAGAAAATAAATTGTTTTCTTCTGTGGCTTGAAATCTGGAAAGCCAAAAGCCAAGAGCTGTCGCTAAGGCAACAACTATAAGAATCATATAAATGGATAGAAGAGGGGCTTTTTTGGGTAAATTGTTTGTTGGTTGAGGACTTAGATTTGTTATTTCCATATTAAAAGTATAGCAGAATAAATAATGAAGAAAATCAATTAATTGATTTTTGGATAAAATTAATTAATGATTGATAATTTTTGTCGTTAGGAATAAAAACCCATTGACGATTAATAAATCTGGTAGGGTGATAAATAACACCGTCTTGACTGGTTTCACCAACTGGAATATCAATTTTGTTTAAAGAAAGATCTTTGAGACTATCACCCATTTTAAAAAATAAAGACAAGAGAAAGCTGTCTTGGATGTTGTGTTTGATATCTTGATGCCAAAAATTGTATAGACTAATTAAATTTTTGCTGTCTTGGAGAAATTCTTTTGATTTGACTTTGTCGATAATAGCTTCGATTAAAAGTTGTTGGCGTTGAATGCGAGCTAAATCTGTGCCGCCACTTTTGACATCATCAGAACTTTTGCGGGAGCGAACAAATTCGGTAACATTTGAATCGTCTAAGGTAATCCAACCTTGGGGAAATTCTACGGTTTTGTACATTGGAATAGTAGAAGTGGGATTGTTTACATAAGCTTCATTGGGAAACTCTTGGTCAATAAAGCCATTTTCTAGGTAAAGATTGACGCCACCGATAAGGTTGACAAAATCAATTAGGTTTTGAGTGGTAACAACGATAACTTTGTCAATCTTTTGTCCAGTAAGACGCGAATAATTGTCTTTAATGTAATCAAAAGGTTTTTGTTGAGTTTTGGAATTTTGGTAAATATGGTTAATCTTAAAATCATTTTGATAATCCCAAAGGTCACGAGGTAAAGAAATTAAATTAAATTGACTAGTTTCAGTATTGAGAGAGGCTAATATAATAGTATCGGTAACTTCGGTTTTTTCTAACTCATCATCCCGAGGGTCAAGCCCTAAAATCAAAAAGTTTTGAGGATTGTCTATCTGGTCTATCTGTGAATAAGCTGTTTTTAAGGTTTCAAAAAGATAGCTGGTGTTTTTGTTGATTTTACGGGAAAATATACTAAAAGCAATAATTGAAGAAATTAAAAATAAAATTATAATTGTAATAAATATTACAATTATTTGACGAAATTTTTTCATTGTTTTAGCTCGGCATCAATAAACATATCCAAATCACCGTCCAAAACGGCATTGACATTGGATGTCTCGACACGAGTCCTTAAATCTTTAACCATTTTGTAGGGATGAAGGACATATGATCTAATTTGATGTCCCCAACCAGCAACTACATTTTCACCTTTGATTGATTGTTTTTCTTTACTTCTTTTTTCTTCTTCTAGGGCCCAGAGTTTTGACAAGAGCATTTGCATACAATTGGCTCTATTTTGATCTTGAGATCTTTCTGTTTGACAAGAAACAGTGACTCCAGTTGGCTTGTGAACAATTCTAACTGCAGTAGAAACTTTGTTAACATTTTGACCGCCACAACCACCAGCACGAAAAGCAGAAAATTCTATATCTTCTGAATTAATCTTAATCTCATCATTTTCTTCTATTATCGGGGTAACATCAACTTTGGCAAAAGAAGTTTGTCTTAATTGGTCGGCATTGAAAGGAGAAAGGCGAACAAGACGATGGGTGCCATTTTCTCCCTTGAGATAGCCATAGGCATAAGGATGAGAAACTTTAAAATAAACAGCTTTGATACCAGCTTCTTCACCAGTGATTAAATCAAGTAATTGATATTTCCAATTTTTTCTTTCAAAATAGCGAATATACATTCGTTGAAGCATGCTAGCCCAATCCATGGCTTCAGTACCACCTTGACCAGAATGAATAGAAAATATAGCAAAATTTTTGTCGTATTTTCCGGATAAATAAGTTTGTTTTTCTAACTGGGCTAATCCGCTTTTGATTTTTTTGATATCGTTGGGAGTGGCAATCTCGATGCATTCGATACCGGCTTCAATTTCTTTGATAGAATCAATTATTTTTTGTAAATCACTGATGTCTTGAAGGGTAGATTGAGCTTTTTGGGGATTATCCCAAATATTGGGGTCTTGAGATTCTTTTTTTAATTTAGCCAAATCAGTAATTTTTTGGTCGAGAGATAATTTTTCCTTAAGAGTATCTAATTTTTTTTTGATTTTATCAATATCAATCATAATTTATTCCTTGTCTATTTCGTTAACCATATTATCATAAGTATTTTCAATACTTTTATTGATGTTTTGAAAAAAAGCTTTTAAAATAGCTTTTTTGATTTCTTTCATTTGATTACTAATGAAGCTACTTCCTTGTTCTTTTATTTCTTGGATTTTTTCTTCAACGTAAATTATAGCAGAATTTTGGGATATATTTTCGATTGGCTCTTTGATGTGTGGTGGAATTTGCTCGTAGATATTGGCGACAGTTTGCTCTCCTAGGATAGAAGCTTCGTATTTATCTTGATAATCACTATAATCACTATTTTTTTCTTTTTTGGAAATTGAGGAAGAAACACAAAAAAGAATCAGGACAAAGATAATTAAAAAAACAACAATCCTGATAAAAACCTTAAAAGTAAATTTAAACGGTTTTTTCTTTTTTATCACAATTTATTGTAACATTTTGTCAAAATATTGGTTGATATTATCGTTGCCAAACAAACATCTTTTCTCTTCGCTTAAAAAAAGAACTGGCAGAGAAATATCGTCAACTTTTTCTTTTTTTTGTATGTTTGGGCAAAATTCTTGTAGAGAATAAAATTCTTCAAGATTATTAGCATTGTAATAAATTTCTTTCAAAACAAGAGGGTGATTATTGATAATATTGTTTTGCTGAACATAGATTAGGGTGTTGCGAGAAAAAGAACAATCGTCACCATAATAAAGGACATATTTTATATTTTCCCTAAGAGAGGGTATTTTTTTGTAAGGTTCTTCTTGCTTAAACAAGAAGAAGGCAAAAATAAACATCAAGGCGATGGTTATAGGAATAGTTTTTTGAGATATCATTTATTTTGCATTTTTAAAATCTGGTCACCAACTTGAATCTGGTCAACAATTTCCATACCGGAAATAACTTCACCAAAATTAGTATATTGACCAGTAAGCTGAGAACACATTTCAGTGGTAAGACAGATAAAAAATTGTGAATCATTGTTGAAATTAATATCTCCACCTCGAGCAACACCAACACTACCGCGAACAAAAGGAGTTTGGTCAATTTCGGAGGGAATAGTTTTACCACCAGTACCATTACCTAGAGGATCTCCTCCTTGAACGACAAAACCAGGTTCAACTCGATGAAAAGTCAAACCATCATAATAGCCAGAATTGGCTTTTTGGATAAAGTTTTGTGAAAAATTGGGAATTTTGTCGGTGTATAATTTGATTTTTATATCACCATATTGAGTATTTAAAGTAATAATGTCAGAAGCTGTTAGATTATTGTCAACAGTAGCTTCTGAGCTGGTAGAGTCGAGAACAGAATCTGGTTTGATGCTGTCGGCTAAATTTTGATTGTTCATTTGTTTTTGATTGTTATCATCTAAATTAATAAAATTTTGAGTTTTAGTTTGACTACAGGCAGTAAGAAAAAAAGAGGCAAAAATAATTATCAATAAGGTGGTGGTGTATTTTTGAAAAGTCATAATAATTCATTTTAACAGAACAAGAACTTTTTTTTGACCCTGATTTATATCTTCTTTGTTGAGACTAGGAGGGAAATCGTGGATAGCATCGAGGAGAAGTTTGTAGGAATATTTGAAATAAGCACCAAACTGAGTCCCGACATCATGGACGATAAATTTTTGTTGATCATCGTTGTAGCCCAAAATAACAATATTGTGATAATAAGGGCCACCATTATTAAAATGCTTGTTTTCTTTAAATAATTTTTTACCAGCAGTAGGGACTAAAATTGGACGATTGAGCAAAAGTTGTTCTTTTAAATCCTCAAGAGATGGGTTATCTATAATTTTTGCTTGAATATTAAGATAATCTTGACTTATTTGTTTCATTTGCTCCAAATTGACATCTTTTGACATTTCATTTTTAGCTTGATAATTAACCATATCCAAAATGTCTTGTTTGACTTGTTCTAGTGAAGGATCTTGGTCTTGATAGTGATAGTAGAGAGTCAAAAGAGCAGATTCTTCACAGGCGTCCTGCCAAGGTTGATCCCATTTTTTTTCGGGAGCTTGGGGAATAAAACTTGTTTCAATTAGATGATAATTTGGCTGACCTTGCTGATTGATAACAGTTGGAATCGGGGTGGGAGGAGTGATATTGGGGGTGGGAGAACGGTTGGGAAAAAAGAAAGAGATAACAGAGGCAATCAGAGCTAAAATGGTTTCTTTCATAAAGTAGTTTATCATTAGTCACTTTAGTGGTAGAATACACGGATGCAAAAATTTAAAGATATTCGTAACATAGCCATAATCGCCCATGTTGACCATGGTAAGACAACTTTGGTGGATGCAATGCTCAAACAGACCCATACTTTTAGAGACAACCAAGAGGAAATGCAAAAGGATAGAATCATGGATAGTAATGATTTGGAAAGAGAAAAAGGAATTACAATTCTTTCAAAAAATACTTCCGTTTTTTATAAAGATGTCAAAATAAATATTATAGATACTCCTGGACATGCTGATTTTGGTGGAGAAGTAGAAAGAGTAATGAATATGGCTGATGGTGCTTTGTTGATAGTCGATGCGGCTGAGGGCCCTTTATCTCAAACAAAATTTGTTTTGCAAAAAGCAATGGAGGCTAATTTAAAAATAATTTTGGTAATTAACAAAATAGATAGAAAAGATGAAAGGATTAAAGAAGTAATTACAGAGGCAGAAAATCTTTTTCTTACCTTGGCTTCTGATGACAACTCCTTGGACTTCCCTATCGTGTATGCTGTTGGAAAAGATGGTAAAACTTTTTTGGAATTACCAGAAGATATAGAGAATACCAAGGGAAATATGGTACCTCTTTTTGATACTATTTTGGACTATATTCCTAGTTCTTGCAAAAATACCGATAAAGCTTTTCAAATGCTAGTTTCTTCTTTTGAAAAAAATGGTTATTTGGGTAGATTGTCAGTGGGAAGAATTAATAGTGGAAAAATTAAAAAAGGTGATAATGTTTCATTAGTAACAAGTGATCATAAGGTGAAGGGAAATTTTAAGATAGAAAGAATGTATTGTAGCGAAGGTATCGAAAAAGTAGAAATAGATGAGGCAGAAAGCGGAGAAATAGTTTATATTGCTGGGATAAAAGATATTGAAATTGGTTTGACTTTGACTAGTATTAACTGCCAAGTTGGTTTGCCCAATATTAATGTTACGGAGCCAACAATCAAGGCTAGTTTTGGCCCTAATACTTCTGTTTTTGCCAAAAAAGAAAGTCGATTTTTGACTTCAAGAGAATTGAAGGAAAGATTGAGAGAAGAAGTAGAAACAAATTTGGGATTAAAACTAGAAGATGATCCCAGTGATAGTATTAAAATGCTGGTTTCCGGAAGAGGGGAATTACATCTAGCTATTTTGATAGAAAAATTGAGAAGAGAGGGTTATGCTCTGGAAGTAGGAAAACCAGAAGTTATTTTTAAACAAATAGACGGTAAGCTTTGTGAACCAGTTAACGAATTGACTATTATGACTAGTGAAGATTATGTTGGAGTTATCACTTCTGAATTAGGCAAAAGAAAAGCACAAATGCTGGATATGGTTACTGATCAAAAAACTGGAGTTAAATTTATTTACAAAATTTCAGAAAAAAATGCTTTGGGAATGAGAAGTAAATTAATTACCGAAACTAAGGGAGTTTTGTCTTTAAATTATTTATTTTTGGGCTATGAACCGGTAGAAGATAATAGTAATATGAATGAAAGAAATGGAGTTTTGATTGCTTCAGAAAGCGGTAAAGCTCTTGCTTATGGCCTCGATTTGGCACAAAAAAGAGGAATTACTTTTGTTAGCCCAACTGAAGAAGTTTATGAAGGACAAATTGTTGGATTAAGACCAGTTTTGGGTGACTTGGAAATAAATGTTTGTAAAGGTAAACAATTAACTAATATGAGAGCGGCAGGTAGCGATAGTTCTATTATTTTGGCACCAGCAGTAAAATATACGATTGAAGAATCTTTGGATTTTGTAAATAGCGATGAATTAATTGATATCACTCCGCAAACTATTCGTTTGAGGAAAAAGATATTAACTAAGGTTGATCGGGTTCGCTTTGAGCGTTCTTCTCGATAATAATATTTTCATTAGTATTGCCATTACTTGGTTTGATAATTTGAGTTTCTTGATTGCTGGGATAATATTTTTCTAAAAATGGCTTAATTTCTTTGATAAAAGGCAAACGAGAAATATAATAAATGATAAGACCGGTCAAAACAGTGGTGGCAAATAAGGCACCAAGGGCAGACAAAACTCCAGACAAAAAACTTCTTAGATAAAAAGTCCTAAAAATCCGACTACTTATCTTGACATGTCTTTCTAAAAGTTTGTTGGTTTGCTCTAATTCTTTTTTGATATCTTGATCCATATTAAAGATTATATACTTTTTTTGCAGTTTTTAAAAATAGTTCTTTGGCTTGATCAAAAGGCATAGAAAGAGTAGCCCCAGCAGCAGAATTGTGACCACCACCACCAAGCTTTTTGGCAATTTTTATTAAATCATATTTTTTGGAATCACGAGTTCTCATGCTAATTTTGATTTTATCTTTTTGATATTCGGTGAATTGAACACCTATTTGCCAAGTAATAACTGATTTTAAAAGATTGGGAATATCGGTGTTTTCTCTCCCAATATTGACTAAATCATTTTGACAAAGATCATCAAAACGAAGATTACTGATAGCAATTTTGTCATCAAAATAATTTTCTATATTGTTGAGGGCTAAGACCATAACTTTTATTTTTTCTGGAGAATTGCTATTGTCGAGATCAAAGATAGGTGAATGGAAATTTTTGTTAATTTTGGTTAATTTGGCAATAATTTCAAAAGTTCGGTAAGTGGTTTTTTCGTATTTGAAGGCGGTATCACCGTAAATACCCAAAATCAAATAAAGAGCCATTTTTCTATCAATTTTTATTCGATTTTTTTCAAAAAATTCATAGAGTATTTGGCAATTGGCGGGTGATTTTTTGTCAATAAGATTATACTTACCTATTCCTCTATTACTGACATGATGATCAATGTTGACAACGGTTAGATGGCGAGGAAATTTGATAGTGCCAAGTTTACTTATTTGCTCGCGAGAAGAAGTATCGAGGGCAAGAAATAAATCAAATTCTTTGAGGTCAACTTCAAAAAAGTTTTTTTCGACTATTTTGTCAACAAGAGACAAATTTCTAAAAGATTGAGGAACAGATGAATCACCAGAGATAAGGGTGACTTTCTTTTTTAATCTTTTTAAAAAAACATACATCGCCAGGGCAGAACCAATACAATCCGCATCTGGAGATGGATGAAGGTGGATTAAAATATTTTGAGCTTTTTGGAGAATGAAATATATTTTTTTATACATAATTATTTTTAACCAAACTTAGGATAACAACATTTTTTATATTTTTTACCACTACCACAAGGGCAGGGGTCATTGCGGCCAGGGGCAGAACCGGTAACTGGTTCTCGGGAAACAGGTTTTTGTTCGTCTGACGATGCTTGCTGAGGTGAAGCTTGATGTTTTTGAATTTCACCTCTGGTTTCGGTAGCATTTTGAGGGGCAGAAACTGGCTGATTGGCCGGCTCGAGTCTATACAATTTTCTGGCCAAATTATACTCAAAACGAGACATTAATTTTTGAAACATTTCATAGCCTTCTTTACGATACTCAATCAAAGGATCTCTCTGAGCATAACCACGAAGACGAACACCATCTCTTAGGTCATCTAGATGAGTCAAGTGCTCGACCCAAAGAGGGTCAAGAGTGGAAATAAAAGCATAGAGGGCAATGTTATCCCCTATTTCTTGCCCAAAAAATTTGACCCGACTATCCCAAGTTTTTTTGAGAATATCAAGTAGCTTGGGGGCGATATCTTTGGATTTTTTGAGTTCATCTTTTAATTTTAATCTTGATTGTTGGTCAAAAGGAATAATTTCGTTAAATTCTAAAATAACTTTATCTAAATCTACTTTGGAGTCGTAAGTATAGATAGCAATCATTGAGTTGATTTGTTTTTCTAGATATTTAAAAATTTCTTCAATATTTTTACTTGGATTTTGTTTTTGATTAAAAAGAGTTTCATCTCGCAGAGAATAAATTATTTTTCTTTGCTTATTGATGACATCGTCATATTCAACTAAATTTTTGCGGATATCAAAATTATAACCTTCAACTTTTACTTGAATTTGCTCAATAACTTTGGAAACAAGTGGGTGAGTGAGAGGGGTGTCTTCGGGCATATTGAAGCGTGTCATAAGAGAGCTAATTTTTTCACCACCAAAAATTCTCATTAAGTCATCATCAAGAGCAACATAAAACTGAGATGAGCCAGGATCACCTTGTCGACCAGAACGACCTCTCAATTGGTTGTCAATACGACGAGATTCATGTCGTTCAGTACCGATAACAAATAAACCACCAAGGGCAATAACTTCGTCGTGATTTTTGCGCCAAAGTTTTGGATCCATGTTTTCTTTGGGGCCACCAAGAATAATATCAACTCCTCGACCAGCCATATTAGTAGCAACAGTAACAGCACCTTTTTGACCAGCCTTACTAATAATTTCGGCTTCTTGTCGATGATTTTTGGCATTTAAAACTTGATGGGGGACTCCTTTTTTGCTCAAAAGTGAAGAAATGATGCCGTTTTTTTCGATAGAAGTAGTGCCAATTAAGACTGGCTGACCAAGACGATGAAGTTCTTCTACTTTGGCAGCAACGGCAGTATATTTTGATCTTTGAGTTTTGAAAATTAAATCATTGCTATCTTTTCTTTGTATTTCTCGGTGAGTTGGAATAACAATAACATCAAGATCATAAATTTTTTTGAATTCTTCCCTTTCGGTTAAAGCTGTTCCGGTCATACCAGCTAATTTATCGTAAAGACGGAAATAATTTTGAAAAGTAATAGTCGCCCAAGTTTGAGATTCTCTTTGGACAGTAACTCCCTCTTTAGCTTCAATGGCTTGATGAAGACCATCAGACCAACGACGACCATGCATTAAGCGACCGGTAAATTCGTCAACAATAACGATTTCATTATTTTTGATCACATAATCCTTGTCTTTATGAAATAAAGCTCTGGCTTTGATAGCGTTTTCGATATAATGGATAGTTTCAAAAGATTCTTCATATAAATTTTTGACATTTAATATTTTTTCAACTTTACGAATACCAAATTCGGATAAGGTGGCGGTGCGAGATTTTTCGTCAATAACATAATCGGTAGGCTGTAAACTTTCGGCAATTTTGGCAAAATGATAATATTTGTCAGTTGGTTGATTGTTGGGAGAAGAAATAATTAGGGGAGTTCGGGCTTCGTCAATTAAGACAAAATCAACTTCATCGACAATAGCGAAGTTATGTTCTCTTTGGACTTTTTGTTCATAATCCGA
>Ga0334898_1004027_pt1 | contig 11299 bp, 8 predicted proteins | sample GraSluR3_MG_10_FD_207228 | JGI IMG/M metagenome (GOLD analysis project Ga0334898, IMG submission 207228) | Sludge microbial communities from methane-producing bioreactor in Wageningen University, Netherlands - Granular Sludge_3_08-R3 | ecosystem: Engineered > Bioreactor > Anaerobic > Unclassified... | reverse complement strand
GATGTGTCCAAGAAATGGACCAAAGCGATTCCAAACTGGCCTTTGACAATCTCTCAATTTTCTATTATCTTTGAAGGGAGGTTGAACATACGTTAAATGTTGTTTACACACTTAATTTGACAGACCCAAGCGATCAAGGTGTCATTGGATAGTCAGAGTCCACTCCAGTACAGACAAAGCTTGAGTTTAACATGATAGTCCAAGATTTTGTCTGTACCCTCACTTGATCAAAATAACTATTACAAAAGCATCCCAAAGAAATTTTCATCTTTCTATAGAGCTATCCCAGAAAACTCAGGCTAAGATCAAGATGTAGTTTATGGTGATCAATTTAATCATAATACCATACCTCCGTTGTCTCCGGTTCAATAGCACTTGTGTTGGTGGGGCAGTATAGCCCTCGCCATCAATTCCCATTACAATAATACCGGAAGTTTCCTCCATTATGACAGTATCGGTAGAAAACTCGGGGCCGAAACACCCAAACCACTACAAATACCAACAATAAAGATTTTACAAAAACCCATAATCTCCGCAAGTGAATATCAAAGTTTTTTTTCAGTTGTAGTTTCGTAAATGGTGTACATTATTTGTCAAAGCTTTGCAAATGAAAGGAATTGTTTACTCTTCAGTAGAGGATTGAATGACCTTTTGAACTTATTTTCTCAAAATATATAGTCATCTGAGTGAAATTGGATTTGTTCGTTCAGAGCAGAGATGTCAAAGACGAACACACTATAGCGAAAGAACTCTTGTTCCTTTTCATCTGTACAATAATTTAGCTTAACGAAGAACCAAGAATCAGTTTTCGTTTCACAGATACATATTTTTTGTTTTCACAATTACACCCCTTCCCTATGGATAGTGCACCAGTTATTGATGATTAATGTAGCCAATGCAAAGTAACAACATCTGCGTCCTCTTAAATATTCACAAACTTTAGGATGCTTCAACCCTCTCCCAAGTTAACATACACATACTTTCATTATATACACCATTAAGGTTCAATGACTTCCAGTGTATCAATCAAAACCACTGGACCCTCAACAGAATGGTAATACCAGCGGTTATCGTTGGCAATGCGATATACTAAATCCCAGTTGTAGGAATAGGGCAGTACATGCGTTTCACCGTTTTCATCCTGGATGCGAAACGAATAGCCTTCTCCTGGGCGAATGCGAAGCAAGGATCCATTTGGTTTGTAGATAATCCCGTCATATTCTTGGTCTTTCCATTGTGCAGGGTCAAGACCAAGATCTGTATAGGCATAATCTCCCCAACTTCTTGGATAGTGATTATTTTCAGCATAGAAGTCATTGATTAAATCTAGCACTCCTCCTGAAATTTCTCCCACTGAAGACCCAAGTGGTGTCAAAGGAATCGGAGGATCTACAGGATTGGGATTATCCCCGGAAACAGTGCCGTTGATTTGATCAGAGTAACGAGTGAAAACATGCAAAACAGATTCCCGCAAAGATGGAATGCTAGATACAATCACCAAGACCACCAAAGCAATCAGCAGGGATATCTCCATGATCGTCTGGCCATTTTCTGCATAATAGTTACGTTTCATATATGCTCACTCTCTGTAGGAATACATCTTTAGGAATACTTCATTATGGGTTCTCCCGCAGTCTCTTTTCTAGTTCTCGTTTGTATTCTTCCATATCCTCGTCTTTGATATCCTCAATCCCTTCAATTCCTTCTGTGTCCAGTTCTTTGGTTGAAGTAGTAATGCCTTGCAGCTCATAGATATAATAGGTTTTGAAATTCCAATCTCCTGCAGCTGCGTAGGAAGAGACAAGTATACCCATCTGCGCGTTGCTATCTTCTGTCAACGTATAATCGACCCCAGGCACAAGTGCAGAAAACGTATTGGTTTGCGACATATGATCGCTATAAAACTGATTGTACTCAACCTCCCACGTACCATCCCTATCTTTCAAGGAGTCAAGATAGTGATACGAACCAACGAAGCTTCCTCCTGCAGGACGTATCTTATACGTCCCTTCGTCCCCAGGCCAATACCGAATGAATGTAGCCGATACTTTTGTGCCAAAGCGGCTGTACCCCGGAGCATCACGAAGGACATTCACAGAAAAATTCAGGCTCATTTCTTGCCCTGGTATAAGGTTTTTTGGAGGGGAAGTCCAGCTGACCTGCGTGGTAAAATCACTTGTTGGATTCTCGGAATGAGTGACAGCAAAAACATGATTACCTCTCTGGTAAGTAGCTTCCCCATGAGCCATCACACCAAGGGAATCAGGCGATGTATATTGAAGCGGTTTTTCTCCTTTGTCATCCACAATGTTTACTAGCACCCAAACATACTCAGTCTCTCCGCCATCTTCTAAGAAGATGGTGATACTATCCTTTGCCAACATAGTCCCTTCCAGGTCATATAGCGTAACTTCCGGATAATACGTTTTTATCCCGCTGTATGTATGCGATACATTCGATGTATGTCCTTGCGTGCGCTCTAGGGGCGACCCGTCTCCAAAGTTCCATTCGAAAACATAGTCCCCTTCTTCGCTGGCATAGGCCTCGAAGGGATGTTCTACTTCGGTTGCACCAGCAGCTAGCTCGTAGGTCATGAGCCGAGGAGGAAGAATCGTCACTTGAATAGGAACCAATGTAACGATCGCTGAAACACTTCCTAGTGTGCTGTCTCCGGCATATATATCCACTGTGACTGTAACAATCAAGTCTTCGTTTTTTTGTGTTTTCTCAGAGGGCAAGAAGGTATAGGGGATTTCAACTTCCACGGTTCCACTTGCGCTTACCGCAGCAGTAACGCTGCCCTTGGCATCTTTTCTCCCATCTCCAAAATCATACTCCAGTCGCACTTCAGAAATACCCTTTGCAATAGAGCTTCCTTTGATGGTGAAAATATATTCTTCGTTCAGCTTTCCTTCTTCAATCTCTTCGGGATCAATACTCCAGTTGCCCACTGACACTTTCACTGCCCAAACTTTTGCTGTGCAGTCTTTGCCTACCTCAAAATCGTAGTTGGCCAGTAGCTTTTTCCCACTGCCATCTTTAGGCAAATACGTTATGGTCATGGCCGCTTTTCTGTCCATCTCTGTTCCATTGGGCGCAACAAAATACAGAACGTCGCCATCTTGAACTTCGATCTGTACATCCTTGCCTGATTCTCTTACATTGAGTAATGGAGATGACAAGTCGCGGGAGCTTGTGTGGCCTGCACTGCCCTTGTAGACAAACATATTGCCAGAACTTGTCTCTTCTTTTTTCAGTAGAAGGGTAGCTTTCTCTTCGGGTATGGAAATCATTTGCTGCTTGTCAGCCACAACATTGGTGTTGGAGGGATCCACAAAGTCTGCCAATTGGAAATCCGTGTTTTTAAACATCCACTGCACAAATTCACTGTACACTTTGTCCAATGGATGATCGGATGCATCCAAGGTATACCCTACCAATGTATACCCCAGCCGTTCTTGTGCATAGTTTTTTATAGCCTGAAGAGGTTCTGTTCCTTTTCCTGCTTTGGCAACATACTTAACAAGGTCTTTAGGGTAGCTATTTTTTTGCTGCACGAGAAACCGTACAAAAATAGCACTTAAATATTCGTAGTTCAATGTATCCCCTCTATAGGTTAGCGATTTGCTACCCAGAGTGTTCAGGGGATAGGCAAAAAATTTATTACCAATGCGGGTGTTGAGTACAGTATTGCCTCGTTTCCACGCAATATCGTTGGAGGCATAATCAGCTGTCGCTTCCATCCACCACAGATGCTTGCCCTTAGTCCATTCGGTAAACATCCCATAATAGGGAACCTGAAAAGAATGAAACAGCTCATGGGCCAATATATGTGTTAGCCAAATTTCTGCTTTAGCATAGGCAGAAGGATCATTTTGCAGGGTATCAAAAAATTCAATCTTCACAATCTCAGTAGGGATGTTAATAAGGTCCCATATGGAGCTATGGTTAAACTCACCCGATCCATAAAAATTCCAATAGGAATCGATTTTTACTTTGACTCGCCTTTTGTATCCCACTCCCAGAAAACTCTTTGTTGTGGGATCATCAAATCCAGCATCTATATAGGATGCTAACGATTTCTCAAGAATATTCCCTATATCCTGCACCATAAAAGGGTAGATATGTCGATATCCCATAGGAAGTCGTAGATTCCCACCTTTCATTACCTGCTCCCAATCTTTATCAGGAAACATCTTGTAAATGCTTTTCTTTGAGTACAATATGCGGATGTTTTTCCACTGCGAGATATATACGTCGTTGGCAAGCCATTCACCTGCGTATGCCAGGGTTCCTACTGCCGCTGCTGTTTTCCCTAAACCCAAAATCGAGACACTTTTCAGGCTAAGTGTAAAAAAGGACAAATGGTCGGTTAACATATGCACAGTCTGCGTGCCCTCATCAATGCGATAATACAAATTGATCCAAACACCCGTTTCTTCATCCCACCTGACTGCATCTAACTGTTCTTCCAGGGGAACGTCTTGATCAAACCAAGCAGGGTCGTATTTCATAGCAATCGCAATGGTGTCATCGAGCTGTGTCAAGCCTTCGATGGAGATATCATATACCTTTTGGTGTTCAAAAGGATGCTCTTGGGTAACAGCGGGATGATCAACCTGAGACACGGTAAGAAGCTTTTTTTCACGCAGAAAATTGCCAGGTAATGTTACAGAAATATCCTCGCAAACAGGTATTGTTTGAGGCTGAGGAGAAGGATTTAAATTGCTTCTACCCAGCTCTATTTTAGTTTCATCCAATACTGTAAAAGGAGCTGCATCTTTGCTTCTCTTGTAAGCAACTTTGATAGCATCGGTTTGAGCATCCAAAGGAACCGTCACTCCAAGAACCTTTTCCGTAACCTGTGTAAATGGAATCTGCTCGCTTCCATAAAACACTGTTAAATCGTCCTGGGGTACATCACGGTTTAGCTCTACCATCACAAAACTACCTGCCCCTCCTTCGGTGGGGGAATAGCTCTCAATAGAGATCTTCGGAGAAGAAAGCACCCATATCACCAGGAAAATGGCTACAAGCAAAAAAATCGCTACTAAAATCCATCCAGTCTTTGGAAATCCATGTTTCTTTACTTGCATATCATTGGCTCCTTTTATACAGAATGTAATCAATAGTATATACAAGCATTTCGTTTCTACCACTACCGAATAGTAAACTAAAAAAACAAGAAAGAGCTGCAAAAATAAAAAATTTCTGGTATCCTACAAACATGAAGAATGTAGGTAAAGTGATAGTAGATTGGCGCAATGGGTATGTTGGGACCGAAATGGTTCGAGAGTTCCATCAAGATGTGTATTTTGCGACTCCGCACTCTATGATGTCAGAGCCAAGGATCGCAGAAGTGACGAACATGAAAATGGCTTTCATGGCTGAAAAACTCGCTTTCGAATCGGAAGAAGAAGCCAGAGCATGGATGGAAACAATTACAGCTGTGCCGGGAAACCTAGATATTGAATACGAAAAAACCCAGCGAACCGAAAAAGAAAACAACTATTTCATCTACCGAGACCTTATCGCCAAAGCCTATGAATCCAGCGGTATATCCGCCATGAAGTATATCTATAAATCTCTACTTTACACCGATGAACCCATCGATGCACTTCTCTGGATCGCCCACAATCTCGCTGAAACAAACGAAGAGGAATTCGAGCTTTTATGGAAAGCATATGCTGTATCTGAAATGTTAGCAGAAGAATACGATAAATCGGACAATTCAGTACCTGACAATCGATGGACAGACTCGCGTTATCGCCCTTACATGAGGGGGAAGGCTTGTTTTTTCACCTACCAACTCGAGGGAATCCTTGACGAAAATGAAGAACTTGAATTCACTCAAAAACTCAAAGACATGATTCAGCTAGATACTGATGACCCTATGGGTCTTCGATTCATAATCATGAGCAAACTAATCCACATGAAACAGTATGATCAAATGGAAACCCTATACCAGCAATTCCCCGATGACAACATGAATCCTCTTTTCCTGTACCCAATGGCTTTCATGAAGTATGCTACACTCGGAAAAGAGCACCCCGATACCAATTCCTTTATACAAAGAGCAATAGAGAGCAATTTATATATCGCTGTGAAACCTAATAAAGACGATGTGCTTGCCCATAATGTTAGTTTCTACAAGCCTCATTCCGAGGAAGAAGCACAGTACTTTTTTCGAGTAAATCCCACCCTTTTTGACGTAGAAGAAGAACAATTAATGTGGCTATTTGATACTCTTCAAAAATTTATGCAAAACTTCGCAAACCAGTATTTGGGAGACCAGGCATGATCTATAGAACTATGGAGGGTTGGTTTTCCATCTACCCATATCAGTACCGTGACATATCCAAGCTTCCCTTGGATAAAAACCATGAAATGATTGATGAGGCTCTGGATGCAAAAGGCAAAAAACCACTTGAACTACTACTACGCTCCATCTATAAAGGGGACGATCTTATTGATCTACGGTATTACTACCTTCAGAATTTTGCAAAAACCTATGCTGAAAAAATGCTATGCCTGAACACCAACATAGCGGATCTAAACTACATTTGTGAAGAAATAGATATCGAAGATAACGAAACAGAAAATAGATGGTTGCTGCTTGTGATGCTCTTACACGTCTGTTACATGGCTGAAGTAGAATGGACAATTCCAGAGAATAGACATCATGCTGAAGATATGTGGAGTGTCTATCAAAAAGATGATGGAATAGTAGACATGGTGCAGTTGCGCTCTGTCATTCTTCACCGCTATCCCCTACTCCCCCGCCCTGAAAAACTGGATACAGAGTGGCTGCTAAAAAGTCCTGAAGATATTGCCTTACACACGTATGCAAAAGCACTGTACTATTTCGCAAAAGATCCAGCATCAGAAAAAGCGCAGAGTTTATTAGAACAATCCATCAAACTGAATCCACATGTCCCACCACTACTACTTCAAAAGAAACGAATTCCAAAAAAGCCTTCATTGGAGTTTGATCCAGGCAAAAAAAGTGAAGCAGAGTACATCGCTTATTTGGCAGGTGAATCCTGGTGGTCAGTCGAAGGAGCCATACGCTGGCTCAAAAAAAACATGTCGTCGACATAAAAGCACCGCTCTTGATTTCAACACTTTTATTCAACCCACAGTTGTAGCCCAACACCTTATTTCTTTGCAAAAACCTTGCATCTACATTTTTATCCCAAAGCGTTGTCTAGACTTTTTTACATACTCTCTCACCACCACTGGACAAACTGGAATTATGTGGTTGAACTTGTTGAAAGCAACTCGAATACATCCAATGCGGCCTCTAAAGGTTTTCAAGATCAAACGCCTCTTCTATGACGTAAGAAGATGGAATCGAACTCCTCATATTTCACTCTTCTCTTGCATTTACGATCAAAATATGGCATCCTAAAACCATGAAAGAAATAGGCAAAGTAGTTACCGATTGGCGACATGGGTATGAAATAATCAAATCGTTTCAGGATCACCGCTATGCAATAGCTTTCGCAACTCCTCATTCCATGATGTCTGAACCAAGAATAGCTGAAGTGTCAAATCTAAAAATATCCTTCATGAGTGAAAGACTGAACCACAACTCTGAAGAAGATTTTAATGAGTGGATGAAAAAAGTTACGGCCAATTCAGACTCCATAGATTTAGAGTTACAGAAGTTTCACCCTACCGAAAAAGAAAAAAACTATTTCCACTATCGAGAGATTATCAGCAAAGCCTATAAGAGCAATGGCATTTCTGCCATGAAGTATGTATTCAAATCCTTACTCTACACAGATGAACCCATTGATGCACTTCTCTGGATTGCCAAAAATCTAAGCAAAACAGAAGAAGAAGAATACCAAATGTATTGGAAAGCTTTCGCTATTGCTAATGTTTTATCAGAAGAGTACGACAAATCACCCGATGATGACCCAAAGCGATGGACAGAACATTGGTATCGCCCGTATATGCGGGGGAAAGCCTCGTATTTCACATTCCTACTAGAAACAACGCTAGATGAAAATAAAGAACAGGAAGCAATCCAAAAGCTACACGATATGATCAAATTAGATCCCGATGATCCAATAGGTCTTCGATTCATTCTCATGAACCAATGGAGTCACTTGGAACAGTACGATCAAATGGAAGCTATCTACAAGCAATTCCCCGCTGATCATAAAAATCCCCTCTTTCTGTATCCCATGGCTTTGATGAAATACAAAACTCTGGGAGAAAATCACCCCGACACGGCTTCTTTTATCCAAAAAGCTCTAGAAAACAATCTGTTTATCCCAGTGTTAGCATTTAAAAACATTGACGTTCCGCCTTTTGAAAGTAGCACCTATCTACCTCATTCAGAAGAGGAAGCACAGTACTTCTTTGAGATAAATCTCGATTTTGTTTATATGGAAGAAGACCAGTCCAATTGGCTCTATAAAACCTTTCTCCAATTCATCGAAAATTTTCATAAACAACATATGGACATACAGGTATGAAAAAAACCACTTTACATGGCTGGCTTTCCATTCCTCCAATGGATCTTCGACAAATCTTAAAACTACCCCTGGGCAAAGGCCAAGAAATGATCAAAGAAGCAATGGATTCAAAAGGGAAAAAACCCCTTGAATTGGTCTTGCGGTCCATCTACGACAAGGATGACCTTATTGATCAGAGGTTTTACTACCTGCAGAATTTTGCAAAAAGCAATGAAGAAAAAATCCTCTGTCTTCAAAACAACATAGCCGACCTTTACAGTATGGAGGAAAATGAAGAAATACAAAACAATGAGGTAGAGCAAAAGTATCTAAGCTTTTTATCCTATCTGCACTTTTGCCACCTTGGTGAGATTTTTTGGACAATTCCAGAGATGCAGTATCTTGCAGAAAATTACTGGAAAGTATATCAACAAGAGAATCATCTAATCGATATGGTAGATTTTCGAGCCATCCTCCTCTATCGCTACCCCCTCCTGAACCATCCTCAAGAATTCGATATGGATCAGCTTTTATCTACTCCCGAAGATACCGCATTGCAAACCTATGCAAAAGCGTTGTACTATTTTACGCAAAACGGAGCATCAGATAGAGCTAAAAGCGTACTAAATCGTTCTCTCAAACGAAACCCTCATGTCCCTTTCATACTACTTCAAAAGAAACGGATTCCAAAAAAATCTCCCACAGAATTCGAACCTGGCCAACAAAGCGAAGCAGAATACATTGCATTCCTGGCAGGTGAATCCTGGTGGACAGTCGAAGGAGCCATACACTGGCTCAAAAAAAGCATGTCGTCGACATAAGCACTGCCTTTTATTTCGTAACTTTTATATATCCCAAAGCAAGGCCAAACTACCGAACAAAAATCAGCCAAGATACCATCTACTAATCAGCTACTTTTCTGATTTACGATAGAGTATATTCCGTTTCCCATCAAAATAAAATAAGTTTATCGGGTTATATCCGCAAAACTCTTGTTTTTTATCTGTATTCAGGTATAATATCGGCAGTTAGGAGGTTTTCTAGCTGTTCATTTACAACCGTATTCACAAAACGAAGTGTATACTATTGTTAAAGATATCTACAATTCCACCATTTTCACAGATATCGTCAAGCGGAATCAGATTCGGAAAATCGACCATCTAGAACGAATCATTAAATTTACATTTTCAAATGTCGGAAACTCATTTTCCGCAAAGACCATTTCCAACTATCTAAAAAGCGAACACCGATCTTTGGATAATGAAACGGTTTATAACTACCTGGGTAAACTAGAAAATGCCTATATTTTACACCGCTGTTCCCGCTTTGACATTCAAGGAAAAGAACTTCTGAAAACGCAGGAAAAGTTTTATCTTGCAGATCCCACTCTACGCTACTGCATTTTAGGGTATTCTTCGACCAGTATTGGAGGCATATTGGAAAATATTGTCTATTTGGAACTACTCCGGCGAAACTATGATGTCTATGTTGGAAAACTTGATAACACTGAAATAGACTTTGTTGCTACAAAACAAGGCAAGAAAATTTACATTCAGGTCACAGAAAAAATTGGACAAGAATCAACAGAACTCCGGGAATACAGCCGATTGTTAAGTATAAAAGACAACTATCCAAAATATGTCTTGCGAACAGATGAACTAGCTGGCGGAAACTACGAAGGTATAAAAACCATGCACATTGCAGACTTTTTGTTAAGTGATCAATACTAAACGCGCACCATTTCTGTACTCCATAGTAGCTTCTTCTACCAATCAAAGCAGTTCTCTTGTTTTTATCAGGTTTTCTAATATATTTTTGTTCAAGTATTGTTGTTTCGTATTTGTAGTACTTGGGTTTTGGTAGTAATATTTAGGAGTGATAAGCATGAGCATCGCTGAAATCATTAAAAAGGTAAACACATAATCAAAGTGAAAATTCATCGGGGCAACAACCTCCCATATTTCTTAAAATCACAAGGAAAAACGAATGGTACCTATATTCGAGTTGGTTCATCGAATCGTTTAGCGGATTCTTCGATCCTAGAAGAACTCCAACGACAACACCAGAATATATCGTTTGACAGTATGGTGGTTTATGATTATGAAATCAACATCAATGATATTTCTGATTTTGTTCAATTCTACGAAGAAAAATGCGGAGAAACGATCACCACTTCTACCTTACGAAAATTAGGCATCAGCAATTTGTACAAACAAAAAGATGTACCAACTCACACATATTTTTTGGTAGCAAATGAAGAGGTTAAAAGAAGGCTTTTTCCGTATGCAAAAACTGAATGTGCCCGATTTAAAGGCATTAATTCGGAAGATTTCATTGACCAAAAAACCTTTGCCGGCTCTATCATCACACAAGCTGAACTAGCTTTTAACTTCATCCTACGCCATATCAATCAAGCAGCTACCGTAAAGGGCATATACACAAATAGTCGTTGGGAGTATCCAGTAAAAGCCATCCGCGAAGTACTTCGAAATGCAGTTGTCCACAGAGATTATTCCATGACAGGTAAGGACATCAAAGTTGCCATATTCGATGATTCAATTGAGATTACAAGTCCAGGAAAACTTTTACCTTCTATTGATTTTAATGATTTTGAGAGCAGACAATCAGATATACGCAATAAAGTAATCGCACCTATCTTTAAAAGGTGTGGAATCATAGACCAATGGGGAAATGGTTTAAAGTTAATCAATGACGAATTAGCGGTAGAGTAAAATATGTTGTGTAAATTCTAAAAACACACTATTATGAAAAAAACTACCAATAAAATGAAAGAAACGCTAGAAAAAAACACTTTTCCCCTGTATAACAGT
>Ga0334898_1004025_pt1 | contig 11300 bp, 6 predicted proteins | sample GraSluR3_MG_10_FD_207228 | JGI IMG/M metagenome (GOLD analysis project Ga0334898, IMG submission 207228) | Sludge microbial communities from methane-producing bioreactor in Wageningen University, Netherlands - Granular Sludge_3_08-R3 | ecosystem: Engineered > Bioreactor > Anaerobic > Unclassified... | reverse complement strand
ATCCCGGAACCACTGCCATTGCCCGCGCCGTGGAAGAGAACCAGGCGGCCCTGATCACACTGGGTCGCAGAACGGGTGAATTCTCGGACCGGAAAATGGAAGGGGATTACCTGTTGACACCGACCGAAAAGGGACTGATTGCTAATGTTTCAAAGGCCTTCCGGGATGCGGGTAAACCTGTCATAGTCGTTCTGAACGTTGGAGGCATTGTGGAAACAGCGTCCTGGTCAGAAGAACCCGATGCCGTTATCCTGGCCTGGATGCCGGGACAGGAAGGAGGGAGGGCCCTGGCCGATATCCTTTCCGGGAAAGTGAATCCTTCCGGCAAGTTGCCTGTAACCATCCCGTTACGCCTGGAAGATTGCCTTTCACATAAAAATTTTCCCCTGGAAGATGTCCCTGTCAACTGGTTGAATTTCATAAGCAAAAAACAAACAAAACCCGAAACAAACAAACCCAACATAGATTTCACCCGCTACCAGGAAGGAATCTACGTGGGATACCGTGATTTTGACAAAAACGAAAAAAACGTTGCCTACCCATTCGGATACGGGCTCTCCTATACGGATTTCCGGTATTCAAATGCCATGGCGAACCTTGAAAACCAAAAAGTGGCAGTGTCCTGTCAAATTACCAACTGCGGGGAAAGAGCAGGCCGTGAAGTGGTCCAGGTATACGTATCTGCACCGGACAGTGAAGTAGACAAGCCTTTGCAGGAACTTAGAGGATTTGCCACGACTTCGCTGCTGGAACCCGGAGAATCTCAGATAATTACTGTGGTTATTCCCCTGGAAGCCCTGGCTTCTTTTATACCGGGAACAGGATGGGTAGTGGATACCGGGGAATACGCCTTCCGTATAGGATCTTCTTCGCGGGATATCCGTCAGGTAGTCACACTCCCAGGTATTCCAGAATTGATTTTGCCGCTTCACGCCCCGCTCCCATGGCCAGAATTACGGTTGCTGCCCCGGTAACGACATCTCCTCCGGCAAATACTCCCGGTCGCGAGGTGACACCCTTGTCATTGGCAACGATTCCGTTGTGCCGGTTGATCTCCAGACCGGGTGTAGTCTTGGCAATCAGGGGATTGGAAGATGTTCCCAACGCAATGATAGCTACATCGCACGGAACGTCAAAACCGGACCCGGGTAGTTCCACGGGCCGGCGACGTCCGCTTTCATCGGGTTCTCCCAGTTCCATGCGGATGCATTTAAGCCCGGTCACCCATCCCTTTTCATTTCCCAGCACGGCAACGGGATTGGTTAGCATCTGAAAGGCCACTCCTTCTTCCTCTGCATGATGCACTTCTTCCACGCGGGCAGGCATTTCCTTCCGGGTCCGCCTGTAAACGATCGTCACTTCCGCTCCCAGTCGTAACGCCGTTCGTGCGGCATCCATGGCCACATTTCCGCCTCCTACAACTGCAACACTCCTGCCCACGTATATGGGCGTGTCTGAATCCGGGGAATAGGCCCCCATCAAATTGCTTCGCGTAAGGAATTCATTTGCCGAGACAACCCCGTTCAGGTTCTCGCCCGGAATGCCCATAAATTTGGGAAGTCCGGCGCCCGATCCCACAAAAACGGCATGAAACCCTTCGTTGTCCATCAGTTGATCGATTGTAACGGTGCGTCCTACCACCACATTGCATTCAATCTTTACACCGAGTTTACGGACCTGGTCAATTTCGTAATCCACCACTTCTTCCTTGGGCAGACGGAATTCCGGGATCCCGTATACCAAAACGCCTCCGGGTTTGTGCAACGCCTCAAAAATGGTAACATCACAACCTGCTTTGGCCAGATCCGTGGCACAGGCAAGTCCGGCAGGACCGGATCCAATTACGGCTACTTTTTTGCCGTTGGGTTTGATTTCCTCCTCCGGTGTGTATTTGTTCTTTCGTGCCCAATCGGCCACATAGCGCTCCAGTTTCCCGATGGCTATGGGTTCGTGTTTGATGCCCATGATACAGGCCCCTTCGCATTGGGATTCCTGCGGACATACCCGGCCGCATACAGCCGGCAAAGAGGAATCTTTCCCAATGATGGATGTTGCTCCGGGCATATCTTCGTTCAGAATGGCTTTAATAAATTGCGGTATCTGAATGGTAACGGGGCAGGCAGCCACGCAACGGGGATTCTTGCACTGGATGCATCGTGAGGCTTCCAGCAATGCTTCATCGGGGTTGTATCCGTAACTTACCTCTTCAAAATTGCGGCTTCTTACTATAGGATCCTGTTCCCGAACCGGAACTCTTATCTTTTTATCCATTCTTCAATCCGATTTTACATTTATGGTCCGCTTCCGCCTCTTGTGGTTTATACATGGTTTGTCTTCTCATGGCTTCGTCAAAATCAACCTGGTACGCATCAAATTCAGGTCCGTCCACACAGGCAAATTTCGTTTTTCCGTCCACCGTAACGCGGCAGGCCCCGCACATTCCCGTTCCGTCAACCATCAATGTATTCAGACTGACTATCAGCGGAAGGTTGTATTCTTTTGCCGTCAATGTCACGAATTTCATCATGATCATGGGCCCTATGGCCACAGCCTGATCATACTTGTTTCCGCTGTCCATCAATTCTTTCAGCTTTGCGGTAACCAGACCTTTAAAACCATAGGAACCGTCATCCGTACAGACATACACCTTTTCAGCAACCTGTTTCATCTCTTCTTCCATGATCACCAGATCCTTTGTTTTGGCCCCGATAATCACTTCCACGTTCACTCCTTTTTGGTGCAAATACTTTACCTGCGGGTATACGGGAGCCGTTCCCAGGCCTCCGGCAACAAATAAATATTTTTTGCTTCGCAGGCTTTCATCCTCTTCATGAATAAATTCGGAGGGCAATCCCAAAGGCCCCACAAAATCAGAAAAAGATTCTCCTTCATCCAGGGCATAAATCTTCCGGGAGGACGCTCCAACGCGCTGTGTAACAATAGTTACCGTCCCCGCCTTTGAATCGTAATCACATATAGTCAACGGAACCCTTTCTCCTTTTTCACCTACACGAACTATTATAAATTGTCCCGGTTGGGCACTGGATGCCACACGGGGTGCTGACACTTCCATCAGACAGATATCGGGTGCCAGGATGCGTTTTTTCAGAATTTTGTACATAAACCGGATCTTTTTTAGACGCGGCAAAGATATATAAAAAAGCCCGTTTGGCAGTGTCAGGGGAGGCGTTCAAAAACGTAGCCTTTCCTCTTAAGGCGTCTTATCATACCGTCCAGGCTGTCGTACAGTTTATCGGTCCTGGAAGGTTCCGTCCCGGGATGGACCAGTAAAACTGCTCCCTGCAGTCCGTGCTCTTTTTCAAAATCATACAGCTGCTTCAACAATTCACGGGAACTACTGTAAGAAGGCATCTCCGGTGTGGTATAGTCTGCACGGGTCAGAATACCGGGAGTCAGGTGGAGCAGTTCCAGGCCCATGGAAGCTGCCACACGAACGGTTTCTGTATTGAAATGTTCATAGGATGGCATGAACCAGCTGACCTCAGAGAGATCCACTCCCGCTTTAGCCAGTTCCTTCATGTTGCCGGCTATGTCTTGCCTAAGGCTGTCGGCCGTGACCAGCGATTTTTCAAGATCCCCTTCCCAGGGAGCATACAGGAGATGCCTGTCTCCGTGAGGTCCTACGTAATGTCCCCGACGTATTATGTCACGGACCAGATCTTTCCATTGCGGATCGCGTAAACAGTTTCCGGTCAAAAAGAAAGATGCTTTGATTCCGTTCTTCTGCAATGTTTCCAGGACAGTCTGTCCTCCTTCAAAACGCTCGTCTGCCGTAAAGGTCAGGTAAATAGTACGGGATCCGGGGTTGATCCTGATGATCCCTCCCCTTTCATCGCGTACCAAAACAGGTTTATCTTTTTCCGCATGTAACAGGGCAGCTTCTTCCCGGCCGCTGATCTCTCTTTGGGACAAGTAATAACTCAAAGAAGCCGTCCCGTCCATGGTGGGTTCGTTGGTGGCATAATCCCACATTTCATCATGATACAGGGCCACTCCCCGGTTGAACGGAGCGTAAGATTGGGCCCCGTCGGCAAGCGAAATATACTGGCTGTGGTCTTTCAGGCGTTCCCTCAACTGCGGCCCGTCAATCAGACCACCGGGGGTGCTTTTGCCCAGCGTAGGCAGGTAAGAAGTATGGGGCCGCTCGGGATAATCTCCGCCTTTGGGAAAATCAACGATCATGGATGTTCCCCAGGGATTGCAACCAAATAGCCAGTCACGCAGCGCTGCTTCCATTTCCCGGTAGGTTTCATCCCCGGTGATCCGGTAATAAAGATCAGCCTGGGTAATGGCCGCTGCTACCATATTATTTGAACACCACATATAGGGGACCCCGTTTCTAAAAGCACAACTCTCACCCCGTTGCCTGATATGCTCCAGTCCCCGGCGCATGTATTCCGTATATTTTTCCGCCATGGGGGTGTCCGAAACGGCCAGGTAATAATGCCCCAGATTCACGAAAGGATAAAACTGGTAATGACGGGCCCGCCCCAGTTCCATCCACGGGGTGACTTCTTCCAGCTGCCCCCAGTAATCGGCTTTTTCCAGCCATTCCTCCCCTTCTCCCAGGTGATGGAAAACGGCAGCAGCCAGCTGCACGTCATCCACGTAATTGTCTTCTTCGTAAAAATACGGTGAAACTACACAACATGTCTGTGTGTTGCCCGGTTTTTCTTCTGCAAACTCATAAGCCGGCAATGCTTTGACTTTCATTTTTGCAGCAAACCCGGGATCCAGATCTTTAAACAATTCCGCTCCCAGGGCAAAAGCCGAGGCAAATTTCCCCGCCGAGGAGGCTACGCCGGTGGTCCGGTTGATATGTTCTGCCAGACCCTGCCTTTCCCCTGTAATGAAATATACCGGACGCCCCCCGTCGGGGCCCCAGCCGTAATCGGCCTTGTCGTTAACCGGCAGCCTGAATCCCACATGGTCCCTGTCATCGGCTATCTGGTTGAACATGACCTTATCTTCCGGATTCATTTTCAACAGCCATTCCAGGCCCCAGCGTATCTCGTCCAGGATATCGGGAATGCCGTTAGCCCCGGGCCTGCCTCTGTCATCGTAACGATCTTTAAAGACGGTTTTATCTTCTGCCTGGGTATAGGCGAACATCATTTGGAAAGTGGCATTGGCACTTGTGGTAAGGTATTGCAGGTAATCCGTGGCATCGTGCCAGCCTCCGGTTACATCTATCTTTTCACCGGAACGTTCGGGATGTAATACTATGTACCCGTCATTCTGATGACAGTGAGCATCCAGAAACGGATTGTATCCGCACCGCTGTTGCCTCATATAATTCAACAAGAAATCCGCTGATCCGTAATAAACTTCCGAACCTATGCGAAAATCAGGAGATTCCACTGTACCCTTTCCCGGAATATCCATGACGATCCTGTATCCGCCTTCATCTTTCAGGTTTGTAAAATTCAAACGGAAAGCCGTTGCCATGGCCCATTTTTCTGCCGGTGCTTTTTTCATGAATCCGTCACCCGGTGACCCCGAAAAAACACATTCGCCTGTTTTGACGTCCAACACCCGGAAACTGTCCGGATCCGTTTCCTCTTTCGAGATCATAACAGCTACCTTGATATCCCCGGGCAAATAACCCAGCTGATTGATGCGTATCCACACACCGGATTCCTGGGCCGCCAGGGTTTGCAGGTTGAACAGGCAAACCAGTGTGAAAATAAATGAACGTAACATAAGCTTAGTTTAGTTAGTACCGGATACAAATATATCCATAATAGTGCTTACCTGAACAACGTAAGACGCATTCCGGCGTAGATCCTTATTCCCATCAGGGGACCCCATATAATTGAGGCATTGAAATTTTCGGAAAAAGGGTCATCGGCAGATATAATGGGATCGGGTTGCCTGTAATTCAACAGGTTTTCCCCGCCGACATATAACTCGAGATTATTAAATTTCCGTGTGATTTGTGCATAGAACATCGGAAATACCGGTGAATAATGATCTTCCCCTCCGGCTGCAAATGCCGGGATTCTGGCAGGACCGTTCAATTGGGCAGTGACATCAAACACCCAGGTATCCGCAGGGGTTGCATACTGGAGGTTCAATACTCCTTTGTACCTGCTGGTCAAAGGACGGTCTGTCAGTCCTTGTCCTTTCAGGTCAACTTTGGAATCGTTGTAACGGAAAGTAGCCAGAAGGGAAAAGCCTTCAAAAGGTTCCGTCGTGAAATCTGCCTGCCAGGTATTGGTGAAAGACCTTCCTTCCAGGTTGTAAAACAGGATGGAAGGAACCGGGGCGCCAGAAAGAAATTCCTGATCTGCTATCAACTGGTTTATAAAATCTGTGCGGAAATATTCCAGGCTCAGTGTAGAAGATCCTTCCCGGCCAAAGGGAAGACCCAGGGTCAGGTTCAATCCGTATGTCCAGGCTTCTTCCATTCCGGGAGTTCCCTCGAACAGGATCCTGCGCCCTGTGGACAATACGCCTATGTTGTCGGTGATGCTGTTGGGAGAACGAAAACCCCTTCCGGCAGTAGCCCTGAAAACAAGGTCTTCCGTGAAATTGTACCGCAGATTTACACCCGGGGTAAACAACCATCCATACAGCGTATTGTAATCTGCCCGGGCACCTGCGATGAAAACAAATTTGTCATCCCAATGCAACGTGTATTCGCCGTATGCGCCATAAACACCTTCCCGGCGACCCAGATCAAACGATTCCTCCCCGCCGGCAGGCCATCTGTCTACAAGAACCTGGTCAAGACGTTCCCACAAGGCACTAACACCCATTGTGATTTTATGATATTCCCCCAGGCTGGACATAAAGACCGCATTGGCAAAGATGTCTTGTTGCAGTGCATTGAAATCTTTCACACCAAAGTAGGCATCCTGGCTGTGCAAGTTATAATCCAGTACCAGGGCAATGTTCGGGTCCACGTGATTATCCGCTTCCGTTGCAGCTTCAGCTTCATGATCATGCTCATCCTCATGCATACCTTCCGTGGCATGATCTTCATGATGTTCTTCCCCATGTGCAGACTCGTTCACATGTTCATGAACATGTTCGTGTTCATGGTCATGCTTCACCAATGGGATCCCCAGTTTCGCATACGCATTGAACCCCTTGTTCAGGATACGCGATCCCCAAAGGACATTTTCCCGGTTATCTCCGGGAAGAACCCATTCGTTATCTTTCTGCCCTCCTTTCCTGTCTTCATATACCCCACGGAATCCAAAACGAAGCTGAATGCCGGAAGCAGGAGCATACAACCACCTGTTAGCCAGCGAATAGCGACGTGTAAGCGGTTCGTCCAGGAATCCGTCTCCGTTAGCATCGTGTTGCATCAGATCAGACGAACCGTGTGCCAGAATGACCGTACTCCATTGATCGTTCAACTGAAGCGATGACACAATGTTGGCCTCGGTCCTCAATGCGCTGTTCAAAAACAGGTTGACAAAAAGCGGCATTTGTGCAGTGGGCTTTCGGTATTCCATATTGATCTGGCCTGTTATGGCTTCATAGCCGTTTACCACAGACCCCGTTCCCTTTGCTATTTGTATGCTTTCCAGCCACTGACCGGGCACAAAGGCAAGGCCGAAAGGGATCTGGATCCCTCTCATGGCAGGACGGTTTTCCTCCAGCATCTGTGTGTAATTCCCGCTAAGTCCCAAAAGGCGGATTTGCCGCGCTCCGGTAACCGCATCTGAATACCCCACAGAGACACTCGCCGAGTTTTCAAAACTCTCGGCAAGGTTGCAACAGGCCATTTTGCAGAGGCCTGCCGCGGTGATCACCTCGGTTTTTACGGAAGAAAGGCTGGAAATATAATTGCCCCGTCGCCGGCCGGTCACCTGCAGTTCGTCCAGCGTGCCGGAAGACTCGGCCAGAAAGAATTCCAATTCATGTTCCGGCACCCCGGCCTTTAGTGTATCGGGGATGAATCCCATATAAGAAGCAGCGATCATTCCGGAAGAACCTTTGTGTGCAGGAATGCTGAAAAGACCTTTTTCATTGGTATATACCACATTCTCCACAGGATCTCCCTGGGCGGAAGGTATCCAGTATACAGCTGCACCCGCAGCCGGTTCCCTGGTGCCGTTCTCCCAGGCAATAATGACTTTCCCGTGATAAGTTTGTGCATGAAGGCACAGAGGCAGAAAGAAAATTGAAAAAATATATATGTATTTCATTGGTAATTGCGTTTTTATGAATAATGATCAATTTGTTTTACCTATTGTAAAACAGACCATTACAAACGCAATGGAACAAGATGTGCCCCGGGGTATACAGACATCTCCGAAGGCGGTTTGAGTAATGAATTTCCGGGCAAGGAATCACCTGCCGCAAGCAAATCACCGGTCATATCTTCTGCAAAGAAAAGTTCCTGCACCGGAATGTCAGGATACCACTCACTTAGAAAATCCTGGGAAAACATCACGGGATCATCAACCATAAAAATCAGGGTACTGCAGCAATCTTGATCATGGTGTTCGCTACATCCGTCTTGGCAGGAAGGCGATCCCGACAAGAGAAGCACGCTGACGGACCCATCATGAAGACAACGATGTACGGACAATCCCGCAGATCCTGTGATATAAGTACCTATCATCAGGATACAGAAAAATGTATGTACTGTTCTTAACATAACTGGTTGCAAATATAATCGTTACTTTTGTAAAAATTAAAAATCCAACAGGTATGAAAGATTTTTTCAAGACTTTTGCAGCAGTCGTTTTGGGGACGGCCCTGGTTATTATTGGCGGATTTTTCCTTTTCCTGGGATCCGTAACCAGTATGCTGCAGTCGGGATTGGGTGGTGCAACGCCCCGGGTTCCTGACAGATCCGTATTGGTTATCGATTTTGAGCGGGGTATTGCAACGCAGAACTCCGAACTGCCGTCATTGGGTTTTTTACCTATCCGGTGGAACCCCATGCAGGGAGGAACGGGTTTTTTGGATATCGTTCATGCCATAGAAACAGCAGCACAGGACCCGGCCATCAGGATGATCTGCCTAAAACCGCAATACCTGAATGCCCAAATGTCTCATATTGAAGAAATCCGGAATGCGCTGCTTGCATTCCGTCAAAGCGGGAAACCGGTGATCAGTTACGCGGATTTCTATTCACAGCAGGCTTATTATCTGTCTACGGCAGCCGATAAAATTGTATTGAATCCGGAAGGCCACATCACTTTACAGGGTTTTAGCGTTAATGTCAATTATTACAAAGACCTGTTTGACCGCCTGGGACTTGAAGCCCAGGTAATCAGGCACGGTAATTATAAAAGCGGCGGCGAACCGTTTGTTGCTTCCCGGATGAGCGATCCCGAAAGAACGCAACTGGAAGAATACCTGCAGTCTGTTTGGGGTCACTGGGCATCGGAAATGGACCGTTCCCGTCATTTGGAAGAAGGAAGCATTGATCTGCTATGTAACCGGTCATTTTTAACCGATGCAACACAAGCTCTGGAAGCCGGACTGGTTGATGAAATCTGGTTTCAGGATGAGCTTTTATCGTATATAAGCTCCGTATACGACGGCATACCGGAAAACAGGATCCCGAAGGCCGGTCTTCAGGATTATATACAATATTCACAGCTTAATACAAAGAAATTCCCAAGTGAGAAAATCGCCCTTATCTATGCTACAGGAGAAATTGTATTGGGAAAAGGATCGGAGCAGGTTTCTGCCGAGGCTTATGCGGAACAATTGAGAAAATACCGAAACGATTCTACCGTAAAAGCCGTTGTGATCCGTGTTGAAAGTCCCGGGGGCGATCCCCTGGCTGCCGCAATCATTTCAAAGGAACTTGAATTGACAAAAGACGTGAAACCGGTCATCGTATCCATGGGAGATATGGGAGCTTCGGGAGGATACTGGATTGCCAGCCCGGCAGATGAAATCTATGTAAATCCTTCCACATTGACCGGTTCCATAGGCGTATACAGCATATCTTTCAATGGTGAAAAGACCATGAACGAATTGTTGAACATCCGGAACGAAACGGTAGATACCCACCCTTTCAGTCACTTTGACTCCTATTACCACAGAAAAAGCAAAAGGGAAATGGAGATCATAGGGGAACAGGTAGAAGCATCTTACAACCGTTTTTTGGATGTGGTTTCCCAAAACAGGGGTATGGACAAGCAGACTGTGGAAGGATTGGCGGACGGGCGAATCTGGTCCGGAACGGACGCTATTGCCAAAGGTCTGGCCGATCAAAAAGGAGGTCTTGCCGATGCCATCAGAGATGCAGCCTTGAAAGCAGGTGTTGCGGACTACCGGTTGACCGTTTACCCGAAACCTTTCAGGATCCTGGACCTGATAAATATGTCCGGACGTAAGGTAATGGCGGACCCTCAAGCGATCATTCGTCGCCAAATACAGGATCTTTTGGGAGAGAGGGAGCTTCAGGCCCGTCTGCCTTTTGATGAAAAAGCATTATCGTGGTAGTTGAAGTAGTGACCTTGTAACGGTTATCTATCCGGTATCCGATCACCCATACAATATCATCTCCTGAACACAACAGGTGAATACCCTGCTTTTCGTAGAGGGGAATTTTCAAGTCGGTCAAAAAATCACTGATCTTTTTAAACCCGGTCATCCCCAAAGGCATAAACTTGTCTCCGGGTTTCCATTTCCTGATTTTCAGGGGATAGCCCAGTTTGTCACCATCCAGGGCCGCCGTTTTGGGGTTTTCCGGAATCACATAACCGGGAGTGCGTTCCTTTTGTTGTACAGTGACCGCTATCGGTATCCCCGGATCCACCAGATCCCGGATCACCAGTTCACCCCTGTCTATCCAGAGAACGTGTGATCCCGAAAAAAAACGTTTTCCGCTCTGCCCTTCCATAGCTTCAGATATTGCTTCGGTTTGAGAGGATTTAAAACCGTAAGGCGAAAGAAATTCGTGCAACAGGAAATTCACATGTTCCTGATCTGAGAGGGCCGGGATTGAAAAGCCCCTTTCAGATCTGCATTCCGAATACTTTTCCCGGGTATAGGAATCAAGGACTTTCTGTACCTGCAGAAAATGGCTTGTATTTTTTCCAAAGCGTACAACCACATTGGGACTGATCTCTTCCAATACCGGCATCACCAGGTGCCTGATTTTATTTCTTGCAAAATCCGTTTCCAGGTTGGTAGAATCCGTCCTGTACGGGATGCTGTGTTCTCTGGCATAATCTTCTATCAGGGAACGGGGTATATCCAGTATTGGCCTGATAATATTTCCGGTCGTTTCCCTCATGCTGCACAATCCCCTGGTGCCTGTTCCCCTTATCAGGTTTAACAGCAGGGTCTCAGCC
>Ga0334898_1004020_pt1 | contig 11314 bp, 8 predicted proteins | sample GraSluR3_MG_10_FD_207228 | JGI IMG/M metagenome (GOLD analysis project Ga0334898, IMG submission 207228) | Sludge microbial communities from methane-producing bioreactor in Wageningen University, Netherlands - Granular Sludge_3_08-R3 | ecosystem: Engineered > Bioreactor > Anaerobic > Unclassified... | reverse complement strand
AGGAGTCCGGCTTGTTCAGGGATCTGGCTGTAAAAAAAGAGCTGTTCCGGCGTGTCTACTGCCAGGAGCCGTCCCTCGTGGAAAACCGCCGCTCTGTCGGCAAGCATTACCTGCTCCATGTCGTGGGTGGAAAAGAGGACGGTAACCCCCTGTTCCCGGAGGTCCTGAATCCGCCGGAAGAGCTCCTCCGCCGAGGGTGGATCGAGCCCCGCCGAGGGCTCGTCCAGGAGCAGTATTTCCGGTTTCAGGGCCAGCACTCCCGCGAGGGCGGCCTTGCGCATCTCCCCGCCGCTTAAGCTGTCGGTGCGCCGGTCCTTGAACAGGGTGTAGGAAAGTCCCATGGCCTCCATGGCCTCCTTGACCCGCAGGGCAAGGGCCCGGCCGCTGATGCCGTAGTTGGCGGGACCGTAGGCCACGTCGTCCCCCACATAGGTTCGAAAGAGCATCTCCTCCGGGCGCTGCAGGGCGATGACCGTCCGGCGCCGGTGAGCATCCAGCTCTTTTTCCCGGATCTTCGGGTTTGCCAGGTCAAGATCAAGTATCCGTGCTTCTCCCTTTTTCGGCAGCAGAAGCCCGGCCAGTATCTGCAGCAGGGTTGTTTTACCCGAACCTGTGGCCCCGATTATCGCCAGGAGTTCCGCTCCGTCTACCTGCAGATCGATTCCTGCAAGGACCTTCGGAGGTTCAGGAAGATGCTTATCCGGTTTTCCATAGCTGTATTCCAGTCCGCGGAGACTGATAACCGGGTTCATTTATTCCTCCCGGGAGTATTGCACAGCCTCTCCAGGCTGCCCGTCATTCTCTCAAGGGTGTTCGTACCTTCGGGAAGTGCTATTCCCTGGGCCCTCAGGGCTTCGGAGAGTCTGAAAATGAAGGGACGTTTCAGCTCGGGGCGCTGACGGAAGACTGCAGCAGGCTCGCCCTGGGCGGCAATCATCCCTCTGTCCATAAGCAGCATTCTGTCGGCCCTGAGGGCTTCGTCGGGAAAGTGGCTGATACTCAGAATCCCCACACCGGAGGCGGCAAGCTCTGCGCAGAGGCGGTAAAAATCCTCCCTTCCTGCGGGATCGAGCATGGAGGAAGCTTCGTCAAAGATGATGTACCTGGGCCGCATTGCAAGGACGCCCGCGATGGCGAGGCGCTGCTGCTGTCCGGCGGAGAGGGTATCCGGGTTCCGGTCGTCAAAACCGGAAAGGCCGACCTTGTCCAGGGCTGCCTGCACCCGGCTGCGGATCTCATCCCGCGGGAGGCCGAGGTTTTCAGGACCGAAGGCGACCTCTTCATCCACAAGGCTGGCAATAAGCTGACTGCGGGGGTCCTGGCGAACCAGACCGATACGGCCGCGGCGTTCCTCGGAATCGAAGCTTCCGTCGACCTGAATGCTTCCCTCATCCGGCTCCAGCAGTCCGAGGATAAGCCTGGTCAGGGTAGATTTTCCCGAACCGTTGGCCCCTGAAAGGAGGGTCACCTCTCCCGGACGGATCTGGAGGTTCAGTTTCGAGACCGCGGGGCCTCCGGAATCCGGATAGGTATAACTCACCCCCTCGAGCTCAATCATCGGAGCCCTCAAAAAGAGTGGAAAGGGTAGAGTAGGAATGTCTCATTGCGTTCCTTCCGGCGTCTCGGTCGTTATGGTAGATCCAAGCGCCTTTAAAAAACCTACCCCTATTCGTCCTGTAAGGTCAAGCGGATCTCGAAAATCGGATGGGGTTCTTTTGTCACACGTATGCTCCCCTGGAGTTCCCGCAAAAGGGCGTCGATGAGGGTCTTTCCTGTCCCTGAGGAGTTTCCGGAGTCAGACGCGCCGGTCCTGAAGCGTCCGTTGTTGCCGATTCTAAGGATGAGTTCTGTCCCCTCCGATCGGGGACAGGAACTGAGTTCCAGCCACAGCATGGCACCCGAACGGGTCTCCGGGTCAAAACCGTACTTGCAGGAGTTGATGATGATCTCGTTAACGATGATGCCCAGGCTTCGTGCCGCCCTGGCCGGAATTTCCCGGTTCTCAATATTTATCTCCGGGCTGAGCTGCAGGAAGCCGTAGGCCTGGAGGGCGCTCTTTGCCACCTTGCCCAGATAGGAGGATATGTTGACCCTGAGGGTACCGGGCTTCCGGGCCAGTCCGTTGTGTATCTCCGCCACAGCTTCCACCTGGCTGGCAAGATGGTAGAACTCTTTGGCGTTTTCGAAGTCCACCGATTTAAGGCCGATCAGGGATGAGACGATGGCCAGACTGTTCTTTACCCGGTGGTGGGTCTCTTTATCCAGCAGATGGAGGCGTTCAAGCTTTTTTTCCAGGTCCCGACGGATTTCGTAGTGGGATGTCATCTCCCGCAGAAAGACGGGACGATGGGGATTAGCGGAGTCCTTCCGGGCCGGCATGCTGATCTCCAGTACTATGGCCCTTGTTCCGTCGGGGATTTCATGGGTGAGGGATACCCCTGCTCCGGCGGCGGTCAGGGAGGCCGCCTCGGGAAGCAGCTCCGGCAGTCTGAAGTTCAAGATTTTCGCTTTGTCTATCCTGAACAGTTCGGTGGCCCGGGTGTTGGCGTTCAGTATCTGCAGGGTGGATGTATCAATTATGAGAATACCGTCGGGGTATTCTTCGATTGCCAGATGAGTCATGTCGGCACGGGGCTCCTTGGCCTTCAGTCTGTTTGTTGTATCAAACAACTATGATGCTTATGCATCCATAATGTATCCCTTAAGGGCCGCTGTCAAGTAAAAATACACATTTTAGAGAAAATAGTGATAATACAACAGGTTGAAACAAAACGCCCCGGAGTGTTTTTCCCTTGACCCTGGAGTGCTGGACGAGTACAAGAAGGTATGTCCGTTTCAGATGTTTCCCAACGGGTCCTCTACGAGGACAACCATCTTATTGTCGTTAATAAACTTCCCGGAGAGCTGGTCCAGGGAGACCGCAGCGGGGATTCCCCCATGGGGGAGGCCATAAAAGAGTATATTCGCATGAGGTATGCAAAACCGGGGAACGTCTTTTTAGGGGTCACCCATCGGCTTGACCGGCCCACCAGCGGGGTGGTGGTGTTCGCCAAGACCAGCAAGGCCCTCTCCCGGATCAACGCTCTTTTCCGCGAAGGCCGGGTGGAAAAGCGCTCCTGGGCCCTGGTGGACAACCCTCCACCGGAAGAGGAGGGAAGTTTTGAGGATCTGCTGTGGAAGGATGTAAAAAAGAACAAGTCCTTTGTTGTATCCGCTTCGCCGTCGGGAAGCCGGCAGGCTAAAAGCGCCAAACGGGCCCTGCTGAAGTACAGGCTCCTGGCCGGAGGAGACCGCTATTTTCTGCTGGAGGTGGAAATCGGTACCGGACGGCACCACCAGATCCGCTGCCAGCTGGCAGCTCGGGGAATGCATATCCGGGGAGACCTGAAGTACGGCGCAAGGCGTTCGAACCCCGACGGCGGTATATCCCTCCACGCCCGTTTCCTTCTTTTTGAACATCCCATTGGCGAAAAGGGAAAGACTGTTCGCTGCACAGCTCCGCCGCCCTCCGAGCCGCTGTGGGACTATTTTCTGACGGTGGTGGAACCTGAAGCAGCAACGGAATCATAGCAGGGCATAAAAAAACCCCCGCAGAAGCGGAGGCAGGATAAACGGGAGTGACGGGACTTGAACCCGCGGTCTCCGGCTTGACAGGCCGGCGCGATAACCAGCTTCGCCACACCCCCGTTCAGGTCAGCAGAACTTAGCCGATTAAGGGATTTTTGTCAAGCGATGGGAATTACAGCTTGAGCACAATGTTTTTAGAAAAGGATTCCAGAAACCTTTTTACTTCCTGGAAGGGCATGGGACGTCCGAACAGGTAGCCCTGTACCAGGGGGCAGGAGTGCGCATGGATAAACTCCAGCTGTACCTCGGTTTCCACTCCCTCGGCTACAACCTGCATACCCAGGTTCCTTCCAAGTCCGATAATGGAGGTAACGATTGCCGCAGCTTCCGGCGAGATGCCCAGCTCCTGAATAAAGGCGCGGTCGATTTTAAGGGTCCCGGCCTTCAGTCGGTTCAGATAACTCAGGGAGGAGTAGCCGGTACCAAAATCATCCACGGCGAAGCGGACCCCTAACCTGCTGAGCTCCTCTATTTTGCTGATTGCCGCATTCACATTCTGCATGGCGATGCTCTCGGTTATTTCCAGTTCCAGAAGGGCCGGCGGAAAGTCCGTTGCCCTGAGGGATGCCTTGATTGACTCCACAAATCCTTCGTCCCGGAACTGCAGGGCCGAAACATTGACACTGATGCTGTACTGTTCTCCGGTTTCCCGGTTCAGCGTATTAATGTTTCCCAGGGCCTGACGGAGGGTCCAGGTATCGATGGCAGAAATGAGGCCGCTGGATTCGGCTATGGGAATGAACTCTCCCGGAGAAATCCAGCCCTCCTGGGGGTCCTTCCAGCGGATAAGGGCCTCGAATCCTGTAATGCGCCCCTTTTCAAGGCTGTACTGGGGCTGGTAGTAGACCTGGAGATGTCCCGCGGCAACGGCCCCGCGCAGTTTTTCCTCCAGGGTGGTCCGGCGCAGGTTTCTCTTTTCGATGGTTTCGTTGAAGAGGGTATATCCCCCGTCGCCCCGGTGCTTTGAACGATACATGGCCATGTCCGCGTTGCGCATGAGTCGATCGGAGTCGTTTCCGTCATCAGGAAAGTAGGTAATCCCGAAACTGGCCCGGGGATGAATGGTTTTAGCGTCGAGCTGAACGGGATCCTCGATACTGGTGATTATCCGGGTGATCACATCGATGGCATCGGTCTGCTCCTGGAGCACCGGCAGCAGCAGTGAGAACTCGTCTCCCCCCAGGCGGGCCACGGTATCGACCTCACGGATTGAACGAACAAGACGTTCGGCCAGGATTGAGAGAAAACGGTCGCCCTGAATGTGACCCAGAACATCGTTTACCTGCTTGAAGTTATCGATATCCATAAAGATCACCGCACCCTTCTCTCCCGTGCGGTTGGCCGACGCGATGGCCATATCCAGGCGGTCACGAAAGAGACTCCGGTTCGGGAGTCCCGTCAGGGCATCGTGATATGCCTGATAACTTAGCTTCTGTTCCGTTTTTTTCTGGCGGGATATATCGTGAAAGATGCTTATGTATCCCACCGGCTCGTTGCTGGTACCGCGGAGGGTAGTAATGGAGAGCCATTCAGGATAGGCTTCTCCGCTTTTTCTCCGGTTCCAGATTTCTCCGCTCCATTTGCCGGTTTCGTGAATGGACCTCCACATGTATTCATAAAAATCCTTCTCGTGGCGATCCGACTTGAGTATCCTGGGGTTCCTGCCCAGTACCTCGTCCATCTCGTAGCCGGTTATCTCGGTAAAGGCCTGATTTATCTGCTGAATGCTGCCGTCAAGGTCGGTTATGGCTATGCCTTCTATGGTATTCTGAAACACCGTATCCGATAAAGCCCGGAGGGTTTCCAGGGACATGGCGGCTTCCTTTCCCTGTTCCAGCTGCTCCATAAAACGGTTGAAGTTCCCTGCCAGGGTATCCAGCTCCCTGACGCCCACAGGGGCGACCCGCCGGCTGTAGTCCCCGTCTTCTCCCCGGTCGAGGCACTCGTTGATTGCATCCAGAGGCCTGGAGAGGATCCTTCCGAATCGTGCCGATACAAGTAAAAAGATTATCAGCGTCAAAATACTGAAGAGCAAGATGAATACTCCCAGCCTCCACAAAGGTCTCCGCACATCCGCCAGATAAACCGAAGAGGCCACATACCAGTCGAAATCATCCAGGTGTATGTAGTGGAGCAGTTTCTTTTCCCACCGGGTCCGGTTTTCGGGATGCCAGGAATAGACAATAAAACCGGAGGAGGATTTCTGCGCCTCTTTTTGCAATGTGGAAAGAAGGGTTTTGTCCGATTCCGGCATGGTCTGTCCCTTCAGATGAGGGTGTATGAGGAAACTGCCCTGTCCATCAACGACGAAGGAGTAGCCCCGGTCGCCCAGGTCGATGGATTGGATAAACTCTTCCAGGATGCTTATATCGAAAAGCTGAGGATAGTCGGTCCAGTAGACCGATGCGGCAATAATCCAGTCCCAGTCCGTAATCCCCTCCGATACCAGGGCCTTGTTCCGGGCCGCAGTCTCCCCGGGAAGACGACTCTGATACTCAAGGAAGCCCCGCTTCTGCTGCTGTATGGCCTGGATAAAGTCAAGGTGGTTTGCGTCCTCGCCTACCAGTTCCTCTTCGGGGTGGTAGATGACCCTTCCGCTGCTGTCGATGACGAAAAAATAGCCTTCCCTGCCAATGCGCTCCGCTGACAGCATATCGATTACCCTCTGCTGGAGCCGCGGTACCCCGACTCCGGATTCCCGGGCTTCGCTGCGCAGCAGGGTTATGCGGTTCATGACTGCGTTTACTTCGGCCTGCAGCAGGCGCCGAATCTCGATTCGGGCCCCGTTCTCGATGATTTCGACAATGCTGCGGTTGGTCTTTTCCAGGGAGCTGTGGATGTTCTTCTTTACCGAGTTGGAGAGAATAGAGAAAAGTCCCAGGCCGACAATCAGGATAAGAGCAAGAGAAATGAGGCCGTAGCGTAAGAAAAGTCTTCCGGCAAGGGATGTTGATCTTTGCAGTCCCATAATCTGTCTTATTTATATGTTATCCATTGACTGTTTGCAAAGGGTATTTTTGGCGAAATACAGCTTTCCTATTGCCCAAGCTGCCAAAAGCTCTGTACTCTTGTTTCATGGATCTGCACGGAGTTCTGGAGAAGGTGAAAAGCCTGTCCCGCAAAGCAGGGGAGTATCAGCTTGCTCATTTCCGCTTCCTGGATCATGGGAGCGGGGACGCGAAAACTGAAATGGAATATGTCAGTCATGTGGATGTTGAAAGCGAGCACATACTTCGGGACGGTCTGCTCCAGATTATTCCGGAGGCAGACTTCTTTGGTGAAGAGACCCTTCAGAACAGGGGTGAAGGCTATACCTGGGTTGTGGATCCTCTGGACGGAACCACCAATTTTCTTTCCGGTCTGGACCACTGGTCCATCAGTGTGGCCCTGCTTCACGGAGATGAGATACTGCTTTCAGTTATCATGAAACCCTGCAACGATGAAACCTTCTGTGCAATCAGGAACCTGGGAGCCTACCATAACAATCAGCGCATGAAACCCGTTCCCCGGCTTCCCCTCTCCCAGGCTCTGATAGGCACGGGCTTTCCCTACAGATCTCCCGATACCAGCGAGGCCTTTTTTTCCTGCGCCCGGGAGGTCCTCTACGCCAGTCGCGGTATCCGGCGCACCGGGAGCGCCGCCCTTGATCTCTGCTATGTTGCCGCCGGATTCTTGCAGGGTTTTTTCGAGGTCGATCTTATGCCGTATGACGCGGCAGGAGCCCTTCTGTTTCTGCGGGAGACGGGCTGCGGTTTTTCCGAGTTTTGCGGAAAACCCTATTCCCTTTTTTCCTCCCGGTCGCTGGTCGCGGGATTCCCGGGAAGCTACCAGGAGTTGCAGGAAATCTGCCGACGGCACTATGGTGAGGGCTTTTAGAGTATTCCTCCGTGGAAATACATCTCGTAGATACGCGATCCTCCGAAGGTGACGTATTCCTCCCCCCGGAACTGCTCGAAGGAGCCGGTCCAGCTGCAGTGGTACGAGAAATCTCCTTCCCGGTAGCCGTCTTTTCCCCTGTAGGGGTTCTGTTCATCCAGCCGCGAGAGGGCCTGCCTGAGAAACTCCGGAAAATCCTCGGGGATGGCGTCTTCGAGCAGGCATCCGTAATAGTTCATTCCCCAGACCTCGCGGTCCTTCTTCCAGACCACCTCCTGACCAAGAAAACGCTCGGCTCCGAAATATGAATCCAGGTATCGTAAATCACCTTCTGAGTAGTGAAGGTCCTTGGAGTTCTTTCTGGTGGACGAAACGGGGATCATGCCCGCGGCATAACAGTTCTTCTTGGCCTTTATCAGAAAGGGTATGACGGTCTCCATTGTTTCTCCTGTTTCGCGGCATCGCTTTCTCCATTATAGTCTTTTTTTGTTTTTTTTCCACATAAATCAGTGAAGATTAGCCGTACTGAGCCTTGATAATGACTCTTTCTTTATTGAGAACCGAACCTTGGCCCCCTCCGGAAATATTTTGTCCGAAGGGGTTCGTACGCGAAGATGAACGGGAGGTGCCGAGATGATATATTCCCGACGATCTCCAATGAAGTTCGACCGTTCGATCCTTCCTGCCAGGGTTCCGGGGATTTCCCGGGTTGTAAGGAGGATATCTTCCGGGCGCAGCAGAATGCCGTCTTCCGTTCCCTCTGCTCCAATATCCGGACAGGTCAGTCCCCGGTGTATCAGGCTCTGAAACTCGGAGATTGTGAGAATGTTGGCGGCACCGAGAAAATCGGCCACGTATCCGGAGACCGGACTCCGGTAGAGCTCGTCGGCCCGGCCTTCCTGCTCCAGCGCCCCATCGCGCATGACACCGATATGCTTCGCGAGGGAAAAGGCCTCGTCAATGCTGTGGGTCACAAGCAGTGCAGTCGCTTCGGTGTTTGCAAGAATCTCCCCCACCTGTTCCACCACCGACTTTTTTATCCGTATGTCGAGACTGCTGAAGGGTTCGTCCATCAGGATAAGGTCCGGTTCCATTGCAAGGGCCCTGGCAAGGGCAGCACGCTGACGCTGGCCTCCGGAAAGTTCGTGGGGGTAGCGCCCGGCAAGCTTTCCGAGCCCCACCAGGTCAAGATAGTCGGCAGCCCTGGACCGTTTTTCAGCTCCTTTGCCCCGGAGTCCGAAGGCCACATTTCTTATTAACCTGAGGTTCGGAAAGAGGGCTGCTTCCTGGAATACCATACCGATTCTGCGTTTTTCACAGGGCAGATTTACCCCGGGTCCGAAAACTTCCCGCCCGTTCAACCTGATACGCCCCTTGTCGGGATTCGCAAGACCTGCAATAAGTCGCAGGACGGTTGTTTTGCCGCTTCCACTTTCGCCCACAAGGGCATAAATCTCGCCTCGCCGCAGGCTTAGGCTGAAATCCTTAACAGCCGGGGACGGGTTTCCGGAAAAGCGTTTTTCCACGCCTGAAACCTGGAGCAGGGAATTTTTCATTGCTTTCTCCTTCTGTAATTCTGCAAACTGGAGATCATCATGAACAGAACCGTGATCCCTCCGCCTATTGCCACCAGGACAAGTCCGTATGGGGCGGCTTCATTCAGCCGCTCGTCAGCCGCCAGAGCATAGGTGGCGGTTGCCAGGGTGCTGAAATTGAAGGGACGGAGAATCATGGTCAACGGAAGTTCCTTGATTACGTCAAGCAAGAACAGAATACCGCCGAAAAACGCAGCCTGTCTGAGCTGCGGCAGGTAGACCCGGAGGAATACATAAAGAGGCGACCTGCCCAGGCCGGCAGCGGTATCTATATGCAGAGAGCCCAGAGATGTATAAGCGGAATCTATAGGCCTGTAGGCTACCGCGAAGTAGCGGATGCAGTATGCCGCGGTCAGAATGGCAAGGTTTCCCGTAAGGATAAGGCCTAACGTGGAGTTAAAAAAATGGAAATGCAGGTCGTTGAGCCAGGAATCCAGGGGCACGGTTATTCGCATGATACCGATGGCAATAATGGCTCCCGGTACCACGTATCCCAGACCGGGGGCTTCGGCAAGGACCCGACCGATTCCTCTCCTGAAAAGGAGGGGGAGAAATCCGATCAAAAGGGCTGCACCCACGCCGGCAAGACCGGCGAAGCCGGAGAGCAGCAGCGTATTGACAGTAATCTCCACAAGTCTGTCTGCATGGGCGGCCGAATTGCCCGTTCCCGCCCACAGAAGCAGCTGCAGTCCGGGAAGAATAAATCCCAGCAGTATGGGGATGGACAGAAAGATCATCAAGATGAGCGTGACGGATCGGGAAGGTTTGCGGCGGCTTACAGGAGCAGGTCCGGAGCCGGAGGCGGCGAAGGAGGCGCGCCCGCGGAGAAGGCGCTCTGCGGTAATAAGCAGCGCCACCGCTGCCAGCATGATCAGTGACAGTTTAACGGCGGCGGTCAGGTCTCCAAAGGCAAACCATGCGCGAAATATCCCTGTGGTCAGACTCTCAACCCCCAGATAGGTCAGGGCACCGAACTCGTTAAGAACCTCGATCCCCACGATAACTGTGCCGGCAAAAGCCGCAGGACGCATGAGCGGCAGGGCGACCCGGGCGAACAGCTGCCATTCGCCGATACCTACTGCCCTGGCCGAATCGATGAACTGACCGCCGAAGGTCCCCAGCATCGCCCGGCATGCAAGGTATACGTAGGTATAGAAACCGAAGGTCATGACGAAGATTGCCGCACCCGGACCGCTGAATTCCCGGAAAAGGGGGTGAAGCAGCCCTCCGTAACTGACAAGGCCGCGGTATCCGAAGGCCGAGATGTATACCGGCATTGCATGGGGCAGGAGCAGGGCAATCTCGAAAAAACTCCTGAAGGGGATACTATAGCGGCTCATGACCCAGGCGAGGGTGGTCCCAAGAAGAAATGCGCCTCCTCCGGCACCTGCCAGCAGAATAAGGGAGCCCAGGATATAATCGGCGAGAACGGTTCTGCGGAGATGCAGCCAGGTCGAGCTTGACTCCAGAATGCCCGGCAGCAGGACCGCCATGGGGAGCAGGGAAAGAAGGGCGGGTCCCCCGATTAAAATGAGCCAGCCCCGTCGATGTGTAAATCCCATAATCCTCTTATTTCCAGCCGGCCTCGTCAAAAATCCGGACCGCAGCACTGTTCAGTTCTCCCAGGGTGCTCAAGGCCAGGGTGTCTTCCCTGAAATCGCCCCAGCTGTTCACCAGGTCGGAGTGCGGCACGCCATCGGCTACCGGGTATTCGTAATTGGCCCGGGCAAAGATTTCCTGAACACTGTCGCTGACCAGGTACTCCAGCAGCCGGACTGCGTTTTCCCGGTTCGGGGCATGGGCGGTGACGCCGGCGCCGCTTATATTGATATGGCTGCCCCGGTTCTCCTGGTTCGGGAAGAGTATCCCGATCTGGCGTCCGACCTCGGCTTCCACGGGATCTCCGGAGTTCAGCATGTGCCCCACATAGTAGGTATTGACCACGGCGACATCTGCAATCCCTGCGGCAATGGCCTTCATCTGGTCCCGATCGTTTCCCTGGGGAGGACGCGCCATGTTCGCAACGATTCCCTCTGCCCACTGCCGGGCGGCCTCTTCTCCGTGGTGGGCGATAAGCGAGGCGAGGAGGGACTGGTTGTAGATGTTTGAAGAACTTCTGAGCAGTATTCTCCCCTTCCAACCGGGGTCGGCTAGAGCTTCGATGCTTGAAAGTTCTTCCGGTTGTACGCGATTTTTATGGTAGACAATTACCCTGG
>Ga0334898_1004011_pt1 | contig 11330 bp, 10 predicted proteins | sample GraSluR3_MG_10_FD_207228 | JGI IMG/M metagenome (GOLD analysis project Ga0334898, IMG submission 207228) | Sludge microbial communities from methane-producing bioreactor in Wageningen University, Netherlands - Granular Sludge_3_08-R3 | ecosystem: Engineered > Bioreactor > Anaerobic >... | reverse complement strand
TCCGTTTCCAGTGGGGAATCGGTAGCCATCACGGGAAAAAGCGGGTCGGGCAAGAGTACCCTGTTGAATATCGCGGGGGGATTGGACGCACCCACCTCAGGTGAAGTACTGTTTTTGGGGAAACGGTTGAAAGGCATGCACGATAGGGAGTTGAGTGAATTCCGCAACAGACATATCGGATTTATATTCCAGTCCCATATTCTGCTCGACGACTTCAGTGCGGTAGAGAATGTGTGCATTCCCGCACTGATCAAGGGCGATTCCCGTAGAAAAGTGGTGCCGCGAGCCAAAGCCCTGTTGGAACGGGTCGGATTGGCCGAACGAATGCAACATCGGCCCAACAAGCTTTCCGGTGGCGAACGGCAAAGGGTAGCCATCTGCCGGGCATTGATCAATGATCCCGACCTGCTCATCGCCGATGAACCGACTGGTTCGTTGGATGAGGAGTCCTCAGGCGGTATCGAACGATTGTTGTTCGATTTGGTGAAGGAACAGGGGAGGACGCTGTTGTTGGTGACCCACGATACGCAACTTGCCAAGAAGTGTGCGAAGGTCCATCTTCTCCACAATCGGAGTCTCAAGGAGTTGTCATGAGCACCCGTTTCGGGAGATGGTTGTTCGCCAGTATTCTGTTGTTGCGAGGCAAATCCACCTATGAACGGGTGAGATTGATTCGTTCGGCGTTTCTCATCGCTCTGGTGATGATTCCCTTGGTTTTGGCACTTATCTTCATGGATGGGATGATGAGGGGAATCACCGACAAGTACATTCTTCTGCAGGATGGCCATTTTCAGGTGTATGCTCGAGAGGAAATCGATGGGGATTTGGGTGATATCGATCCGACTATCGTCTCAGCAGATTATGTGGTGTCCGGGTATGGTATCGTCTACTCGAAGGATGCCACAAGCGAGGTGAGGATCAAGGGTGTCGATGCCTCCTATTTCAACGATAGGAGAAGGGGGCAATTGACCTTCACCGACGAGCCGTTCGGATCGGAAACGGGAAGATTGGCTTCCGTCATACTGGGAAAAGTGGTTGCCGAACGACTGGGAGTCGAAGTGGGCGAACGGGTCGCCTTCATGGTGGTGCCCGATTCTTCGGCCATGGTGGTGCGTCCTGTGCTTGCCGTCGTTTCTTCGCTCTTCTCCTCGGGCTACCATGAATTGGACTCTTCGCTCGTGTATATGGACAGGACTTCGGCCTTGCGATACTTTCCCAAGGATAAGAATGCCTACACCGAGGTGTTGGTGCAGAGCGAAGCGTCCGATCGTTTGGATGGGATCGCATCCAATGTGATATCACAATCGCATCTCGATGCGGAGTATGCGACTTGGGACGAATTCAATACCACCGTCTACCAGAATTTCATCACGAGTCGCCAGGTGATACTGCTCGTGTTCATCATGATTCTTGTTGTCGCGGGAGTGTATGTGGCATCCATAGCACAGGAGCTGGTCCAGGATTCCATGCAGTCGATCGCACTGTACAAGACCCTTGGTGCCAGGACTGGACAAATTGGACGTGCTTTTTTCGCCGCCGTGATGGTGGTTACCGTTTCGGGTATGGCGATCGGTGTTGCCATCGGTTTGCTTGTCGGTTCCCAACTCGGATTCGTGATGGAATGGTTGGGGGAGTCGGGGATTGCAGGGCTGCAATACTATCTTCTCGATTTTCCGGTGGTGGTGTCGTGGTCGGATATCATATTCATCTGTTTCACCATGTTGGTGATTTCCAGTTTTACCGTCTTTCTTTCTTTGGGAAGAATACGGCGTATTTCTCCTTTGGAGTTGTTGCAACAAGATTGATTCGAAGGTAGTCTTATCGGCATGAATTTTGAAGTGTTTGTACTTGGCACCAGTGGCATGATGCCTCTTCCCGGTCGTTTCCTGACCTCGGCGATGGTCCGTCGAGAGGGGGAACTGTTTCTCTTCGATTGTGGGGAAGGGACCCAGATATCGTTGAAGATGTTGAATATCAAATGGAAGAAGATCTCCGCCATCTTCATCTCACATATGCACGCCGATCATGTGACCGGATTACCGGGCATGCTCATGCTCAGCGCTCAGGTGGATAGGGAAGATCCCTTGTTGATCTATGGACCTGCGAGACTTCATGAATATATCAACCAGACCCGGAAGTTGTTGGATATGTATATCAATTACGAGATTGTGGTGAAAACGGTTGAGCCGGGCATCGTGCATGAAACCGATGAGTTTGTGGTGGAAGCCTTCAAACTGGACCACACCAAACCATGTTATGGCTATACGATGAGGGAAAAGCCTCGACCAGGCATGTTCCATCCTGAAAAAGCTGAGGAGCTTGGCGTTCCCAGGGGTCCCTTGTGGTCGAAATTGCAGCATGGTGTGCCTGTCGAACTGGAGGATGGGAGGATTGTGCAACCATCGGAGATCGTGGGTGCACCCAGGTTGGGGCGAACATTCGCCTATGTGACCGATACGTTGTATATGAAGAGTATCGCCAATCATGTGGGAAAGGCCGATCTGTTGCTCTGCGAAGGTATGTTTGATGAAGCTCTTGTCGATAGCGCCCGCGAGAAGAAACATATGACTGCCAAACAGGCAGCCACGATTGCCAGGGATGCCGAGGTCTCAGCTATGGGATTGTTCCATTTCAGTCCGCGCTATACGAATCGGGATCTCAAGATATTGAAGGCGGAGGCGAGGGAAATCTTTCCCACCACATTTCTGGCGAAGGACCGTATGGTGTTCGACATTCCTTTGAAGGACTAGTCTTCTTCTTGCTCCAGATCGCTATCATAGCCGATAAGGCTGAATCCAGACCTCTCGGCTGCCATTTCGACGGCAACCGTTGCCTCATGGATGAGCTCCTCCATTCCAACTTCCCGTCGCTTGGTACTCGAATAGCCAATTTGGATGGCGGTATCGGGATGTTGCTTTCTCAGATTCTCAAGCAATGTGGCGAAGTAGCGTTTGCATTGCTCGAATCCATGGAAGGGGAGGATGGCTGAAACACGGTGTTCTTCGGTAAGGTAGAAGAACGATACGAGTCCCAGTCGATTGAAGAGGTTCTGCACGATTGTGGCATCAACAGAATGGAGATCGCGATCGGTTTTGGGAAGATCGATGATCGCCAGCGATAGTTCGTAACCCAAGTCGTCGGCACTCTCCAATTCACTGTTCAATCTCGCTTCGAATTCGTCCTCAACCACCGCCATTTCCTGTTGGGACAATCCACCATCCTCCAGTGTCTCCTCGATCGGCTCGAGCAATTCGGCGATCTCACTGCCGACAGCAATTGGATAGGGATATTCTTCGAACAGAACCGCTCGACCCAAACCCATATCTGATGCCATGGTGGTCTCGACTGGCTCGGTTTGGGGAATCGGTTCGTAGGTTTCAGTTGCGACCGATGGTGCGAAATAACGTGGTGGTTCCCATTCCTTTGGTACAGCTTCCTCTTGAAGAGCCTTTCTCTCGAAGGGTGTGATGTGTGGAACAATGTCCTCCAGTCTTCTTGGGGAGGGCGCTTCGGTTGGTACCACCGGTTCCGCAACTGTTTCGGAAGCGGTGGGGAGCGGCACAACCGTTATCTTTGCTTCTTCATCGGGAAGCACATACAGTGGAGCGGTGTAGACATCCTTCTCAAGTTCATCTTCACGGTCGGTGTCTTTCGGTATATGGGGAGGTCTGATGGCCAATGAGATAAGTACAAGTATCAATCCAACAATGATCGGAAGCAGCCTGAGAAGTACCGAATACATCATGTCGGTGGTGATTCGCAAAAGTGGAAGCCCATGGAACACAAGCAGGTAGGTAAGCGCTCCGAGCACAATCGAAGTGGCGATTGCAGAGATGGCGATGGTGCCTGCAGGGCTCTTTTCTCGATGTTTCGACATGGGCTTATGAGCTCTCCAATCGGCAGTAGCGGCATCGCTTTACAACACCACCGGCTGTCTGTATGATATGTAATGCATTATAGCGTTTCGGATGGCATATGACAAGGAATTATGTGGTTTTGTTTACCTTTATCCTTATTATCACCACGTCCCTATTGGTTTCGCTTACAGGACCCAAAGGCTTCTTGGTGAATAGGCGAATGCAAGTCCATGTGGAAAATGGGGAGAGGCTGCTCGAACAGAGGCAATTGGAACAAAAGGATCTCGAGCAACGCCTCAACGATGTTTGGTCAAAGGATTCCTTGCTTGATGCCGCGCGAACACTCGGGTATGTCCGTCCAGGCGATACCGTACGATACTTCTTCGATGCCGATGGCAAAGTCCCAAGGCAGAGTGTGAATCACACCCACATGCTGGAGCCGCTTGACGCGGTTCGTATGGATGGGGTACAAGGAATTCCCTTTCCGATAAATCTGGCCATCGGGGGAGCTTTGTCGGCAACCATACTCGTGATCGTGGGTTCGGTTCGCAGGCGAAGGCGCAGGATTGCCAAATTTCCACTCAATGGAGTTGTACGGTATGCCAAACATCATCATGAAGAATGACTTTGACGCGGTGAAGATCCTTGTGGAACATTTGTCCGCACATCGACTTGCCATCATCCCTTGCGACACGATCTATGGAATAGTGGGTAGTGTTCCCCACAGTGAGCGCGATTTGCGGATGGTGAAGGGGAGGGAGGAGACAAAACCCTTCATCCAATTGATTGTTCCCTCCATGCTGCAACAGATCTCCAAGGATGAATTGGATCCCGAGGTGCTCGCCTTCTGGCCCGGACCCCTTACGGTGATCGTTCGTGATCGCAATGGTGGAACCGTTGCCGTGCGTGTCCCGGCCGATCCCTTCCTACAACAAGTGATCGAATCCTTGGGTACGCCCATCTACAGCACCAGTGTCAATTTTGCCGGTGAAATGGCATTCACCCGTTTCTCTGACATGGTTCGACGGTTCGGAACTTCCATTGATCTCTTCATACAGGGTGAAGCGGATCAGGGTACCGTTCCGTCCACAATCATCGATGCGACTTCCCGTCCCTATACATTGGTTCAACAAGGGGCCGTGGATGTGTCCTCGTTGGTATCCCATTCCGAAGTTCCACAATAAGGTCAATTTTTGATATGAAAATCCTCTTTTAGATATTCTTTATCCATACGTATGGACGTACCATTGACACTAGGTTACGAAACCGTTTTCTGTCGAATTGCGGTGGAAATGCCGAGGACCGATCGTATGACGGTCAAAACACAAACGAAAGGAGTGTGTCATGAGAAAAATTGCTTTGTTGTGCACGATCTTGTTGCTCGCGGGAGCTATGGCTTTCGCTCAAGGTGGCGTTGAATCGAAACAGGGATTCATCGGACTTGCGATGCCGGAAACCCATGTGGAAAGATGGCAGATGGATGGTGCGGCGTTGAAGGCTGCGGCAGAAGCTCTGGGGTATAGGGCCGAAGTTACCTATGGTGACGCCGACCAGACCAAACAGAATGCCCAGATTTCCGACTTCATCACAAAGGGTGCGGACCTGCTGATCATTGGTTCGGTGAACGAAGGGGTGGTCACCGCTGTTGCCGATGCCCGCAGGGATGGTGTGGAGGTGATTGCATACGACAGATTGATCACCGGCAGCGACCAGTACGACTATTACATCACTTTCGATAACTTCAAGGTGGGGCAGTTCCAGGGTGCTGCAATCGTCAAGGAACTTGATCTGGCGAATGCGTCTGCCTCCGCTCCCAAGTTCATCACTTTGTTCGCCGGTTCCCCGACCGACAACAATGCCTTCTTCTTCTTCGATGGTGCGATGAGCCAATTGCGTCCGTTTGTGGAGAAGGGTGTGTTGAAGATTGTCGGACCCGCTCCGCTGCGATCTTCCGATACCGCCAACTTTACCAGAATCGCTACCGAGAACTGGAGGGCCGACCTTGCGAAGCAGAGGATGGAGAACCTGTTGAACGGCGATGCGAAGAACTACAAGCTTGATGCGGTCCTCGCTCCCAACGATACGCTCGCCAGGGCGATCATAGAGGCGTTGCTCACCGATGCGAAGTATATGAATGATCTTCCAGTGGTGACCGGACAGGATGGCGAACTTGCTTCGATCCAATACATCAAGGACGGCAAGCAGTCGATGACCGTGTTCAAGGATACCAGGGATCTTGCAAAGGCCGCCATCGATTTGGCTGATGCGATTCTCAAGGGAGAGGAACCCCAGATCAAGGGTGCTCGTCTCGATACCGAGACCTACGACACTGGAAAGAAGGTCGTCAAGTCCTATCTTCTCGAACCTGTCAATGTGACCAAGGACAATTATGTTGAAGTCATGATCGACAGCGGTTACTATAAGGCTGATCAGATTCGCTAACGATCTGATGGTCACAGTTTGTTCGCACGACCTTTCGGTGGACGTTCGCTCCGCCGAAAGGTCTATGATATGGGGACGGATCGAATGAGTGGTGAATATATTCTTGAAGTTGAAAACCTGACGAAGGATTTCCCCGGTGTGAGAGCTTTGGATACTGTACAGTTCAAGGTCCGCAGAGGGGAAATCCATTGTCTTGTCGGTGAGAACGGAGCTGGAAAATCGACTCTGATGAATGTCGTGAGTGGGGTGTACCCAAAGGGTACCTACGAAGGCAAGGTGGTGTTCAAGGGCAAGGAGACGCATTACCGGAGTACGAAGGACAGTGAGAACGACGGTTTGGCCATCATCCATCAGGAATTGACTTTGAGTCCCTATCTGTCAATATACGAAAACCTATTCTTGGGACATATGAAGACTCGTTTCGGAGTGATCGATTGGGATGCGTGCCTCCAGGATTCGTATCCATTGCTGGAGAGGGTGGGTTTGAAGGAGAAGCCCCAAACCATTGTGAGTAAGATGAGTGTCGGAAAGCAACAGTTGGTGGAGATCGCCCGTGCAATCAGCCAGAAGGCCGAATTGTTGATCTTCGATGAACCGACCTCCTCGCTGAATGATGATGAAAGCCAAAAGTTGCTCGAATTGTTGCGGGAATTCCGCAAGGAAGGCATCACCTGCATCATGATATCCCACAAGCTCGACGAAGTGTTGGCTGTCGCCGATTCGATCACCATACTTCGTGATGGCCAATCCATCATTTCCTATGATTTGGCCGAGAGGCGGGTTTCAGAACAGGAAATCATTCGTGGCATGGTTGGAAGGGAGCTGAAAAACCTGTTTCCCAAGAAGGAACCCGATATCGGGGAGGTGGTCTTCGAAGTGAAGAATTGGAATGTCTTCCATCCCGATTACCATACGATGAAGATCGTGGAGGATGCCTCCTTCTTCGTGAGAAAAGGGGAAATTGTAAGCTTCTGTGGCCCGATGGGCGCCGGAAGAACCGAAATGATGATGAGTATCTTTGGCAATTCATACGGTTTCGGAGCCTCTGGAGAGATCCGTTTGAAGGGAGAGAAGGTCGAGTTCAAGAATCCGAAGGATGCAATAGAGAAAGGGGTAGGCTATGTGAGCGAAGACCGCAAATCCTTGGGTCTCATCCTTATCCAGGATGTGAGGACGAACATCACCAATTCCAGCCTCCCCATGTTGTCCAAATATGGAGTGCTGGACAAGGATCTCGAGATGAAGAAGGCCGAGGAATACAAGGATACTCTGCAGATCAAGACTCCGTCACTGTTCCAACTGGTGAGGAACTTGTCGGGAGGAAACCAACAGAAGGTGGTGCTCAGCCGCTGTCTGCTTGCAGAACCCGATGTCTTCATTGTGGATGAACCGACGAGGGGAATCGATGTGGGTGCCAAATTCGAGATCTACAGTATCTTGAACGATATGGTGAAGCAGGGTAAGAGTGTGATCGTCGTCTCTTCCGAATTGGCGGAGGCGATCAGCATGTCGGATAGGATTTATGTGATGAACGAAGGACGGATCAAGGGTGTTTTGGACCGTGAAGAGGCTACCCAGGAACGAATCATGCACATGGCTCTGATAGATTAGGAGGAATGAACACATGGCAAATGGAGCTCAAATAGAACATATCTCTTTCTTCGAATTGGCAAAGCAGAACATGCGCAAACTTTCGATGTTCATCATGCTTGGCCTCATCATGATCGTATTCGCCATCCTTACCGGTGGAGTGAATCTTACTCCCCGGAACATTACGAATATCTTCATCCAAAACAGTTACATCCTCATTCTTGCCGTAGGAATGGTTTTGGTAATCATCTTGGGCAATATCGACCTCTCGGTTGGATCGTTGATCGCATTCCTCGGGGCGTTGAGTGCGATGATCTACAATACCGGTATCGGCTTGATCCCGACTTTGATCCTTTCATTGATTCTCGGTGCGGTGATCGGAAGTTTCCAAGCGTTCTGGATCGCCTACATGAGGATTCCGGCGTTCATCGTCACCTTGGCCGGAATGTTGCTGTTCCGTGGTCTCACCTATATCATCACCAATGTAACCCCGATTTCGCTTAGGGATGACAATTTCAAGAAGATCGCTTCCGGTTCGATGGAAATCAAAGGATTTTCCATTGGAGGGCTGGATGGTCTGGCGCTCTTGGTGATGGTGGTGATCATCGTGGTGCTTGTTTGGAGTACGATCCAACAACGTGCCAGAAAGATCAAGAAAGGATTCTCGGTGCTGCCTTTCAAATACGACATTTTCAAGATTCTCGCCCTCTCGGCCCTGATTGTGTTCGTATTCACTCGTTTCGCAGCCTATCGTGGAATTCCCACCGTGGGTCTGGTATTGTTCGTGGTGACCGCTGTGTTCGTTTTCATCACCAACAACACGGTAATCGGAAGGTATATCTATGCTGTGGGAGGGAATGCGAAGTCGGCCAAACTCAGTGGCATCAATTCGGAACAGGTGGTGTTCATTACCCATGTGATCATGGGTGTGATCAGTGGTCTATCAGGTCTCGTGTTCACCGCATACATGAACTCCGCTCTCCCTCAAGCCGGTGACGGCTTCGAATTGGATGCGATCGCTTCATGTTTTATCGGTGGAGCCGCCGCTTCGGGAGGTATTGGTACCATCATAGGTGCCATTACAGGAGGCTTGGTGATGGGCGCCATCAACAACGGCATGTCGTTGATGAATATCGGAGCCGACTGGCAATATGTGGTGAAGGCTTCCATTCTGCTGTTGGCTGTCTTCTACGATATCTGGAGTCGTCGAAAGACCGGTCTCGGTTGATGTATATCCTTTGATTGTGAAGCGGACGATTTTGGGGTCGTCCGCTTCCTTTTGCTCTTACTTGATCTTGCGTGCTTCCATGTAGAAGCGTTTTTCGTGCGCTTCACCCATGCTGAAGGTTTTCCTCGGCAATGCTCCATCGGCGATGATGGTGTCGAAGAAGGTTTCCTTGTCGATGGATGGAAGGAACAGTCCGATATTTCCTTGTTTGGAGCCCAAGGTCTTGGTCACATCGGATCCATGGATGTAGTCGACCGCCACCTTTCCTCCAGAGGACAACAGGTTGTCGATTACCGATTGGAGCGTCCCGGCGGCGATGGTTGATTCGGGTTCTGTGACGGTTATGATCGCAAGACCTTCCGAATCGCAATATCCGAATCTCTGTAGACCGTCTTTTGCCTCCAAGGCCTTCTCTATCATTGCCAAAGATGCAGTCGGTTCCAAAGAGTATGATGTGCAGTGCCTGGAGAGTTCTTTGAGGAATAGTGTTCTTTCAAGGTTGAACAGCACCCTGTGGATGGGTTCGAAGACGAGTCCAGGATCGAAGATGTTCTCCAATTCTACCAAGGCATATCTTGCCGGATGACGCTCCATCTGTTCTGTATCAAGGCCTTTCTTGATATCCTCCCAACATGCTTTGGCGGTGGCGAGCGAATGGTTGCCGTCACCCATGGCAAACAGTAGTGGGTTCGCTGGATCCAATGCCGCATGCAATTGTTCGAAGGCGGATGCGACAGGTTCGAGTTCCGCTCCGGACACCCTGTAGGCACTGAGGTGGCCACCCCCAGCCATGAGTTCGGTATCATACACTTGGGGAAGCGTGTTTCTCTTCTCGATAAGCGGTTCGATGATTGAGCGTTGTGCATCGCTGATCAATACGAGAATATGAGGGAGTTCAAGGGGAGCGTCCTTGCGAATCTGCTTCCTGGGAGGGATTCTTGAGAGGATGGTGCCCTCGGTGGCACGGATATGGGTCCTGGAGTCTTTGGAATAATCGTAGTGTTCCAGGTCGAGTGCCACCACAAGGCCCCAACGACCGGTTCCCTCACCAGTGGTGCGGTGGACGAGAAAGAAACTTTCTTCGTAGGTTTCGAACAATTGATCGTCCAGGTACTTCGCCATGGTGGCGTTGATTCCATCGATTCTTGCCTGGGGATCCTTTTCTTCAAGGTAGGCTTCCGGATAGATGAGGTGCAGCGTGGATGGATCGTCGCCTACATAGGCATGGGCATTTTCCCAATATTGGGGTTCCGATGTATATTGGTCGCAGGCCACCACGGCCCATTTCTTCAAATCTGTTCCTTTTTTCGGTATGAGGATGTCGGGGGTCCCTATCCCCAAGGCCTTGAGTCTATCGATTGCTTTGTTTTCCATTGATATTTCCTTTTCAATTTTAGTGTTTGCTGAATATTGTAGGCGAATTGTGGGAAATCCGCAATAATTAATTGCACTGTTATAGTGAAGGATTTCCATGGTATACTCACGATATGTTGCGATTGAGGAGAACCCTTGCCTTCAGCGCCAGGGTACACAATTATCTGGTGTTGCTCTATCTCTTTTTTCTTGGTCTCAATGGAGCCCGTTTATGGTGGGATACCACAGACACATTCACCATTGCGGTGGTTTCCGCCACATCGTTGTTGGCAACCGTAGGCATTTTGTATACAGTGGTTCTCATCGCCATCGCGTGCATACTGTTCTTGGTGGACAGGATTTTTCCTTGGGGCGATGTGTTGGCCTCCTTGGGTAGATCGGTGGTGTTTGTGTTGGGGTGGGTACTCGTGTCCCTCTACACCAGCTTCACCTTGGATGGTTTCACAATTGGCTTCTGATGTGAGGAGAGGGTGCATGACCAAACGATTGTATGCGGTGAGAGGTGCAATACAGGTGGAGTCGGATGATAGGGACAACATCACCACAAGTGTGGTGGAGTTGTATCGGGCGTTGTGTGATGCCAATGGATTGGAGATGGATTCAATCGTTTCCTGGCAGTTCACGATCACTCCCGATCTTCGTTCGCTCAATCCCGCCACTGCCCTCAGAACCATAGAGGGTACTGCTCATATTCCTTTGTTCTGCATGCAGGAACCGGTGGTCGAGGGGATGTTGGAGAGGACGATCCGTTGCATGGTGCTGCATTATGCTCCGATAGATCACATTTCTTCACATATTTACCTCGGTGGTGCCAAAATTTTACGTCCAGATATCTCGGA